>ERZ834859.2648-NODE-2648-length-14830-cov-3.261726_pt1 | contig 14830 bp, 6 predicted proteins | sample MGYA00519947_ERZ834859 | MGnify/ENA primary metagenome ERZ834859 (study PRJEB31850, sample SAMEA3708763) | human gut metagenome | biome: human gut; feature: human-associated habitat; material: faeces | place: China | collected 2014 ...
TCGTAAGGGAATATCTCAAACTGTTGCACCATGGTCTGGTAGTCGGGATCATATTTATAATCCGACAAGTCTATCTTGTGGATGCGCTCAAGGTACATGTGTACCTGAGTGATGGCACGGTATGACCTATCCCATGTGGTCGAAAAAGGATTCGAAGGAGTCCAACCACCGTTGAAATACTTGTGAATGGGCGAGAAGGAAAGTGCAAACTCAGACTCGTCTGTGGCACTGGCTATCATGGCGCCATTACCGTAGGAATTATCCTTGAATTCGCTCGGCATTTGTGCGTAGACATCGTAGACAAGAGCCTTGACACCATTGAGGGGACTGTTGTAGGTCCAGTCCTCGTCACGATTCGAAGCTTCGTTGTAATCCAGATCGGCGCAGCCTGCAAAGGCTACTGCAACTATACCTAAAAAAGCATATTTTATCTTGTTCATAAATGTATTTTTAATTAGAAAGTTAATGTGACACCGATGTTGACACCCTTGAACATGGGATATGCCGTCGAAAGTACCTCGGCATCCATAGCGTCGACGTTGTCGAAGGAAAGAAGGTTCTCGCCCTGAACAAACACCTTGGCTGCGCTAAGAGAGAGCTTCGAGAGCACCGTTGCAGGAACTTTATAGTAAACCTCGATGTTACGCATCTTCAAGAAGTGGACAGGTTTGTACCATACGTTGCTTGCCTGGCTGTTGTTGCTGTTGTTCTGAGTTGTCAGACGTGGGTAGAGAGCGTTGTCGCCAGCCACATCCCAGCAGTTGTTGTAGTAGTCCACTGAAAGGTTGCCGTTGTCGGCCATGCCACCCCATATTGCTGACGGAAGATACTTCATGTAGTTGCCAGTGCCCTGGAACCATGCGTTCAGACCGAAACCTTTATACTCAACACCGACATTGAAGGCATAGTTGAGTTCAGGGATGCCAGTAGCACCATCGAGACTGGTCACATCGAACTCGTTGATTACCTGGTCACCGTTGAGGTCTTGGTATTTGATGTCACCAGGGCTTACGGTAGAGTATTCCTGACGGTAGCTGGAGTTGATGTCGGCCTGATCCTTGAAAAAGCCTGCCGACTTGAGTCCCCATGCCTCGTTTACACGGTGGCCTACAGGGTTGCTCAGCGGATAAGTAGGTGTGCCGATATACTTGCTCACCTCATTGCGTGCCCACGACAAGTTGGCGCCCAAGTTGAGATTGAGGTCGGAAGTGATCTTCTTCGCATACTTGGCGCTTAACTCAAGACCGTAACTCTTGACTTCGCCAACATCGTTGTATGACGACTGTATACCCACCACCGATGAATTCTCATAGTTTGCAGAGAGCATGATGTGGCTGCGAAGCTGGTAGAAAGCATCCACAGAGATGTCAAGAGCATTTGCCAGACGAAGGTCGGTGCCCAAGTTGAAGCTCGTAGATGTCTCCTGCGAGAAATCGGTGGTCGGGAAGGAGCCAAGCGATGCGCCCCATGTAGCGCCATAGTTGTTGCCGATAACCACATAACCGTGCGTAACATCCCATGTAGGAAGCCACATGCCATAGGTAGGCATATAATCGGTATGCTGGATGCCGGCCGATGCGCGCAACTTACCGTAGTTGAGCAGACCCTCGTTGTTGTCAGCGTAAATCCAGCCGAGCGACAATGTGGGTGAGAATGCCCACTTGGAGGGATAGGTACGGCTGGAGCCGTTACCCGCAAGCACAAGGTCGGCAACGTAGCGGTTCTGAAAATCGTAGTGGAAGACTCCCATGATGTTCTGACGATAGTAGGTGTTTCCACGTCCGTCAGTGCTCGAACCACTGTTATCATAAAGAACGGCAGCATTGAAGTGGTCGTTGTCGAAGAACGAACGTTTGTAGTTGAAACCCAGGGTAGCTTTTGCTTTCCACCACTGGCCGGCATTCCAGTTACTGAAGGTGAGGTTGGTCTCCTTGTTGCCGAATGTGTTCAGGGCTACGTTGTTCTTGTCACCAATGGCACCGGTGTAACGCTCATAGCCATACTGGTGTGACTTGTGCGAATTCTCCGCGTAAATCGACGAATTGGCATAACCGGCACTGACAAATACGCTCAGGCCATCGAGCAGGAAGTCGAGCTTTTGCGACAGCTTGGCATCCACCCACAGCTGGCGCTGATGGGTCTTGTAGAAGCCGGACTCCTGAATCTTGGCAATGGGGTTGGCATCACCGTACGCCTCGTTACCACCCCAGATACCTGTTGAGGTCTTGTAGGGGAAAGCACTTGCCGGCAGGTCGTAGACAGCAGCTGTAGCATCGTCAGCATTGAGGTCTGAGGGCCGCTTGCTCTCCTGGAACATACCGAAGAGGTTCACCGACATGAGAGTCGTGTTGGTGAGGCTGAAGTCGAGGTTGGTACGGATATTGGCCTTCGACTGGCGCAGCTGCGCATTGTAGTCTGCCTGCTTGGTATCCTTGAGAGCACCGCGCACATCGGTATAATCGATATGGGTGTAGTATTTCACCTTGTTCGTACCTCCGTACACCGAAACGTATGCATGGTCTTCCTCGGCAGTGTTCTTGAAAGTAAGGTCGCGCCAGTTCACGTTAGGATAGAAGTACGGATCGGAACCGTCCTTGAAGAGGTTAAGCTCCTGCTCGGTGTATGCGGCAGAGAGTCCGTCATTGCGACGGGCACGATTGAAAGCGCTGGCATATCCGTAACCGTCCACCATGTCTGCGAATTCAGGGTCGAACTGGAACTTATGGCTGTAGCCCACCTTGACACGTGTCTTGCCTTCAGCGCCACGCTTTGTCTTCACAAGTATAGCGCCATTGATACCCTCATGGCCAAGAAGTGCCGTGGCGGCAGCATCCTTGAGGACGGTAACGCTCTCCACCTCCTCTACACTGAGGCGGTCGATGGGACGCTCATAGCCATCGACGAGGATGAGAATGCCGGTATCGTTAAGCGTGTGAAAGCCACGAATATTAAACGTGGCACCCTTATTTTCATCGCCTGAGAAGCCGCCTTGCGATAGAGCCGTGAGGCCCGGCAGACGTCCATAGAGGGCCTGGGCAAGGTTAGTTGCCGAAGTCTGCTGCAATTCTTCGCCTGTGATTGTGGTAGCGGAAGCGGTGCTGAGGAAATTGCTTATTTCCACACCGTAACCCAAATCATAGGCATTTGCATTCTTGTCGTTGAGTTTTACCTGCGCATTTGCCGTGAGAGAGGCAACGGCAGTCGCAAGCATCAACATTCTATTTATATTCATATTCTATAAGTCTTATTGATGTTTAAAATCTGGATTACCAACCCGGGTTCTGGTTCAGGCCATAGCCCTTGTTGATTTCATCACGTGAAATAGGCGTGAGATACCATTTGTCAGTCCACTTGCTCGTCTGGTCGTCAGTATCCCACCATACGCGGATATTGTTGGTACAAGGTATCTTCTCATAGATACAGTTCGGCCAAGGTTCACCGGGTTCAAGGCTCGTGTTGCCATTGTAGTCGGCAGGATTCATCTTGTTGCCGTTGGCATCCTTGCGCCATACACGTAGCTGGTGTACCTGTTTCTTGAATATGTCAGACCTCTTGTAGCGGATGAGGTCATACCAGCGGGAGTCTTCATAACCGAACTCGCAAGCACGTTCCTTAAGGAGCTGCTCGATGAAGTTGTCCTTATTGGCAGTTAGGTTGAGCTCCGGATTCATGGCCTCTACCTTGCCAAGACCTACGCGTGCGCGCACCTTATTCATTTCGTCGCAGGCTTTCTGCAGATTGCCTGTCTGTGCGAGTGCTTCAGCGTAGCAAAGGTGAATGTCAGCCATACGCAGATAAGCAAAATTGGTCGGATAGTATGCTGCATAGCCGTTGTCGCGGAGATACTTGAACAGTTTCATGCGGGTAGACCATGGATTGTCGGTAACAGCAGGATTGAAGGTCTGGTCGACATTACCGCCTTGCCACATCTCGGTGCTCGAAAGCCCCTGATATTGCTCGACAAGATTGTTGCGATTCACTACCATTGTCTCGTAGAGACGCGGGTCGCGATTGACAAAGATATCTACGTTGTTGGGGTTATCAGTATTGAACACGTCATCGTAAGGGAAGTTACGACCGTCTGCCATACCAAACATTTCCATATATTCGAGGGTGAAGAGAGCCATACCGAACTCATCCATACCTTCTACATTCCAGTCACCATTCCAAGCGTTTGTGCCCAAACCGGCATGCACTTCAATCACCTTCTCGCTGTTACCACGAAACCAATAGGCGGCACGGAAAGCGTTGCAATAGTCTTGCTCACTGTTACCAGTGGGCTGTACAAGAGCGAAATAGTTGCCGTTGGTGCTATTGGCTTGGAAGAAATCCTCACAAGCCTTCAGTGCTTTCTGCCAAAGTTCGGACTTGTAACCGCCGGTCCATACCTGGTTGAGGTCCTGATTCTCCTCGTTGCGGGTGAATTCTAGATAAGGTTTGTCACTGTTAAACAGAGGCGAAGCCACGAAGTTCCACAGTCTTACACGCAGACCATAGGCCGAGCCTTTGGTCAGACGTCCGGAATTGGTGGCCTGATCCTGCACAAAGAAAGGAAGACCCGGCTCGTCGATGGCGGCCTGGATAAGCTCATCAATGAACTCTGCTGTCTGGATTACGCTCATGCGCCTACCGTCTACAACATCAGCAGCCAAGTATGAGCGGTCAACTTTCGGAAGGCCTCCGAAGTTGCGGAAAGCATCGAGATAGCGCGATGCCATGATGACATACACCTCGCCACGGAGCTGGCTCTTCTCAGATTCGCTCAGGTCAGGAACACGATCGATGTTCTCGATAAAAATCCAACCCTCACGGATGGTACGCCAGATACCTGCACGGTTATTGCCGTCGCCGTTGGCGATGAAAGGGAACTTGGCGAAACCACCGTTATCCTGGTCGGTCTCGGTGAGGTCACCACCGTAGTACTTTCCGAGATTGTGCCATCCGCAGTACGACTGGCAAATATCGGTCAAAGCATCGGGGTGAGAATACCATACTGCACCTGTATAGGTGAAAGGATTGTGCATGGCACCGTACATGTGCCAGAGGAAACGCTTTGCATTCTCTCCCTTGACAAAGATGGAGTCTACGGTCACGTCGACACCCGGCTGCTTGTCGAGGAAGCCATTTCCGATGTTGATATCATCGACACAGGAGCCCAGCGACCCCATCCCCATCATGATACTTGCTACATATATAATAATAGTAGCAGTTCTTATTTTGAGTTTCTCTATAAGATTCATTGTCTTGAATGTTAGAAGTTTAAGTTGATACCGAAGTTATAAACACGGGTCATAGGATAACGTGTGCTACCATAGCCGGCTTGTGCCTCCGGGTCATTGGCCTTGAAGCTTGTGAAAGTAAGGAGGTTATAGCCATTGGCATAAACACGGATGTTGTTGATGGGCACACCGGGTATGCGGAACGAATAACCAATCTCAAGGTTCTTCAGACGGATATACGATGCATCGACCATCCATGGGTCTGAAAGTGAGCCGTTATGCTCGCGTGCCGATTTCTCAAGAGAGATACGTGGCAGGCTGGCACCGGGGTTATCCTCAGTCCAGGAGTTGTCATAGACCCATTTATTGAGCATGGACTGGTTACCCGTACCGAAGGCCGGAGTATAGAAAGAACTGAGCTGACGGTTGACGTGGGTGGCACCTACCCAAGTCATGGAGAAGTCGAGACCTTTCCAGTTGAGCGTTGTGTTTATGCTACCAGTATACTCAGGAATATCGCTGTAGCCGATAGCATGTACATCGTTAGCATCCACCTTACCATCACCTGTGAGGTCAACGAATACGCTGTCACCAGGACGCAATGTAATCTGCTGGTCCGGCATGTCCACACCGTAAACTTCCTTGTAGCGCTGTTCGGTTTCACCGGGAACATAGAACTCAAAGAAGTCGTAGCCGAAAGGCTGACCTACAGGATGACCGGTACGGTACATGTGCGGGAATTCCTTCTTCACTTCTGCCATTTCCACCACCTTGTTGCGTGCGAAAGCGAATGTAGGAGCTATCGAGTAGTCCACTTTACCTATCTTGTCGGCCCAGCGCAGGGTCATTTCATAGCCATGGTTCTTGACACGGCCAAAGTTGATGGAATTGGGCTTGAGAGCGGAAATACCCGCGATGGTTGTTTCGTTGGAAACGAGGATGTTCTTGCGGTCTTCCCAGAAGAGGTCGACACCGAGACTCAAGCGATCTCCAAAGAAGTGTACATCGGCACCATAGTTCTGCTTGGTGGCTGTTTCCCAAGTAACATCGGGGTTACCGTTGCTGGATTCGCGTGCACCGGGCATGAACACACCGTTGTTGGTACCGAAGTTACCTGTACGGTCGTTGGTCCACCATGCACCACCGTTGTTGGTATAAAACTGCCATGTGCCAGGCAGATAGAGGAAACGCCCGACACCCTGGTCATTACCTACTTTACCGATAGAACCGCGAAGTTTAAGATAAGAAACCACCTTGCGGATAGGCTCCCAGAATTTTTCAGAGGAGATGATCCAGCCGAGAGAAGCAGAAGGGAAAAAACCAAAGCGTTTACCTTTGGCGAAGTTCTCTGAGCCGTTATAGCCCATATTGAGGTCTATCATATACTTAGTCTGGTAGTCGTAAGTGACACGGCCTACCATACCTACATAACCACGGGGGATAGAATTATAGACACCGCCAGGATAGTAGTTTTTAGATTCATTATAAAGAACGAGCGCACCGAAATTGTGGTCACCGAACTTGCGGGTATAGTTGAGACTCGCCTCTGCATACCAGTTCCTGCCCCCCCATTTCTTCTCTTCATAGCCAAGAGGCCATGAGTCACCCTGACGGACATAAACCACCTTTGGAGCACCGTCTTCCTCGTATTCACCCTTAGCGATGGTGGCCTTGTAGCTGATACCACCGGAAGTAGTACGTGCTTTCTGCTGTGTATAGTCAGAGTTGTAGGAACCCTTGATACGGAAATCAAGCCCTTTGGTGATAAAATCGAGCTTGAGCTTGTACTGAAGGTCGAGGTTTACGACATTCTGGCGTTGAACAGTATAACCGTGCTGGTAGATAAGACCGAGACCATCGGAGCCAACCGCGCCAACAAGGTCAGGGTCGGAAACAATGCGATGTCCCTCACTGTCAAGACCGTAGCCTGACATTGGCGTACCATTGTTGAGAAGACCTTCCACGCCAAAGACACCCGACTGACCGTTATACTCACCATTACCGATAGAGTTACGTCTGCCGATGCGGCCACCGATACCGATGGAAAGCGTGCTCAGCTTAGAGAAATCCACATCGAGGTTGGCGCGGAAGTTGTAACGGCGGTATTTGAAGTTTGCGTCATCGCCTTGGTCGAAGGTTTTGAAAAGGCCGTCCTGATTGAGCATGCCGACGGAAACGAAATAGCGGGCACGTTCAGTACCACCCGACACATTAATATTATATTGTTCCTGCCATGCGTGGTCATTCATCAAGTACTTGAACCAGTTGGTGCTTGGATAAACGGTAGGCATATCCATATCCTTCCAGTGCTGTATAGCTTCCTTCGAGAACTTCCATCCGTCCTCGGCTACTCCTTCCACTTCCTGAGCATGATTGTAAGCCGTTGCATACTCGTAGGAGTTTGCCGGCTCAAGGAATTTGGAAATCTGCTGAAGACCTACTGAAGTGGTCAGTGTGATGGCAGGCTTGCCTACCTCGCCGCGACGTGTTGTAACGAGAATAACGCCGTTGGCACCACGCACGCCGAAGACTGCCGTAGCGGAAGCGTCCTTAAGAATAGAAATGTCCTGCACCTCGTTCGGGTCTATCTGGCTGAACTCACGCTCTACACCATCGACAAGCACAAGAGGTTCGGCGCTGTTGAACGAACCGATACCACGGATGCGGATAACAGGGTCGTCGGCACCGGGAACGCCGGTATACTGCACCGACTGGAGTCCCGGAAGCTTACCCGAAAGGGTATTGCCAAGCGATGCGGCCGGCGATTTGAGAAGTTCCTTACCTCCTACGTTGGAGACAGAACCCGTCAGCGTCACTTTACGCTGCTGGCCATAGCCGATGACAACCACTTCATCAAGCATTTCATCATCCGATTCCAAAACAACATTAAGAGAAGTCGATGTTGCCTTTGCTTCTTTCGACTTGTAGCCGACATACGAAAACACCAAGGTTGAACCCTTGGGAACTCCCGACAAAACATAGTTGCCACCGCTATCCGTTATCGTGCCTTTCGACTTGTCTTTAGTCTGCACGGTAGCCCCGATAAGTGGCTCGTTCTGCTCGTCAGTAACACAACCTTGCACTTTTAAAAGATTTTGTGCGAAGGACACTCCCGGTAGCAACAAAGCCAACAAAAGGAGATGTAATCTGCATAACTTTCCCATTAGCATTAGAATTAGAATTAGAATTAAATAAAATCATTAGTGTTAGAACTTCTGCAAATGTATTAATGAATCTTTCCAATAGCGGGTAAAAAATAACATTTGAGGTTTAAAATACGACATAACATCGCATAAGTTTAAAAACTATCAAGAAGGTTTAAAATACATCATACCCCCCAGAAAGCATACTGCCTAAAAAAAGAGAGTCCATCTAACTTCTTAGTTGTTAGACAGTCCCGTTTTTCTACCAGAAAGCACCATTCCTATATTAAAGCAATCTACTGATATATATAGCTTATATAGTTGTCAGTTAGATTTAACAAAAAGTTTATTAGCTATAGTCTTATGAAGCGTGTCGTTACTGTCATCGCCGGCATCGTCCCAGAACATGGCTCCAAGAAGTTCGTTTTCGAGAATATAATCACATTTCAAACCTATTGAGCGAGCGTTGTCGTAGCTGAGGACAAAACGTCCATTCTTGTCGGTCACATAAGGGACCTTTGCCTCGTCGTCCCAACAGTTGGTGTACCCCGAGGGCACCTTTACATTCTTAAAATCTGTGGAGTGGTCGTAAATATCGGTTCCATGACCATAAAAAGGCATACCGAGCACAAGCATCGATGCGGGCACTCCCTTGGCACAGTGCGCCTTGACCGCCATGTCACAGTTAAACCATCCGGGGAATTTTGAAGACTGATATAGGGGAGCATTGTGCTTAGGAGGATTCTCCATGTCGTACGCCATGATGTTGACAAAGTCAATATAGGGCATAACGCCTTCAAAATCGATGTAATCGGCAGAGCATACTGTTGCGAGCGTCAGAAGCTTGTTGCTTCCTATAGCCTGACGAATGTCGCGCATCATCAGGTTGTAGTTGCGAGTGTCGTCGGGTGACGAAGAGATACCTGCCATGTTACTCGTAGGAAATTCCCAGTCTATATCAATGCCGTCGAGACCAAACTCATCAATCACGCGCTTACAGTCGGCAGCAAAAGCGAGGCGATTGTCGGCATCTGCTGCCATCTCACTGAAGTTGCCACTGCCCCAACCTCCTATCGACAAGAGCACCTTCAAGTGGGAGGCTTGCTTCTTCAAGGCAACAACCGACCTCAGACGTTCCTCGTTGGAGATTCCGATACCACGGAATGTTCCCTGCACATACCCGAAGGCATAATTGATATGGGTAACATATTCCGGCTTCACCTCGTGATTTGACCATGATGTAACATAACCGACAACTATTTTGTCGGTAGAACCAGGAATGGGATTTGGCTCCTCTATCACTGGCTCGTCCGGAAGAGATGGAAGTTCTTTCAGCTCATCGCCCTTTGAAGAGCATGATATCATCGAAACAATCATGAGCAGTATCATTGAAAAGTTTTTCATAATAAAATAGTATTAGTTTATATATAAAAGAGTTATTCAATTACTCCGGTTCATTAAGAGACATTGTTGGTTTCAATACGTCATTAACTTTTTTAGTAAATTCTTTAGATAACCAATAAGCTCCTATACCACGGATATCTTCAATGGAAGCACCAAATTTTACAATATATTTTCCTTTGGCACTTACCCAACTTTGTATACTTTCGTCAAAAGAAGCCAAATCGTAGTCGGATACATTGAATATCAGTATTTCACTCTCACCAGGTTGCAATAGTTTAGTTTTAGCAAAAGCTTTCAATTCACAAGCTGGTTTTTCCAGTCCACCGGCAGGAGCGGAGACATAGAGTTGAACGCTTTCACGCCCTGCCACTTTACCAATATTCTTTACGCGGATACTAGCTTTGAAACCTTTACCGGTAGCTTTTACAACAGAATTGTCATAAGAAAATTCCGTGTAGCTCAATCCGTAACCAAAAGGATAAGAAACCGGTCTGTTTACAGTATTAAAATAACGGTAACCGATATTGATACCTTCTTTGTGCAGAGTATAGTCTATATTTTCACGTCCGGCACTACCTCTTTGTCCTTTATATCCATTGAGTGGAAAGTTACGTGAAGAAGGATGATCCATGACAGTGATAGGAAAAGTCATGGCCAGCTTTCCTGATGGATTTTCTTTACCCAGCAATACATCTACTACAGAGTTTCCTCCTTCCTGACCAGGCTGCCATGCCAACAGAATAGCATCGGGAAGACTTTTCCATGAAGCAGTTTCAACAACACCACCCACATTGAGCACTACAATCACCTTCTTGTCAAGGGCATGAAAAGCGTTGCAGAGGTCACTTAGCAGATTCTGTTCAACTTCACTCAGATTAAAATCTTTTTCAATCGTGCGGTCATTACCTTCTCCAGCCTGACGACCGATGGTAAGGATAGCCACATCAGCTTCCTTGGCTTGATAAACGATACAATCTTTGCTGACAGGCATTTCCAGTATATCCTTTTCTTCACCATAATAACCTTGAGATTTGCCACGGTCGCAACGGTTCTTGGCACGTTGGTAGTCGAGGTATTTATTATATAGCTCTTCCAGATTTCCTGTGGTTTCAAATTCGGCATTATTAAGGCCTTGTTGCATATTCACAACATAAGGCTTAACGACATTACCCGAACCAGTGCCACCTGCCCAGAAGTTGTAAGAGGTACAACCGAAGAGTGCGACTTTTTTCACGTTTCTCAATGGCAATGCGCCATTATCGTTTTTGAGCAACACCATACCTTCGGCGGCCGATTGGCGAGCAAGGAGAGCGTGAGCTTTCAGATCTGGGTTATCGCTATATTTATATCCTCTGAAATGAGGGGTTTTAACAATGTAGTTCAGCATTCGTTTTACACAAATATCAATGTCTGCCACAGAAAGTTGGTTGGTCTTCACTTTGTCGAGAAGGTCATCCACTTGCTTTTGCTCGCCCGGCTGCAGGTGGTCATTGCCGGCATGTATCTGGGCAGCAGTGTTGCGAAGCCGAATCCAGTCGCTCATTACGATACCGTCGAACCCCCATTCGTCACGTAAAACGGTGGTCAGCAGTTCGTAATTTTCCTGGGTATAAGGACCGTTCAGACGATTGTAGGAGGACATGATGGTCCATGGGTGGCTTTCTTTCACAGCTATTTCAAAACCTTTCAGGTAGATCTCGCGCAGCGCGCGTTGGGAAACAATCTCGTTTACTTCCGTACGATTCGTTTCCTGGCTGTTGACGGCAAAATGCTTCGGACAAGCTCCTACACCATTACTTTGGACACCGCGAATATAGGCAGCGGCAATTTTGCCAGTCAATACAGGATCTTCAGAGAAATATTCATAGTTACGACCACAAAGCGGTGAACGGTGTATGTTCATCCCCGGTGCCAACACAACATCTACGCCATATTCCAAAATCTCATTACCTATTGCCTGGCCGATGGTTTCTACCAGCCCTGTGTTCCACGAGCAGGCGAGCAGAGAACCTATGGGAAATCCTGTGGCATAATAATTCTTCTTGCTATCTGGACGCGTCACAACAACAGCACCGGCAGGACCATCGGCAAGTCCGGTGGCAGGAATACCCAACCGGGGAATTACCTGAGTAAATCCGGAAATACTGGAATCCATCACACGAGGAGCCTTATCCAGCTTCTCATATCCTCCAAAAAGATAATCGTTACGCCCCACCAGAAGATTTACTTTTTCTTCCAAAGTCATGGAATCTACAATCTGATCAATATTATCGACTCGCAAAGTCAATGATTGGGCATTTACATGCCCGGTGCAGGAAAACAATAGCGCACCCACAATTAAATTTCTCACTTGCATAGCTTTTATATTAAAGTTTTTTTTGCGCTATAAAAGTAAAGTACAACATGTGGAGCGAGGTTGACAATTAGTCATATAAGGTATATTATTTATCAAAAAAGTCTCTTACCAGCATCATCATACTAATAAATAGCCATTCCCCTATTCCAAATGCCTTTTGAACGGGGCATTCCTCCGACATCGAGGAGCAAGGGGCTCGGCACCGGGGAACACCCCCTTTGGCACCGAGGAGCGGCATGGAGTATCTCTCTAACAAGGAATCAAAGATACCGTACAATGACTGCAAATGGTATTTGAAACGTAAATCGAAGATGAAGAAATAAAACAAAGCTCCCGTATCGTGGCCTGACAACAAGCACGATACGGGAGATACTAAATACCTATTACAAACAATTACCTTAACGATAATCCGTTACCTGAAAAACTATTCTATAAAAAACAACCTGTCCATACTTTGTAAGCCTCTGTCATTTGGAAGCTCGGGCACACGTCATTTACCCAATGTCCACGAAATGGCATTGTGCAACATTGCGGTGAAATCATCCGACTTGAACAGCTTCGGGCTGTGCCCCATCTGGAAATAGACATTACGGGCCTTCACTTTTTCATTGACCCATACCACCGGATGGTCACCCATCTTCACATCCGAAGCAGGGGTATAGGTGAATTCGTCCACATTCGCCAATACACGTACATTGGGGCGCGGACTCTTGTCGTATGTGTACCACTCGTCATCGGGGAGGACGAACGAGGCATCCACATTCTTCATCACAGGGTGCTCCTTGTCTTCCACCACTACCGTGCCGTCGGCAAGCGGAGCAATGTAGTTACGGAAACGGATGCCCCCCATAAAATCGCTGAACCACTGCCACAAAGGATACCCGTCAAACTCTCCAAGCAACGTGGCATGATGGAAGCCTATCCAGCCGCCACGACCTTCATTGATGTAATCCACAAAATTCTGCTCCGCCTCCTTGGGCCATGTATAAGGCGGAAAGTCCAGCTGGATGACAAGATCCGTACCGTCCAGCACACTCTTTTGTGCCAAAAGGCCGGCATTGTTCAGCACTTGAATCTGCAGGTTCTGAACCTTACTTTCATCTACCAGCCATTTCAATGCTGCATCCGAGAAAGGCTTGTGTTGTCCGGCACTCTCAGTGAGTACCAATACCCGGTAGGTCTTATCATAAAAAGGCTTGCGTTCTATCAGGTTCTCATAGACGGTACGGCGCAAGTCACCCTGCTCGTTGTCTCCGTCATAATCCCAATACATACCTCCCAACAGGTTTTGCTTCAGAATATACTGGCACTTGATGGCCAATGAACGCGGATTCTCATAACCGAAAACGAGTGTATCGTTCTTATTCACCAGGTAAGGTACCCGGGCCGTCTCGTCCCAACATTCACGGAATCCTTTGGCATATCCCACCTTGTTGAAGTCTTGAAAATTGGGATATTCCTTTCCACCGCGGCCATAGAAAGGCATCCCCATCACCAGCTTGTCGGCAGGCACACCGGCAGCCAAATGAGCCTTCACAGCCTTGTCACCCGTCATCCGGCCACTGTTGTCCGAAGAGTAGAGAGCAGAATGGTGCTTAGGGGCATTTCCCATATCGTATGACATGATATTCACGAAATCAATATAAGGAAGAATAGCCTGGAAATCAATATATTCACCGGAAGCCACCGTAGCAAGGGTCAACAACTTCTTCGGGCCGATGGCCTTACGGATGTCCCGCATCAGTAATGTAAAGTTCTTCGTGTCGTCAGGAGAAGAAGAAATGCCGGCGGCATTACTCGTAGGATACTCCCAATCGATGTCAATACCATCCAGCCCATACTCTTTCACCACCCGTCGGCAATCTTTGGCAAATGCCTTGCGGTATTTCTCATTCGCGGCCATCTCACTGAAACGTCCGCTGCCCCATCCACCGATGGATAACAGTACATTCAAATCCGGCTTCTGCTTTTTCAATTCCACCATCTGTCTCAAGCGCCCTTCATTGGCAATACCTACACCATCAAAGGTCTCATCGACATGCCCAAAGGCATAATTAATGTGAGTCATGTACTTAGGGTCAGGAATAACGTGACTCCAGGAAGTAACATAAGCCACGACCACTTTACCGTCAAGCGCAGTTTTCAATTCATCTGCAGCCCTCAGATTGCCGCACGACACTAAAACTGCCAATACGGACCAAACAATCAATCTAAAATTTTTCATACTACTATTTATCAATATATTTTCTATATTCGTTGGCGGAATCAATCTCTTTTTCTCTTGTACCGGAAAGGGTCTGAACCGTACCCGGGCCGTGTCTCCTCCGTGTCTCCTCCGTACCTGCTCCACATAAAGGTACCTTTATACGGAGAAAGTACGGAGCAGGTACGGAGCAGATACGGAGCGGACCCTTTTCAGGACTTCCCTCAAACGAAGTCTGAGCAGTGATTCATTCCACCAACAGGTTTTCCATGGTAATTACCGGCAAACAAAAATCAATCAGCTATCTGACGGACCCGTGAACCCATCAATGCATAATACAGCATAAACGCTTCTCCAAAGAGGACAATGAACCATGACCATCTCCAGCCTCCAAGAACATCGGCAAGCACTCCTTGCACCAAGGGCAATATGGCACCGCCCACCACTCCGATCATGAACACACCCGAAGCCACCGAAGTGTATTTTCCCAAATGGGCAACGGACA
>ERZ834859.2652-NODE-2652-length-14812-cov-4.312191_pt1 | contig 14812 bp, 15 predicted proteins | sample MGYA00519947_ERZ834859 | MGnify/ENA primary metagenome ERZ834859 (study PRJEB31850, sample SAMEA3708763) | human gut metagenome | biome: human gut; feature: human-associated habitat; material: faeces | place: China | collected 2014 ...
TGATAGCTAATCGTTCTAACTATTGTTTTTTATACAGGGGCGTTGACCGTAGTGGCTATCTCAAAACCTCAGCAAGTGAGCCTGTTTTTATTCTTTAATTTTACGACAAAGAACACCAATACCAACAATAGAAAAAGTTCCTAATAAGATGAATGGTAGATAATTAGTTGTATCTCCTGTTTTTATTGTAGCATCTTTATTTGTATCATTTGACTTATAGATAATTGCTACTGGAGATAAGTCTTTAAATTCTTGAGTAATTGTTTTATTGTCAAAATCAACTGACTTAGGAGTTAAGATTTCCCAAGTATTTCTTTCTGTACTATAGTGAAGAACTTTAACATTTTTAGCTGTTTTTACTAAGTTTGGTGCTTCCCAAGTTAAAGTAACATTCTTAACTTTTTGTTTTAATTCACCATTAGCATAAATTGATAAATCTTGGAATTCAGTTAATAAAAAATATTCTGACAAGTCAACACCTTTGATTAAAGATGCTAATTGTGATGGATTAGCATTTACTTTTTCAATTACATCAATAGTTTCATCAGATACACCTGCAGCTGAATAAGTTTCTTTTTTAGAATCAAATGCTGCAGTTGTGTTTGCGTCAACTTTTTCTCCGTTGATTAAAATACTATCTTTTTTGACAGCTCCATTTTTATTAATACTTGGTGATGCGAACACAGTCGTTAAACTTAAGCATAAAGTTAATGCTAAAGAAATAGTAGTTAATATTTTTTTCATATAACACCTCCGAAGATATTTTTTGTATTAACAAAAGAAATATATCATTTTCAATTAGTAGATACAACGTTAAAAAATTAACATTTAAAAAATTTTTTAATGTCTTTATTTCTTCCAAAAATTAGAATTGTATCATTCTTTTTTAATTGTTCTTTTGGGTCAATATCATTTATAATATTTCCTTTTCTAATAATTACTAATAATTGAATCCCAAAATTTTCTTTTAATTTCATTTCAACGATACTTTTATTAACAATATTATCATTTAAATTGTTAATTTCTACTTCTGCAATGACCTTCCCTGCATATTCATCGTAAATATCTATACGATTTTTTTTATTAGGTTTATTTATTTTCTTTAATAATTTTTCAATATATTGATGCCAATGTATTTTTTTATTGCAAATTTCAATGATAATTATCATTACCCCGACGAAAATCCCCGCAAGAAACCAATCATTTCTTGTAGCGCTGGAAGATAATCTAAAAATATTAATAAAAGTAGAAATGATTGTTAAGTTGAATATGTATCCAAATAGCATTGTTATTTGCGTCAGTCTTCGTCGTTTTTTATTAAGCAACAGAAGTTCGGACTCTTTTGTAGTAAATCCTGTTGCCGTCAGAAGAGATGTTGCTTGAAATCTAGCTTTATCGGATGCTATTCCTTGAAACCTATATAAAACTGTAAAAACCTCAATAAGTATTAAATACAAAACTACTAAAATACCTAAAAGTACAAAAGAAGTATGAAAATTCATTTTTCTGGTTTTATATCGGGTTTCTTAAAGTATCTTTAACACATATTTGAGTGTTTTTCAGTTTTTTATAGGTATCTTCTGTAACTTTGTATATGCTTACGTATGCGAAAATACGTTTATCTTCGCTATAAAAGAAGCCTTGATTGATAAATTCTACAATATTATTAAAGTATTTTTCTGGGTTTTTATCGGTTTCATATATTTCAACATTATCGTATATTTCCATTTCATTAAATAAATGTTTATCCCCTTCCATTGAAGGTTCATAACATTTATCCATGATTTTAAAAAAATTACAGTTTTTTCCTGGTGTTTTTTCTTTTATGTATTCTAAACTGTCAATCCAGTCTAATTCTTTTAAATCATTAATTATTTCATTGTTTACAGTTATGTATTCTTGGGATAAGTAAAAATGGCCAAAAAAATCCCATTGAGCATCAGCACGTATAAATAATTCAATTATATTTTTCAAGTCTATCACCCCTCTTTTTTGTTTTTTTTTAGTGTTGTTATTATAGCTGAAAAAAATGTAAAAAAAAGAGATATTAGAACATTTCTAATATCTCATACTTATATGTAGTTATCTAACCTTTGTTGCATATTTTACTAATTCAGAAACCGCATTTTTTTCTAAATAGTTTGAAAAATCATCCAATGCTGTTTTCTTTTCTATGGAGTCGCAAGCCTCATATAAAGTCAAACACATTTTTGCTAATAAAATAAAGCAGAAATACCCAAAAATAATCAAGCATAAAACTTTAAAAAATTTTGTAATTGCTTTTTTTATATTATTTAAGACAGTATCACTAACAAAAATAGAAGATAATACAATAATTGCAATAAAAGTAATAATTAGTAAGATTTTTAGCATGCTATCATGCCTCCTTTATTATTTTTTAAATTAAATTTTCATTTTTCAATCTTTCATTTTTAACCTTTCTTTAAAAAACAATAAAAGAAAAGCTCTGTAAATATGGCAAAACAGAGCTTTTTTTATTGAATTAATGTGACTGTAAAAGTTATTTATTTTTTTATTATATGTTATTTCTTTATATTTATCTATTTTTGAGGAGAAAATTATGGGTCACATTAATCCATCATATTTATATACACATATGGAGGAAGTATATGATATATATTCGAATAACTTTTACAAATATAATATACTACATGCAACAATATAAATCAATATGTATTTTATATAAATATAAATTGTTTAGGAAAACGTAATATGATATATTATAAATGTAGATTTTATTCGAAATGAAAGGAGAAACAACTATGGAAATTAACGATGTATTAAAAGAATTAGATGCTTCTTTAAGAGGCAATTATTATCTTTTAAGATGTCCAGAATGTGGAAAAAAAGAAGCTTTTTTATATCTTGATGATATTAAAAAATTTCAAAAAAATTCTACATACAAAATACCAATTAGGTGCAATCGAATGAATAAGTGTGGGAAAATCACTTATTTAAACGACATTATCAATGTACCCATTCAAATTCAAAAAATGCCAAAAGAAAAATCCCCAGTACAAATAAGTGAGGAAGGAATTAATTTTATTAGAAGTTTTGTACATTACTCTGTAGAAACAATACATTGTGAATACAAGGATTTTGATTTTGATATTCGAGGGATAAGTAACAAAACACTTAAAGAAAATGGTGTTTTTTATTATTCAAAAGGATTTGAACAAATTGTAAACAGCGATGAATTAAAAAGAAGTTTTTCAAAAAAATATCGAAATAAAAGTTATAAAGGCAGAAATATTTTTATACCTATTTTTGATATTGATGGGAATCTTGTAAGAATTTTGCTGAGAAGTACTAAAAATGTAGAAAAGAAGGAAATTGGCCTAATGTTGATACAAGGGTCAACAGAAGTATGGAATTTAAAAGATATTTTAGACTCTAAAAAAAAGACAGTTGTGATTACTGAAGGTGTTTATGATGCTCTTTCTTTTAGAGAGGTTAACAAAAAATTAGGTATTGTGTCACTACCAGGAGTTAGAAAATATCGTCAAATCATCAGTATCGTAAAAGATAACATTGATATTTGTAAAGATAAAACATTTGTTATTGCGACCGATAATGATGAAGCTGGACAAAAAGCAAAAGAAAAATTAATAGAAGAATTTGAAAAAATGGAAATCAATTATAAAACTTTTGATTTAGGCATTCATAAGGATGCAAATGAATTTTTACAAGAAAATCGAATTGGTTTTTCTTTAAAAGCAAAAAAATTATAGAAAGAAGGAAATCAACTATGGAAAGCTCTGTAAACAATTATGATAAGAAATTGGAAAAACACATTAGAGGATTAGAAACATCGGCAATTATGACGATGAAAAATCCAGAAAGATTAAAACATTGGATTGACACAATGTTAAAATTTACTCAATATGGTTTTTTTAACCAAATGAAGTTGCATAGTGCATATGAAAATCCTACATATGTAAAAACTCTTAAATCTTGGAATGATATGGGAGTTTTAGTTAAAAAAGGTGAGCATGGATGCAAACTTTTTAGGCCTATTATTATTCAAGGAATTGAAAAAAATGGCAAATTCATTTCTTTGTGCAAGTTGTCTCAAGAAGAACGAGATGAAATAAAAAAGAAAAGAATCCCGTTAAAAAAGAAATTTACGGGAAGATATTCATATTTCACTGCTTTTGATATATCTCAAACAAATGCAGATGAAACTGTTTTAGCCGAGTTGGCAAATAAAAAAGAAATTCCGAATTATAATGTTATTCAAGTTTTGCAAAACTATACATCTTCGACTTCTACTGATTTAAACGCTTTATCCATGGAAGTTGTAAAGGATATTTTCACCGAAAAAGAAATTCATGAATGTGCAGATATTAATTATGTAATGTCAGCAACTCAACTTGGGTTATTGCATTATTTAGGTGAAAATACAGAATATTTACATTTTCAAGAAGCAAATATTCTTTGTGATGAAAAATACTTAGAATTATCAAAAGAAATATATAAAAAAATCAAAATGGTAATCAAAACAATTAATCCATTTTTAAATAATTAGGAGGTAAAGCTATGATTGAACCAATGAATTATTATTTGAATGAATTAATGAATTATGAATGTAGAATGGAAGAAAAACAAAATGCTATTCAATCCATTCTAGATAAAAAAGAAAATTTACAAGAAGAAATCGATAAATTATTGTCTTCTGAAGAAATTTGGAATGAGCGTTTATCTGATGATATTAATGATGAAATTGTTGAAAAACAAATGGAAATAGAAGCATTAGATAGAGAACTCGAAGAAATTGATGAAATATTAGCGGATGTATCATAATCCGCTTTATTTCTAGCTAAAAAAAGAAAAAAGGAGAAATAAAATGATTCAACTAAATGTAAAAACAGAGTATTCAATACTAAATAGTATTGTTAAAGTTAAAGATGTTATTGATAAAGCTAAAAGAAATAATATGTCTTCTCTTGCTATTACAGATATTAATAACTTGCATATGGCGTTTACTTTTCAAAACCTATGTAAAAAACAAGGAATACATCCTATTCTTGGCTTATGCCCTGTTATTAAAAGTGAAGATGGATATTATATGCTTACCCTATTAGCTAAAGATGGAATTGGTTATAAAAATCTTGTTGCTTTAGCTACGATTGTAAATATTGGAGAGAGAGATTTCTCTTATATTTATTTTGATGATTTAAAACAACATGGTGAAGGTTTATTTTGTTTGACTGGAGGCATTTCTGGAGAATTAGTAGAATTAATTCATCAAAACAAAGAGAAAGAGGCAGACATTTATTTACAAAATCTCGTAAATATTTACGGAAAAGAAAATGTAATCATCGAAATGTCTAACCATGGACTTCCTGCAGAAAGAGATTTTATGGATTCTCAATGGCTTGAGAATATAATTAATAACAAAGGTTTTATGTACGTTGGTACAAATGAACCCTACTATCTTCAAAAAGAACATAGTATTCATAGAAGCATAGCTCTTTCAATGAATCCTAATCCTGCTGGTATCGATATTTATTCTTCATATGTTGATTATAATAATGAATTTTACTTCAAAACAGAAAAAGAAATGGAACAAACATTTAAAAGATATTTAACCATTTATCCAAATATTTTAACAAATACGGATATCATTGCAAATAATTGTCATGGAGAAGTTCCTGTTGATAAAACATTGCCAGAATTTCCTTTACCAGAAGGATATACATCTGAAACTTATTTAGAAAAATTAGTTTGGGAAGGATTTGATATTCAATTTCCAACTGAAGATGCTTTTGACAACCGTTTTACAAGAAAAGACTATGAAAATAGATTAAATTATGAATTTGATACCATCAAAAAGATGGGATTTGTCGATTATTTCTTAATTGTTCAAGATTTTATTAACTGGTCTAAAGATGATAAGGTTTATGAACATCCAGAAAGATATTTTCCAAATAGAAACCTTGATGATGTTTGTGATATGGTTAAAAACAAAAACTTTGTCATAAAAGTTGGTCCTGGTAGAGGTTCAGCAGCAGGTTCTTTACTTGCATATTGTTTGAAAATCACAAATTTGGACCCAATGAGATATGACTTGCTATTTGAACGTTTCTTAAATATTGAACGTGTATCTATGCCTGATGTTGATATAGATTTTTCAAATAAAGATAGAGAAAAAGTTGTTGAATATGTTCAAGAAAAGTACGGATATGAACATGTAAGCCAAATTGCTACCTTTCAAAAGTTAAAACTTAAATCAATTATTAAAAAGGTAGCTAAAGCTTTAGGCATTCCCTATTTTAAAGCAGATGCAATGACTAAAGCTATTCCTAACAGTATTATTGTTGAAAAAGAAAACAGTGAAGGAATTATTGAAAAAGTAGAAAAAGCTCCAGAACTATTGTCTGAAATTGAAAAATTAGAATATTTTTCTCGTCAGATTAATAGCGATGATGTTATTAAAAAAGTTTTTAGAATGGGGAAAATTCTTGAAGGATTACCTGCCTCTACAGGAAAACATGCTGCTGGAGTAATTATTGGACGAAAACCATTAAAAGAAATTGTAGCTTTAATGGAAGTCGACGGAGTATTTGTAACTCAATTTGAAAAAAAAGACAGTGAAGCTATTGGATTACTTAAAATGGATTTTTTAGGGTTACAAACGCTAGATATTATTGAACAAACAGAAAACTTAGTTAAAGAAAACCTTCATGAAATTATCGATATTAATAACATTGATATTCATGATGCCGGTGTTTATAACCTATTCCAAAAAGCAGATACAGCAAGAGTTTTTCAGTTTGAAGGTGCTGGAATGAGAAATCTTCTAACAAAATTGCATCCCACAAAATTGGAACACTTGAATGCGGCCTGCGCGCTTTATCGCCCTGGTCCATTAGAATTTATTCCAAATTACCTTGAAGGGAAAGAACATCCATCTTCTGTAGATTATCCTCATGAAGCCTTTAAAGAAGTAACTGAAGAAACATACGGGATTTTGGTTTATCAAGAACAAATCATGACTTTAGTGCAAAAAATGGCTGGATTCTCTTTAGGTGAAGCGGATATTTTAAGACGTGGTATTTCAAAAAAAGAAGAACACTACCTCATTGAAGGAAGAAAGCAATTTATTGATGGTGCCAAAAAGAAATGGAATGTAAGTGAAGATGTATCAAATAAAATCTATGATATGATTGTTTTATTTGCTAATTATGGGTTTAATAAATCACATAGTTGTGCATATGCTTATGTTTCATATCAAGTTGGGTGGTTAAAACATTACTATCCAGAAGCTTTTATGGCAGCTAATGCTACAGTTGCTTCACAAGATAAAACAAAAGTTGCTTCAATTTTATTTGAAGCACAAAAGATGGGAATAAAAGTCTTACCACCAGATATTAAAAAATCACGTTCTCATTTTACTATTGAAAAGAACGAAGAAGGAACTTATGATATTCGTTATGGATTATCAGCAATCAATAGAGTTAGTGTTAAAACAGCTAATGATTTAGAAAATATTGAAGCTGATACGTTTGAAGAATATGTTAGTAAAATGCCTTTAATGAAAAGTGACCTTATCATTTCATTGATTGATTCTGGGTTATTTGATTGTTTTGGCTCACGTAAGCAATTATGTCAAGCCGTCCCTTCTATTGTTGCAATGGAAAAATATAAACGAGGACTTATGGCTATTGGTATCAATCCTATTCTAAATTTTTTACCTCGAAAGAAACGATTTGATGGCTATGAATTTTCTCTTTTAGACCTTTGCAAAAGAGAAAAAGATTCCATTAATGTATCGTTAAATGGACATATTTTAGATAGTTATAGACCTTTATACACAGAAGTCCTTTCTATTGCTGAAACGTTAGAACTTTCTAAAAATGGTTTATTAATGGAAAATGCTCCTATTCAGTTGTTAGGAGTTATTAATAGTATTCGCCAAATCAATACAAAAAAAGGTTTACCTATGGCTTTTATTGAATTTGATGATGAGACAGCCGAAATGAATGCTATAATTTTCCCTCGCGATTTTGAAAAATTAGCGGATTATATTAATGATTTTCAAGATATGCCAACACTTTTAAAAGGAAAGCTTCAAGTCGAAGAGGATGAAGATGAAAATGGAAATCAAACACAAAAAGTCTCATTTATAATATCTACAATGGAAATTTTAGATAAAAGTGAAACATTATATTTAGAAAATTCTAAAAATATAACCAAAGATATTATTAAGGAAATAAGTTCTTTTAATGGAATCTGTGACGTTGTAGTTATGGATGTGTCTAATACTAAATCAAGACTTCTCCCTTTCAAAGTAAGTATCACCGAAAAATTAATTGATGTTTTAAATAAAAATAAGATACATTATAAGCGCTAGAAATAGCGCTTTTTTTGTTTTAATTTTTAATTATTTTTAATTGACATTTACCTCTATCTTTCTATAATGTAGGTGAATTAGTGATACCGCAAATCATGAAATTCATACCGCAAAACGTATCTAAAAAGTGAATGGAATGCGGACCCGGAATCTTTATATGATACATTAATTTTGTATTAAGTCTTCCCGCAAAAGACTTAAAAATGGAAGACAGTTGATATAACCTTGGCAATGGCTAAGAAGTGTATTGATTGTTTTTCTTTTTAATGAAGTTGTGGATAACATGTGGACTTTCTAAGGCATACTGAATCAAGCAAAATATAATAAAATAAAGTATAGCTGATGAATGGAAATGATTGATAATAATATTTATGCAGTGATGTATAAATGTTTTTGATATCTGATATGAATTGTTGGTAGCCATAAAACACCGATTAAATAAAATAATATATTATAGAATATAGGACGTTATTTTTAACGTATTTAATGGTTAAACACAAATTTATGTTTGGATATGTTCCTGCATTAAGAGGAAGAGGTGTCTTCCTTGTTTCGAGGCTACGCCTCAAATTGATAGGCAAGGTCTATCAGAGGAGCTTATGCTCCTTTTTTTTTGGTTATTTTTTTGTTATAATAGAAGTGGACAGATACATTAATATAGAAAGGAAAATGTAAACTATGACAAAAGTTATCTCTGTATTTAATAGTAAAGGTGGCTGCGCAAAGACTACTACGACCGTCAACCTTGCTTATAATTTAACAAAACTAAATAAAAAAGTTTTGATAGTGGATTTTGACCCACAAAATAATGCATCAATTTTAACCAATATTTATAATGGTCAATTAGGCTACGTTGATGACCCAATTAATGGTGATAAGAATATTGGTTCATTAATTTTTCCTTATATTATGAATGGAAAAACTGAAACCTTTACGCCGAATGAAATAAAAAAAGCTATATATCACCCTGTTTATTCAACTAATAAACAAAGAAAGAATTCTCAAGGAAAGTATATTGTCGGTGCTTGGGAAGAAACCGAAGAAGCTTTTGGCTTTGATGTTTTAGCATCAATTGGAATGGATTTATCGTTATGTGAACTTGCATTTTCGGTTCCAAATTCATATATCAGTTCACATTTAGACAGTTCTAGACTGCTTTTAAAAAGCATTGTAGAAATAATTAAAAACAATTTTAACTACGACTTTATTTTAATAGACTGTTGTCCATCGTTAGGAATTTTAAATATGAATGCTTTAACAGCAAGTGATTTTCTATTAATTCCTTCTACAATGGATTATTTGGCAGTATCTGGTATAAGACAAACAATACAAAGATTAGAAGATATAAAGAAATATGTTTCTAATTTTAAAGTCCTTGGAGTTGTTTGCCAACTATTCTCTACAAGAAGACAGGCCGATAAAGTTATGTATAATGTCATGAATGAAGAATTAGATTTGGATGACTTAGCGTATGTTTTAGAAACAAAAATACCAGAAACAGCAGAAGCTAAAAAGAGTGCTATCGAAGGGAAAATACTTTCACAAAAGAAAAATGATAAGGCAGCTCTTGCATATCGAGAGCTTACTTTGGAAATATTAGATAGAATTGATGAATTAGAAAGTGGTGATAAATAATGGCCTTAAAAGTTAAAAAACTAGAAAGTACTCCTAAAAAATCATCTGTGACGGATAATTTATATAATACCAATTCAGAAAATTTATTAATAAATGATGATATAAAAACAGCTAAAGAAAAGCTCATGTTAGATTATGACCGTATACCTTTAAGTAAAATTAAAGGAAGAGATGATAACAGATTTGAACTTGTTAATATTGAAAGTTTAGCTAAATCGATTGATACAGTTCGTCTAGCACAACCTGTTTTACTTAGAAGAATTGATAATTCATATTCACTTCAAGCAGATGGAGAAACAGAAATCGTTTCTAATATTTCATATGAAATCGTTTCTGGTCATCGTCGTGTTGCTGCTTATGAATTACTTTATGAAAGAAATAAGGTTCTTCAAAACCGAGATAATATTGAAAAATATTCAAAAATTCCTGCTTTGATTTTGCCAACAGGTGCTACAAAAGCTGAGATAGATGCGCTTTATGAAATGACAAACTTTGAAACTAGAAACCTTACTTCAACCGATATTTTAAGACATGTTGATTACTATTTAAATGAAATACAAGCACATGATATTGAAGAAAAGTTAAAGGATTCAAGCTATAGAGGAACTAATAAAGCCAACTTCATCGCTGATAAATTTAAAGCAATAAATGTAAAAATTAACAAATCTCAAGTTAATAAATACATATATATTTATGAAAATTCTTGTGATGAACTTATTGATATTTTTCAAAAATCTTATATTTCATTAAATGCGACTTATGATATTGCTAGAAAATATAAAATAAAAGAACCAGAATTATTAGAAAAACAAAAAGAATTTGTTACTGATATTTTAAAAGAACAAAACGACGAACGAAATAGTACAGCTCAAAAAGAAGATGAAAAACGTAAAATAATTGCTGAATATTTAAGCAAAAATAATGATGAAAGTAATGTAAAAGAAGCTATTCAACGTACTAAAAAACAAGAAAAAGACAAAAAAATAGAAGATGCGAAAGCTATTGAATTTAACAATTTAATGTCTGGATTAACTTCTATGAAAAAGAAAATTGAAAGAATTAACAGTGCTTCTACTGTTTCTCATCAACGAAAAACTATCACAGAAGATGGCTTAACTCGTTTAACAATCGATACTGAAACTCCATTATCAGAAGATGAAAAAGCTTCAATTCGTAGTTCTTATGAAATTTTAAAGGATTCTTTTGAGATTCTTGAAGATTGGATGTCTGATTTATTAAACTCTTAATATTTTGATTTATAGCACTCTAAAAAGAGTGCTTTTTTAATGCAAAAAAGCATAAAAAATCGAATCTTAATTTTTGATATTTTCCCCTTAGATAAATAAAAATACAAACCAATTAATTTTCCCAAATTTTTAATAATTTTCTATATATTTCTTTTGTTTTTCTTTTATTTATAAAAATTAATATTTTTTCTCGTTTTTTAAGAGGTTTTTTGGATTTTTTTTTAATTTGATGAAATTATTGTTTTTTATTCCCCCTTTTTTATCATCAAAAAATGGCAACAAATTAGCTCTTAAAAATAGTCAATTATTAAAGGAAAAATATGTGTATTTTCTTGGCATTATTATCGTATCTTTTATACTTATTAAAAAAATCATACCAACAACCACAACGATACACCCCCAAGAAAACCCTCAAAAAATCCCCAAACACCCTCCCTACCGTACAAGAGATAATTTAATTGTAAAATTAAATATCTCAAAGTTTTTTCTTTGGTTCTTTCCAGTTTCTTGCATTAATTTATTTTGAGCTTTTTCATTGTGTTTTCTCTGCTTCTTTATTCGGTTTATTTCTGTTTCTTTCATAGTTTCTTTTTTTAGGTGTCGGCTTTTATCCATCATGCCGCTAGGCATTGCGTTAAAGTAATACTTTAATTAATTTCTCGCCCTGGCCTAGCGTAATCTTACGCTTAATTTTGATAAAAGCCTTAGAACCATCTCTATCGTTACTTGAAATTTTATATACATAAATCAATACCTGAAAAATACAAAGAAAATTCTTTTATCATACAAAATCATCCAAACAAGAAAACCCTCAAAAGACTCTATAAGCCATCTCAAAACTATTCTAGTTTTTTTGAGTATTTTCCTTGTATCTCTTCTCCCTAATCTTGTTATTTTGAGCATTTCAGAGTCCATGTATTTTTGTTGTTTTTTCCTAGTTTCTTCTGTTTAGTTTTTTTGAGTGTTTATGTATTTTCAAAGTATTATAGAAAACCAAGAAAATTATCTAAAGAGCAAAAAAATACAATAGTGATTTTTTGAGGATGTTAGAGTTTTTTCTTGGGAGTGCCGTCTGTTTTATATACCTTCCAATTTAACTAAATATGTGATATAATAAAAAACAAGAAAGAAACAAAAAAAGGTGTAAACACCAGGAGATGTAATTTTGACTAAGAAACAACAAAAAAAATACGATAAATTATATAATGATTTAAAGAAGAAACCGTTAAAGGTATATAACTCACCTATTCTATGGGTGTTAAGATATAAATATAAAGATAAATTTTATGTAGAAGAAATGGAACAATACTTCAACGAAGAAATAATAAAACAACAAACAACGTTTGCATGGGGCACTATCATTAGTGCTATTATCATAGGAATGTATTGTTATTACAGCATGACGAATTCATATGTATATAGAAGTGTTTTTGCAGGTTTTTTAATGTACTGTACGTTGACAATTTTTTGTGCATTATATTATCTCATAAAATACAACAAGAACTGCAAATTATATCAATTCTTATATTCAACAATGGAAGATAATGAAGAAACGGAAAAAACATACAAAGAAACTCTATTCATCCGTTATCCTCACACATATAAGATACATAAGTTCTTTCATTAGGAAGATTTTTTTGTGGGTCTTTTCCGGGTTTTCAAAAATACATAAAAAAGAAAACTCTCTATATATACAATTTAGAAAGTGAATCATACACGGAAGGTTAAACTAAAATGACTTTAGGTCATTTTATCTTGCAACATCTTTGAAACTGTATCGATGAAATACGATACAAGTAAAAAGATGATGCTTTATGCGTAAATTTCTTTAGAACGCATCATTCCGCAAGATAAACATATAAATAGTTAGTATAAACTAACTTACGAATATAATTGGTTGCTCGAGTATTTTTTTAGGGTTTTAAAAAGCAGTGTTTTATCCACGAAGATATGCGTTAAAGTAATACTTTAATTAACAAAATGAAAAATAAAAAAGATGTTGAAAAATATAAAAAAAGAAATATACTTCAGTTGAAAAAACTAATCGAAAAAAGGAGAACAGCATGGATTTAGAAGAATTATATAATAAGAAACCTCAAGCTTTCGAAAATTTATTAGATAGGTTGATTGATGCACAAATCAATATATTAGAAATGAAAGAACTGAATGCATTAAAAGTCGATACATCATTTTCAAAAAACAAATTCAACTGGAATACACCTAAAGGAAAAGTTGTATATAATTTTGATACAGGTAGAGTTGATATGTATGGTTTTAGCAACACTCAAAAAAACCAAATAATAACCCTATTTCATAGATGGTATAAAGAAGTTATTAAAAATTAGTTCCTCTCGTGGAGGGGCTTTTTTTGTTTCTTTTGAGTTTGTGTCTTTTTTTTTGAGATGTCTTAATACATCTTTTAAAGCTTGTTTTATTGTTATATTTTGATAATTGCTCCAATTTCACATATTAATCACATTTGCATAACAAACGTAATATGATATAATATGTACATGATGAATTAGGAGGTGTCCCAAATGGATAAAGAAAACCAAGAAAAAACCAATAAATCCCTAGAAAATGAAAAAGATACTAAAGAATCCTTAAAAGAAACTGAAACAAATACTGAAGAAACAGAAAAAATCACTGAAGAAGCACAAACAGAATGTGTTGAAAATAATAAAGAAGAATCTCCAGAAAACATTCAATCTTTTGAAGAAGATGATGAGGAAGATGAACTTTTACATGATAATGTTAACGAAGAACCAGAAGAAAATAAGAATAAAAGAAGAAATCTTGTAATTGGCATAGCTGTTGCAATAATTGTATTTATTCTTTTTTGTGTTACTACCCCATTCAATAAAACTGAAAAAACAGTATGTGCTCCAAAAGAAAAATCTACTTTGACATTAAAAGTAACTATGGAATCCAAGAATGGTAAAGTTATTAAATTGACACAAGAAGAAACAACAAAATTAAAAAAATATAACATGACAGAAAAAGAATTTAAAACAGCTGCCAAAGAAATTAAAAAAGGTACAAAAACATATGAAGGTTTAAGTTACACATATGAAGTAAAAGATGGAGTTGGTATTGAAACATTAACATTAGATACTGATAAAGCTTCTACTGATACATATACATTATTAGGATTGACTACTAAAAATGATAAAGATGGTAAAGCTGTAAAAGTATCTACAAAAAAAGCAATTAAGAGCATGGAAAATTACGGATTAGAATGTAAATAAAATCCATTTATAATTCTTATAAAAAAATCAAGCTGTATAGAATCTTTCGATTCTATACAGCTTTTTTTATTCAATAAAAAAGTAAATATCAAGATATATAAAATTAGCACACGTGGAGATGTGGAAGTAATTTTATCATCCCACTATTTAATTCTTGAAATCTTCGGATGGGAGGGTGTATAAAATATACAGTTTCAAGACTAAATATTTTTTGAGAGGTGGTGAAATTGGATTTTAGTGTGAAACAGGCAATGAAAGTAGTCGTTGTACTTGTATGTGCTGTTGCTGTCATTGCAACAAGTATC
>ERZ834859.2653-NODE-2653-length-14805-cov-5.433356_pt1 | contig 14805 bp, 20 predicted proteins | sample MGYA00519947_ERZ834859 | MGnify/ENA primary metagenome ERZ834859 (study PRJEB31850, sample SAMEA3708763) | human gut metagenome | biome: human gut; feature: human-associated habitat; material: faeces | place: China | collected 2014 ...
AAAGGGCGGCAGCACTTTTTGCTGTCGCCCCTTGATTACCCACCAGCAAGGACAGACGGGACTGTCAACGGTGGGCGCAGCCCATTTACTTGCCGTTGACTGGCTCGACTGGATTTGCTATTTCACTTAATATTCTCTTTTGTGATAGACATAGGCGGTTACAGGACAAGAAATAACAAATACAAGCAGTGCACACGCAAAAATAATTACGCCGCCTAAAATTATCTGCATTGTAGTCATAGGTGCTGGAAACAAAGTGTTTATAAGGGTCGTAAGCCCCATAACAAATCCAATCCCACAGAGCAAGCTAATTACTAAAAATACCTCATTTCGTTCTTCTCCGCCTACATAGAACAGCGGGAAAAATATGGCTCCCATAAACAGGCTTATTCCAACGCCTATCACAAATAGCATGAAAACATCTGTATCTTTGTCAAAAGGGAATCCATGTAGCATGATCGATAAAGCTACTCCAATTCCCGCAAAAACCATTCCGACAATCAACCACAATAACAAGCTCAAAAAATAACTCTGTACAATGGCAGACCTCTTTACAGGTGTGGTAAGTTTGTATTTGCTCCATTTGGTAGCACTTTCCTTTCGCAGGCTCGCAATCGAATTGAGAGAAAAACCAATCATAGCCAGCAACATATAACCAATTATCAGCGATGGGATTTTATTGTCCATAGCGACAACAAAAACACCCAGTAAGAGCATGATAGCGGCAAAGACTTTCGCATTTGAAAGTGTCGCATAAAAATTATTCTTCAAGAGTCCTTTCATACCCGTTCCCCCTTTACCAATAGTAACATGATTTCATCAACAGAAACATGGTCTACCACAACACCCTTATACTTTTTCTGTGCTTCTTTCCCGTTAGAAACCAGCACATCAATTTGAAAATCACGTTTCCGATAAGCAAGAATATCTTTCGGGTCTAATGTAAGAAATTGACTTTCCTTACAGCGCATAACAGCATAGTTATATACCAAATCATTTTTCGATACGGTCATAATGAGTTTGCCATTATGGATAAAAGTGATATAATCCGCAACCTTTTCTAAATCGCTTGTGATATGAGAAGATAACAGAATGGAGTGATTTTCTTCCTGTACAAATTCCAGAAAAACGTCCAACATTTCATCACGCATGCCACATCTCTAAGCGGTAAAACCGCCATGAGCTGTGCAAAGGGCATACTGCCTCCTTTCCACTCTTTCTTTCCTAACTTACTCCGCCCTAACTTACTTCGCCCTGAAATACAGCTTCATTGTAGCATTACAGGGAAAGGCTGTATAGTTGGAGTTTTTCCATAGTAACAGTTCTCCGCATCCATTTAGGGACGAGGGATACTATTGCAAATGTTTTTTCTGCACATGGAAGCTATAATTTTTTGACAGAGGCGATGACAAATAGACGCACAAGGCGGGAACATCTTCAATGATGTTCCCGCCTCTACTATAAGCGTTGCGATAGAAAACCATCGCCTTTTTCGTTCCTCTCAACCGTCCAGGACCGTTTTCTGCCGGTAGCACTCCGCAATATAATCGCGGGGCTGATAATAGAAGGCAGCATTATAGTCCGAAAGCAGACTGTCGATCCAGGAGGTAAAGACCTGCAAGATGGTTTCTACGATGTTGTCCTCATCGGACACATCCTCGATGAGCCTTGCATAGACCTTTCCCATCGTCCACACATCGGGGACTGTATATCTTGCCTCGGCAAGATTGTCAAAATTCCCGCCTTGCAGTGAAAATTCCGTGATCACATCGTCCGCGACCTTTTCGATCGGCTCACAGTGCAGAATGTCTGCATTGCGGTAGAGCGTCTGAATGCCGGCCTCGCCCAGTTCCGCAGCCACCTTACCGCGCCGCATGTGAAGGGAGCGGCCAAGCTGTTCGATCAGAGAACAGGTGAAAAAGAGCGCGTCATTGTTTCTCTTGCACATTGGCAACATAGCTCCTTTCGAATTTCAGTGCAGCGAGAGCACGTGCAGTGTGGAAGCTGATCTGATGGGTGGGATACTTGAATTTTGCCAACTCCCAGAAAGCAGCTCTGGAGATCTCACCATCCAAAAAGCTCTGCACATAATTGAAGATGGTATCGTCCGCCATCGGGCCTTCCACCACATCATAGACATGGGGAACTCCATTCCGGCATGCCGCAATAAAATCCAGCCACTCATCGCTCATTTCCGGAAAGCGCTTGATGTTGAGCTCAGTCTGGTCATCGAAGGAATAGATGTTGACGACTCCAGCTTTTCCAAAGCGCGTTGCCCAGCGCAGCGCCTGCTGTTCATAGGAGGTGCAGTAAAAGCCCCAGTAAAAATCCTTATGGAATTTTTGAATGCGGATCTCGGGTTGTTCCACAACCACTCTGCTTCCATGGTAAAGAGTCTGCATAACCATCCTCCTTCATCCTTATATTTCATAATATTATAGCCTGTTTCCTTTCTGCGCGCAACCAATATCATACGCAATCCAGTACAATTTCCCTGACGATCTGATCCCCGGTCAGTTCACTGGTGCGGTAAATGTTCTGGCAAAAGGTTTTCAGACTGAAATCCATGCCGGCGTTTCCCTCATCCAGCAGAATCCCTGTGACGGTGAAGCGAAGCTCTGATTGCGCCTTTTGCAGTGCCTCCTCACAGGTTTCCGGCAGTGAACACTCACCGTCCGTAATAAACGTGATGTCAGCATTTTCAAAGCCGCCCTCCCGCATAAGGCGTTCCACCTCCGCAAGCGGCGTCTGAAAATCCGTGCCGCCGCCCAAGAAGATTTCCGCCGCGTGCAGCTTCTCTTCAAGAGAAGACTGCCTGGGAAGAAATACATCCGTTTGAAAGTGGCTGGGGCCAGAGAAATGAACAAGAGCGAATTTCCGCCCCTCGCTCTGCGCAATCTCCAGCAGCGTCAGGGCAACAGCTTTTCCCCACGCGGCCAGATCTCCCGCAGTAGAGCCGGATTCATCCAGGCAGCAGATGATATCACCCGCGCCCTTATAGACCGGCTCCCGCCGGCGGTATTGCTTGATCTGCCGGTGCTGATACTTCCGCAGGAACAACGGCAGCGTTTCCGGCACAGCAAGCATGGCAAGCTCGGAGGTCAGTGCGCGAGATAGATCGTTTCCCAGCTCCAACGCATATTTTTCCCCGCGGCCATAGGCATAGCCATTGCGCTTGCCCTGTGCGAAAATCTCACGAAAACGTCCCAGATAGCGGGAAATGTCCTGCAGCGTTTTACTATCGCGCACACGCTCTAAAAGCGCCGCATTCGCGTCTGTCTTCCGCATATCACTGGGGGCGTCGCTCCATGCGCCGAGGATTGTCTGTACTTCTTCCGCCCTTTCCGCGGCAGCAGACACCGCGCGGGCGATCAGCGCACCGGCTTCTGCCTGATTCTGCGCAAGGCTGGCGTCAACGAGCTTATTGACCGCATCTGCCTGCCGCCGTTTGCTCTCGGCGTCATTAGCGGCTTTTACCACAGCGGCACTCAGAGCCGGATCGTCCTGCGGAGTCCCACGAAGCTGCTCCAGCAGTGCTGCGAGCTTGTCCTCTGCGGTTTTCTCTGCCTGCTCCAGCTTTTCCAGCGTCTGCACAGCACCGGGTTTTCCACCTAATTTGGACAACAACTCGTCCAGTTCTCCCGAGGTCTGGGCAGTAAACTCTGCCGCCGCTTCATAGGCCGGAAGCTCCCGCCCTTCACACACCTCCTTGAGCGTAGGATAGTCGTCGCTTTGGGTGATGTGCTCCAGAATCGGCACGTTGATCTTCCGCGCCGCTACTGAGAGGTCATCGTCCGCGTTGCGCCGGGGCATCAGGGAATAAAAGGACTGGAAAATATCCCGCGAGAGCGCCGGAAAAGAGTGCAGCTTTTCGCCTGCGCTGTTCTCGATCTCGTCCATGCCCGTATCCTCCATGCGCAGATCCCGGTAAATGCTATCCTCCAGTTTGGTCGAGCGCAAAACGCGGTCTGTCTGTTGCGGACTACGTTTCACTCTCTGCACCTGCGCCCACGGAGAGGAAAGAACATCCTGAACTGTCCGGTAGGGCTTCAGCATTTTGTATCCGCCTCCTTCTCTCGAAATGTGCCGAACCACGCCAACAGAATTTTTCTTGCCCGTTCCGGCGAATATCGCAGCTCCGGAAATTCTTCCTGCAAGTATGGTACGGCTCCGTACATATTTGTTTCGCCGCTTTGACGCAGCCGTTCCAGATAGTCAAAATACTTCTGGCATTCATTCTTGGAATAGGCGCTAAGAATACTCGTTTCCATATAAAACGCTCCCCTATCAATGCGAGTTTGTCACTTACCGTCTGCAAGATCGTCTTTGGTGAGTTCAAAGTCATCCAGCCAGTCTACATCGTCCCGTTCGACAAAAGTAGATCCGTCCTCGTCTGAGAGTGCGCGATCATACGCGCGCATCAGGGCGAAGTGGTTTTCGTCACCCAATTCTTCTCCCTGTTTGCCGCCCCGGAAACGATACTGCTGGACGGCGATCCTTGCGTCGCTGCCCACTGCGTCCCACATATCGCGGAAGGGCTGGTCGTGCTTCAAAAGCTCGCGGATATCAAGTTCATCCAAACAACCACCCTCCATACTCTTCAATCTGACGCTGGAACTCGGCATCCTCAGCTGCTTTTTTTGCAAGGAGGGAGTCAATAAGGCTCAGATATAGCTCGTAGGTGTCTGCATTGGCGTAACCACCTGCGTCGCCATCTCCACCGGGTTCGCCTTTGTAGGACTGGTTTTCCCACACATACGTCTGCACGGCCATAAAAAGCTGGCCGACATTGGACGACTTGCACTCGTTGAGGTAGGTCATCATCCATTTGACGTTCTCTACGGTCGCAGCGTCCATCTCACTAAGGCCACTGAGCGTAAGTGCGCTCTGTAGCACGGCATCTGCATCTGCACCGGTACCGGACGTCCATGTGAAAGAATCAAGATATGTCGCTGTAGCATAGTGATAGCCGAGGCCGCTGTCCATGCAGTACACGAGCTTACCGTCCACGAGCGGAGGACGATAGCTGTACGGCGTACCGTTGGCCAGCAAACGGGTCGACCAATATGCCTGATTCTGTGTGATCTGGATGCCGGAGCCGGTCTTCGACGCAGCGAAGGCCGAGGTCGGCAGCAGGCTCAAGATCGTCACCAGCGCGAGCAATAATGACAAGAACTTTGTCCGAATCTTTTTCAAGGTTATTCCTCCTTTTTTGTAAAAGAAAAGCAGGCCGAGTAAACTCGGTCTGCTTTGTTTGTATATCGTTTAATCTTCAGTTTTCTGCAAGCTGTTCCTCGCAGAACTGCTTCAGGGCGGGAATGTCGTTGACAGCAGTCTCCCAAATGATCTCGCGATTCATGCTGCCGTAGCTATGTGCGACAAGATTTCGCATTCCTTTCATCGGCCCCCACTGCACACGGCTGCTGGTCGCTTTGCGGTATTCCTCGGATAATCCGCCGCTCAGCTCGCCGATCTGTAGGATAGAAAATGCAATGGAACGCTGATAATCTGCATCTTGGTCAAAGGCCGCAAAGCCGTCTCCGTAGCGTTCGATGGTCTTGCGGATTTCCTCGCAGTAATCGCGGATATGCTGGATGCGCTGGCGGTCAGGCTGCGTCATATACATTCAATCTCTCCTTCATCACGGTTTCACGGAACATTTCCTCGCTCGGCATCTGCGCACGCTGTTCCAACGCGCTGACAGTGATCAGATCGATTGGCTTTTGCAGCGCCGCTTCAAGGTCGCAATACAGCGCCCCCAAAGAGAGGAGACTGCGCAGGTTCGTTCCACTGGTATCGACCAACAGGTCGATATCGCTGTCCTCACGGGCTTCACCTCTTGCGTAAGAGCCAAAGAGGAATACCGCTTTCACACCGTACTGCTTCGCCACTGGCGCGATCCGCTGCTGAATTTCGTAGATCGAATAGATCATAAGCACTCCTCCTTTGGTTTTATTATACCCAACGAATGTCGGAATGTCCACGCTTTTGTTCTGCCCGCGCTGATATATCATTTCATTACGGGCGTATCCACCCAGGTGACTTCACAGCCGTCCAGCAGGAAGACCTGCACGCAGTACCAGCAGTCGAAGCCGTCCTTGTCAATACCGCGCGCCAGCCCAACGCCGATCTCACCATAGCGGGAGCTTGTCATGTTGTCCGCATGGGCCTTGGAGTTGGACCACAGCTCGACCACCGCCTCAGAGAGCGTTTTGTGCTGTTGCTCGAGGTATAACTCCGATATACTGTGAATATTTTCTCCAGTGTATTTGCTGTCGGTGACGGTATTGCTCTTGCGCCCATCCGGACGGGTGTGAGAGTAGACGCCGCTGGCGGCGATCTCATCGGCGCGGACCTGCGCCGCCTGCATGAGCCTGTCGTTGACGCGCAACGCGGCAACGCCTTTTGCGCGCCGCAGCACGTTGGTGCGGTCAACGATGTCCTGCTTTGCAGCGGCAACATCTGTCTGCGCAGGCTGCTCCACGGGCTTTGCCTCCGCAGACTTCTCTGGCGCTTCGCCGGTGTACGGCTTTTTCGATTCGACCTGTACACATTTGGCATCGCTGTTCCAATAGACATTGAAGCCGACCGCTCTGCCGACGTCGCGCAGCATAACGTAATTATTGCCGTTGATGTTGTACGCCGTCAGGTGTACTTCCTGTCCATCCACATAAATGCGGTTGGTGCTGCGCTCCGCTGTGATCCCGGCAGCCAAAACGGATGTCCCGCCAAAAAGTGTAATGCCAATCAAAATACCGGCAATTAAGTAAAGGCTCTTCTTCATTTGACTACGCTCCCTTTCGATAAAATGTAGTGGTTACACTGGCAGTCATGCGGCAGGTATCCGGATTGAAAACACAGCGCTCAAACTCGTAAATGCCAAGCCGCTCAGCCTGCTCCGCTACTTCCGCAGGAAGATCGACCGTAATGTCCATTTGGATTCTGATCTCATCGTCCTTCCTCGGGGACTTAAATTCCTGTATCAACCAAATACTTCCTTTTGTACTTCTATTCTCCGGAGTGGTTTGAGAATAATACAGAAATCATGCTATGTCAAAGGTTTATTTGAAATGCCTACGCCGATAAAACGCACCTGGCGAAAGCCTTTGTGCCGTAAGGGTTTTACTTCACCTCTACGGCCTGAACGCAAACCCTTTTGCTGGGCTGATTTGCAAGACAGGTGGTGATGGTAATACGATTATCGGATGTCGCCTGTAGGTAGCTCCAGTCTGAACTGGCAATTGTCTCTACCGTTACAACCTCATAGGTACGGGTTCCATAGACCGTTGTGTAAGTGATTGTATCACCATCCTTCAAGTTTTTGATGCTGCCGATGGTGTACTTGGCGCCGCGGTTATGCCCACAAATGCCAATATTCCCATCCCACCCGGAAGTAGAGCTATAATGGCCGAGTCCCTTTGCCATGCTGGTGTTGGTTTCGCCCTCCCAGACCTTCATATTGATGTTCAAGGATGGGATTTTCAGCGTACCGATACTGCCATCCTTGCGTTCCATACCGTCAACGCTTGTATAGGCGGAAGGCTGGTAGCTGGTTGATGGAATCTGCGGTTCCTGCTGAATCGGATTCGTGATATTACTCTCGATACCGCTTCCCCCGATAGAGCCTACCAAGCCAGGAAATCGAACCTTTTCCATACATCCGACACTTGTATTGCTGGACACTCCATAGGGTAATGCCGGCCACTGGTAGTCCGTTGCATTGCTCCCGCCATAATTGTATTTAGCACCATAGAGAGATTCATAGCTCGTGGAGGGATAACATTCGGTATCCTCTACGCCGTCAAAGTCGTACTCTAATGCTTCTGCGCAGATTCCCAGCGAAAGCGTTAAGCAGGCGGTGAGAGCCGTGACAAACCAGCGCTTTTTACTCTTCATGTTCATCTTCCTCCTCTGAAAATTCTTCGTGATAAACTGTGTTCTCTTGACTTCTCTTGTGGTGACGCCAAATGAGTACAACGGTAGTAATTGCAAGAACGATAACAACAAGGAAAATTAAAATAATGGGGAAATTCTCTGTGCTTTTGGCAGCTACTCGCTGCAGGATACTCGACGGTGTACCGGTATAGATCACCGTATAAGTAACACTCTCGATACCCTCTGCAACGATATCACCGATATATTTCGCAGTTGTAACATATCCGGTCGCCGCGCGATAAGATGCTCTTCCTGCGTAGGTAGCCACAGCTTTGTACTGAGCAGGCATGAGAATATCATCGACCAACGATGTTCCCTGCACCTGCCAATCTACCGATTGGAGCTGAACTGTTACGCCATTTTTTGTAGTCGTATCAGGGACGTAAGCCATGTCGTTCGTATCGAGATTGTCAATTTCTTTGGTCGTACTGACGGTGTAGCTTTTCGTTGTGTAACCAGACGCTACCGTGCTGATCGTCGAGTGGTCAAGATAGAGTGTTCCTCGAAATTCTCCGTCGTCATACTCGATGGACGGGGATAATGCCTTCAGCACCACGGACAGATCACTCTTCTCCGTGTCCGCTGTTACGGTCTCGGTGTGATGCTCCTTCTCCGAATAGGACCGCTCTTCCTTCGTCATGGACGAGTAGGTATAAGTATATCCGTCGTATTCAAAAACATCATCGATCAGCGACTGCGGATCTGTGTCCGGTGCGACCGTATAGATCTTAATATACTGCCGTACACCATTGAGGTCCTGAATGGTCGTATTAGTCGGTACTTCCATTGCAAAAGCACTGATAGAGCATGCAGCAGAAACCATCAGGGTGATACAGGTACTAATGATTTTTTTCATGTGCGTTGTGTCCTCCGTTTCATAATGATAATTCCGGCAACAACAATTGCGGCCGAAATGCGGTAAATCAGCTTTTTCACGCCGTGGCCTCCCTTTGAAAATCGAAGTTGCTTGTACGATCCGGATGCTGCTGGATGTCCGACAGTATGTACAGAGATTGATCCAGAGCTTTCTTCGTATCCCGAGGCTGCCGCTTGATAAAGGACGTCAATAAAATAACATCCTCATTCTGCACCGTGAAAACGATTCGAATGAGGACTTTGCCCTTTTCACGCAGTTCATACATCTGACTGTATCTCTCCAGTGAAAAGTGCTTAAAATGAGGTTCCTTTAGTTCGCAGGCAGGAAGATTTCTCAGTCGAAAGATTTGCCACAGGAGCTTAGCCTTGAGTTTCCCGTCCAGAGCATCAATGAAAGCGTAAAGCGGAGGTTCCACTCCGGGCGGGCAGTAGACTTTAATTGCTCGCATAAATCACATCACCTCCAGTTCTTTTAAATATTCCCTCAGATAACTGAGAAATCCTTCAATGAATGGCGACACCAATAATTTGCTGCCGGAGATCCACCAGATAGCTTCTGGGACAGGATGGTTCATCGCGTCATACTCTGAGCAGATCATTAAGACTACTCTCTGCGCCTCTACATTTTCAGACTTACAGAAAGCCTGACATATCCTGGAAACGGTTTGCATTTCAACATAAGAATCACAAAGGGCGTCAAAGAATAGGCCTGCGCAAAGATGGGCAAGGAAATTTACTGCATCCGCGTTCACATCCCCATTGCAATCAAGCAGCCCCATGTGTCTGTGCCTCTGTACAGCCGCCTCATCAAACGGGCCAACGCTGCGGTTCCATAGGTTGTTCATTTTTCACCTCGTTCAAAAGGAAAGGCCCGACACCTCACGGTGTCGAGCCTTTCAGCAAATTATTCAATTATTTTAAGATCTTACGTGGAAGCGGCCTATTCATCCAGCATGAGCTGTCCATCAATCGCCTTTTGTTTCAGGCGTTCCATCTGCTCGCGCTCTAACTGCGCAATGCTCTTTTCAGGTGTTGGAAGATCCTCCGGCATAGTGCCGTCGATCTTTCGGATTGCCTCCCTTACTTCATTCCCGACAGCATAATGAACAGCGGTCGCGGCATCGGAAGTCGAAACTTGATCCTTGCGCAGCTTTTCCTCAGTCTGCGAAATGCGAAACAGGTTAGCAATCAACTCCGTACTCCCCATGTAATCAAGTATCTTTTGGCCGATGGCAAGTCCCTTTCTGCGGTGAATATCATCTACCGTCATTCCGCCATACAAGCCCATATATCCGGCATTCTGAAAGATTGCAAATTCTTCCGCCGTGATAACGCCTGCGTTTCGCGCGGTCTCTGCCAAAAGCTGATTCCACTGCTTGATATCACCGCGAACCACAAGCCTGCGACTATCCTCATCCAGCTGATTAAAGCGCTCTGCGACCTCCTGCCGGTAGGTTTGAATTGCAAAGTATGTTTGACCGAGAGCGATCACCTCTTTGCGTGGATCACCATTCTGGACGATCAGATAGCAGGCATAACGCGAAAGCTCGTAATCAAGGATGTCTTTTACTCCTCCATTCGGCATGGGAGATGTTTTCCTGACCTCAGGAAAACATTCCAAGGTACTGCGTCCACTGTTCTCGCAGGCAATCATGGCACGCTTGATAACCTTATAGAAGTTCTCCCATTTTGCATAGTCCAGCACGGGAGCGAGCTCTCTCGCTGCCCAGTATTCTGAGCCATCTGGACGAATTCGCTTGATATCTTCAAAGCACTTATACTCTTTTGCAGACAATGTGCTCATCGCGCATACTCCTTCATTGTTTTTACTCTATATCAAGAAAACTCTATTTGCTTTTTGAATCATCCTGACTGTCAACCGCCTGCGCCGATGCTTCGATCATTTCTGTGACCACCGCATTTAACTGAGCAGCGTTCTGCGAAGTGATAACGGGCTGACCGGTTTCCGCCTCAAGCTGCTGCCGCGCAACATTTGCAACATTGCCGCCACGCTTGGCAACCTTTACGCTCTCATCAAAACCAACGGGTTTTGATGCCTTGGAAATATCCCGCGTGGATGCCTCAGCCAGCATAGTCAGCACAAGTTCAGTATCGCTCATGTTATCCCGCAGATTTTCTTTTTTTAGTCCCTTGAGATTTTTGTACTGCCGGGTCGTCATACCGGACCACGCCCTTGAAATCTCATCGGTCAGGATCGCAAATTCCCGTCCCTTTTCAACTCCGCGCTTCTGCCATTCGTCGGTGAGTTCATTGCGGATACGGATAGAAAGGAGCCTTTGGTGAACCCAGTCCGGGTCATAGCCCTTTTTGAGATAGGTTTCTAAAGCACGGTCAATGGCCTGTTCCGGGTCAATGGTTTCCTCGATGCGCTCGCGGCCAACCTCGGCAAGCCATGCTCGTATGGGTTCGGCTTTTGGCGAGGGGACAGACTGCATAATACGAAGAAGCTGTTCTGTATTCGCCACATCAGTCAGTCTCATTTTCCCATCTGGAGCAGTCATTTTGAACTGTACGATTTTTTCGTACAGTTCAACGGCGCCTTCTGCTTTCAGCTTTCGCTTCAAATCACTCCAATATCGCCGCGGATTCTCGCTGCCTGTCAGCACACGAATTACATCGACAACAGAGAAATACCATTCTTCCTTATCTTCATCCCAAGCTGTGCGAATCTTTTGATCTTCAAAAATCTGGATTTTTTCCTGTTCGCTCATAGCGTTCGGTATCCTTTCTTTTATTTTTTTTCATTATACATCAGCCGACCCGCTGCCGCAAGAACGCCAAAAACAACTCTTCAAGTTCCTTATCGCTGCCCAGCTTTTCAAGGTACGGAGCGAACTTCCTGCGGTCAAAGCTGATCTTCTTTGGAGGTGCAGTACGGCGCTGGGCTTCCTCGGCGCGAGCCTGCCGCCATACAGCGTAAATCTCCTGTTTTCCCACAGAAGGGGGCGGACAGGTGCGGGTGATTTTCTGCACCGTGGCCTTATTGAGCGTGTAGCCCTCGATAGAGCACATCGCCACAAATGCCTGCTGGGTGGCTGCGTCGTAGTCAGCAATCAGCTCAGCGCAGGCAATCGGCAGCCTGCGTGGAGTGCTTTCCAAAATCTCCGCAAGCGGTCCAATCAGGCTCGCCAGCTTGATTGCTTTGCGGATCTCATACTCGGTCACGCCAAAGAAATCTGCCACGAGTTTGCGGGCATTATACTTCTGGCGATCTTCGCCAGAAGTTCCTCCGTCGTCTGTTTCTGCCCAACCTTTGGCGAGAATCGCCAAAGGTTGGGCAGACAGCATTTCTTTGCCCGTTTCGATTGCTCTCAACAAGCAATGCATGATATGCCTTGCCGCGCTCAATGATGGTAAGGTCCTGACGCCGCAGGAGGTTGGTGGCAACAGCAATAGAGACAGCCCTTGCGTCGTCGGCACTCACCACCTCGGCCGGGATCATGTCATGCCCGGTTATCTGCCAAGCCCTCGTGCGGTTATGACCGGCAAGGATCTCATAATCGTTGCTGCCCGGGATAGGACGGACGATAACACGCTCGTAGATCCCCTGCTCGGCAAGCTGCTGTGAAAACGCTTTGAGCTTTTCTGGCGGATAGGGACGGAACCCGATGTCGGCAGTAAAGAATGGGCGAAGCCTTTCTATCGGCAGATCACAGAATCTCGATGCCTCCGGTGCTGGCGCACCTCTAAACAGCGTTTCATACGCCTCGTCGCCCACCACAATTTCAGCAGCCTGCTGTGTGGCGCTCATACGCTTTTTTAGCAGGTCATTCATGTCGCGTTTAGGCAAGATGAAGCACCTCCAGGGCAAGGCTGCGGTATGACTCGGCAGCAGGATTCTTAGGTGCATAATCAAGAATGCTCATTCCTGCAGCAGGGCACTCGGCGACCTTGATTGTCTGCTCGATTGGGCGCTCAAAAACATGTAGACTCTCACCGTAGATATCATTTACACTGTTTCGAACGCTCTGACAAAGCTGAGGGCGCGATTGATACATAGTCAAGAGAATGCCTGCAATCTTCAAATCAGGATTAAATCGGTTCTGAACATTTTTCACCATTTCCAATACATCCGGAATTCCTTCACTTGCAAGGAAATGTGCCTGCACTGGAATAATGCAATAATCGGCAGCGGCCAGTGCGTTGATGGTCAAAAGCTCGTGTTTCAGTCCGCAGTCAATAATAATGTAGTCATACTGTTCGCGGAGAGAAACCAGCAGCTTCTCCATTATCTTCTCACAAAGGGTATCGGAGAAACCGGCGGCATTATATTGCGAAAGCTGCATGACCTGCAAGCGGGCCGCAGCGTCCGCAAGACGCTTATTGGCGGGAATCAGGTCAATACCGGTTTCGGTATGTATCACGGTGCGCGGAAGGTGCAGGTCTAAATCTTCTGGCGAGTCAATTTGAACGAGCACGAGTTTTGCCAAGGTGTTTTTCTGCTCCCCAGGCGTATAGCCCAATGCAGCAGTGAGGTTGCCCTGCGGGTCGTTGTCGATCAGCAAGACTCTTTTCTTCGCTGCCGCAAGTGCAGCACCAAGATTTAATGCGGTGGTAGTCTTCCCAACACCACCTTTTGAATTTGTAATAGATATTACTGTGCTTTCCCTCATATTTTTTTCTCCTAATACTTAAAAGAAGTTGACACTTTAATGACTCAAAATGCTGGTTAAAAATATTCTCCCAAGGTCATACTTCCCCAGCTTTCTATTCCACAATAGCAAACTGCTCTTCTAACACTCTTCTAACAATTTTCTTCAGAACCAGATTTTTTCAAACTCTGATTTTTCAATCGCCGACGCTTCCACTATGCCTGAAAGCCTTGTAACACAAGGGATTCAGAGGGATGCAGCGTGAACATACGAGAACAAGCGTAATCGCGCTTATTAGACTACGGACCAGAAGGCCGGGGGTTCGAATCCCTCACGGCGTACCAAAAGTCCTCGAAATCGTCTGATTTCGAGGACTTTTGCTTTTCATAAGTTCCGTTTTTAGTGTGCCGCTTTTTCTGACCCCAACGCTGACCCCAACTGGAGCGGGTAGCGGAAAGCATCAGACGGCACGGGAGAGGATATTGCCCATGGTTTGCGCCGCTTTCATCTGCGCGTCGGTGGTGACATGGGCGTAGGTATCCAGCGTAAAACCCGCGGAGTAGTGTCCGAGCATACTGCTGACCGTTTTCACGTCCACGCCGTTTTGCAGGGCCATGGTCGCGAAGGTGTGCCGGAGGTCGTGAAAGCGGATGCGGGGCAGCCCCGCCCGTTTCAGCACCCGCTGGAGCATGTGCAGGACGCTGTCCGGTGACATGGGGCCTCCGGTGGGTGATGGGAATACCCATTCGCTGTTCCCAACTTTGCATTTCTGCATTTTCAGAACGCTGATCGCGTCTGCCGGCAGGGGCAATGTGCGGTAGGCGTTTTTCGTTTTCAGTGGGGCCTCGACCACTTTGCCGTTCTGCCGGGAAATGGCTCGCTGCACCTTGACCGCGTTGTGTTCGAGGTCTATGTCCGTCCACTTCAGCCCCAGCAGTTCGTCCCGCCGCAGACCGGTGGCGAGGTCGAGGTAGTAGAGCTCGTACACGCCGCTGTCCCTGGCTTCATGGAAGAAGGCGCTGAGTTGATCCGAGGTCAGGGTTTTCATCTCCTTGTGCTCTACCTTCGGCAAGGCACAGCCTTGCGTTGGATTTTTGCTCACCAACTTCTGCTCGATGGCGAGATTGTACGCCGAACCGATCATCTGGTGGATGTTGCGGACGGTTTTCGATGCCAGTCCTTTTGGCTTCTTTTTCGCTTCGATGCGGTCAACCCGACCGCCGTCCAGCAGGTGCTTGTAGAACCGCTGTAAGTCCAGAGAAGAGCAATCTGCCAGCGGGATGCTGCCGATCTGCGGCTTGATGTGGTTTTTCAGAAAATCTTGGCTGGTCTTGAACGTGGACGGTCTGAGTTTCACCTTGGCGTAGTTCTCCATCCAGAC
>ERZ834859.2663-NODE-2663-length-14762-cov-15.896240_pt1 | contig 14762 bp, 10 predicted proteins | sample MGYA00519947_ERZ834859 | MGnify/ENA primary metagenome ERZ834859 (study PRJEB31850, sample SAMEA3708763) | human gut metagenome | biome: human gut; feature: human-associated habitat; material: faeces | place: China | collected 2014 ...
TCAGGTATATTGATGAACAAGGCAGCATTAGCTTTCCCGGTAATGTCGGCAAGTGCGATCATACAAACAGTTGTGGCTATCATTACACACCTAAGGAATACTTCAAGGATAATCCTGATGTGTTGGAAATGGATGAGGGAAACGGCAAGTCACTTCTTTCTGCCCCTTATAAGACGGCAGATAAAACTCCGTCTTGTATTGTTCCTTCGTATATTCCTTCATCTTATGTGTTAAGGAGTCTGTCACATTATTCAATCAACCCTTTATATCAGTATTTCTGTCATGTATTTGGTGAAGATGAGACAGACCGGCTGTTTGGAATGTATCGTATAGGGACATCTGCAAAATGGGGAGGTTCAGCGGTTTTCTGGCAGACAGATATAAATGGACAGGTAAGAACCGGTAAGGTAATGTGCTATAATGCGGAGACAGGACACCGGGTTAAAGAACCTCAGTCTTTTGTCAGTTGGGCGCACTCTGAATTAAAATTGCAGGATTTCCATTTGAAGCAGTGCCTGTATGGGGAACATCTTCTGAAAAACTCATCGTCTCCGGTAATGCTGGTAGAAAGTGAAAAGACCGCTGTTGTAATGAGCCATTTTATCCCCGATTATATATGGCTGGCAACAGGTGGAAAGAACGGTTGTTTCAATAGTGAAGCTATGCAGGTTCTCAGAGGCAGGGAGGTTACTCTCATCCCTGATTTAGGAGCAACCGAACAATGGAAAGAAAAGTCTGCTTTGTTGTCAGGAATATGCAAACGGGTTGTTGTGTCCAATGTCTTGGAATGTACATCCGATGAAGAGCAACGCAGCCAAGGATTGGACATTGCAGACTTCTTTCTGTATTCACCATCAAAGAGACAGATACTCCATCAGATGATACAACGTAATCCAGCATTGCAGTTACTCATTGATGAACTGGATCTGGAACTTATTGAATAGTAAAGGAACTTGTTCCGAGGATTTATAGAAAGTCCTTAACACAATAAGGACTTTTTGCCTGGCGGCAAGAAAATCCGGTCATTGTCCCGCAGAGCGGACTGGCACAAGAGCAAGCTCAAATATTAATCATTTATCAAAAGAATACCATATATGAATACAGATATTAAACAGGCCATGCATGTTGAAGCCGGGAAGTCATTCGGCACAGCAGAGGCGAATGAAAACGAAAGGCATTGGAATGACGACAAGATTGACAGAAAGAATCAGGATCCGACCAATCACTATGACAAGACCCGAATGAAACTGAATTTCGAGATTGGGCCCGATGGGAAAGTTCATCCGTTAGGCTATCAAGAGAAATCGCTTGAAGTCCGTTTACAGGAACGGTTGGCCGAGCTGGGCTGGAAGCCTTTCAAGCCGGACAGTAAGATACAGCCTAACTGTTGTGCAAAATTTGTCTTCGGAGGCAATCATGACCGTACACTTGAAATGGCATTTGGAACCCAAACCGTAAATCTGGACAAGGGTGCAGACAACAGCCATCTCCAGCGATGTCCGGAAATTGAACAATGGGCAAAAGATGTCTATGACTGGTGCGCCAAACGGTACGGACAGGAAAACATCATCGGCTTCCAGGTTCATCTTGATGAGAGCAGCCCGCATATCCATGCCTTGATCGTTCCTGTAGGCCAACGAGCCAAAAGCGGACGCGAATGCGTCATGTGGTCGGCTAAGTTCGGGAAGAGCCGTTATGAGTATGGCCATATTCTTCGGGAAATGCACACCTCACTATATGAAGAGGTAGGGAGCAAGTACGGGTTGGAACGTGGTGACAGTATTGAAGGCCGGAACGTCAACCATCTTAGTAAACGCGATTATATCCGGAAACTGGCCAAAGATGCGAAACAGGCGGAGAAAGCAGTCAAGGGGCTGCAAACTATGATACGGAGGTTGGAAGCACAGATATTCAGGTCTCAATCCCAACTTGAAGAAATTGAGAAGTCTCTGACTTCCGGCAAAATCGCTCTTCAGGAATATGAAATTCAAAAGACCAGGATACAAAAACAGATTTCCGAATACCAGTCCAAACTTGAAGACAAGGCATGTAAGCTTCAAGAGAAGGAGCAGGAACTGGAGCGGATGACAAAGAATATAGACCGTGTCGGTAGAGTGGCTCAACCTTTCCGCAATCACAAGATAGATTTTGAGCCGCCACGAATCATTGGTAAACCTCCGATATTCGGTGTTGACAAATGGATTGAGGAGCAGAACAGGTCTATCGCCAGCCGATTCGTGAAGATTGTCCGTCAGATTGAAGAACTGTATCGGAAGGGTGCCGAACAGCAAATACAGGCGGTGCAGAATAATGCGTTGCTGGACTATCGGGAGCTTAAATGGCTGCAACAGGAGTATGCACGACTGACGGATCTCAACAAGAATCAGACAGAACAGATGCAGACGTTTCTTGACCAGCTGGCTGAGCCTTCTGTGCGGGAACGAATCTTTTCTATCGCTGATGCTTTGATTGGCGGACAACCTGTCGCTGTTTCATCCGGCGGAGGTGGTGGCAACGCCGACTCAGACCTTCGCTGGGATGGCCGCAGACCAGATGAGGAGGAAGAGGCGTATAGGAGAAGATGCTTACTATGTGCTATCCGAATAGTCAACACCCCATCCAAAAAGTCAATGCACAGATAAGATGAAGGCATCTATTCATTTCGAATAGATGCCTTTGCACTAGGATGTATACGGTATTATCAAATTAATAATCATTAATATTAGGCTGTAAGCCAGCCATACCCCTGTACAGCCATATCAATGAAATGATTCATCAATAAGTTCGTCTTGGAATTGAAGACTTCACGGTCATAGGATTCAGGCAGGTCATTATTGAGAGAAATTTGTATAATGGACATTACCTTTTGTCTAGGCTGTTCATCTTTGTACCAGTCCACAACCATGACATCTTTCTTTTCCTCAGACAATTTCTTGTATAGATTTTTGGCTGCTAATTTAACCTTTTGTTCTTCATTCTGGGTCAGTTTTCGACCCTTGACAAGGAGATCAAAAATTTCAAGTTCCTCTTCCTTCAAGTCCATCTCCGTAGCGCGCCCCTGCTCACGCTTCAACTCTTCAATAAGCTGAAGAAGTTTTTCATAGTAGTCTTCGTTCTCGCTACCTCCTGCATTATAGCGGTCAATAATATTCTTATATCGTTGAGAAAAAGCAATACGAGTACAATTCTTATTGATAAGCTGTTGCAAGGTTTGTTCAATAAATTCTCGTAACTTATCTATTTCTAAGGCCTTATATGGAGAATCGCTTATGACCCTACGAATGGAATCCACATCAAGTTTACTAAGGTCAATAACCTTGCTTTGATGTATACCATATTGCACCTGATCTTCTGCAACCATAGCTGAGACACTATTGTCAAGAGTCTCGGCCATCCTTACCTTGGCTCGTTCAAGCTTTTCATCGTCAATCTGGTTACAGAAGAGCCCGTACAGATAACTTATAGGTGCAAATTTCTCGTTATGCCAACCTCTTTCAAATATTTCCGGTTTGCTGGCATCATAAAGATTTATCAGCAGATTGCTCATAACCTTAAAACGGTCTCTCCATTCATCTTTTTCAAGTATTTTTACATATGCCTGGCGTAAAAGGTCGAGTTGATCAAGAGTATTGGCTTCCTCGACAATGCGGCCTATACTTACACCCAATTGCGACAGGAAGGCTTCACATTCCACGATACACTCGTCGATATTCTGTATGAGGGTCTCGATATCCTTTACCGGATATTCGGCATTTTCATCATTTGAAGCATAATCGCTTAGCGCTTTTTGCATATACTTGAAAACGTTGACATAGTCAACAATGATACCACAACTTTTCCCTGGGAATACGCGATTTGCACGGGCAATGGCTTGCATCAAGGTATGACCTTTCATCGGCTTGTCCAGATAGAGCGTGGAGAGCGAAGGCACATCAAACCCCGTCAGCCACATAGCACAAACAAAGACAAGACTCAATGGATCGTTTTTATCTTTGAACCGATCTTCAATATCCTTTCCGTCCGGAGTTATTTCATTCAATTTCTTCCGGTGAAATGTAATATCGAGGCCTTGTGCTTGGAATCTCTCTACCTCATCTGCATCTTCGCTTATTACCACAGCCATTTCAACACGGTTCATGTAGTTGAGCCTATCTGTAAGGAGATCACGTTCCTCTTTGCTTTTAGCATTATTACGTTCCTTTACAAGATTTTTTTTCTCCTCAGCCCAGTATTTCTGAACCTTATCGTACATCTTGACAGTAGTGTATTTATCCACACTCACTACCATACCCTTGCCAAGGAATCCACGGCTAGGGAAATGATGCGCAATATCTTGTGCTATTTTATCAAGACGTTCATCTCGTTTGATTACTTCTAGAATGCGAGATGATGAGTTCTCCAGTAACTCTTTTTCTCGATCATTCAGATTTTCATCTTCTACGATCTGGTCGATATCTGTATCGAGCCAGTCATTGGTAAGACCCACTTCGGGTACTCGACGACTATAGAACAGCGGTACTGTACTGCCGTCTTCGATGGCTTGAGCAAAATTATATTCAGAAACATAGTTGCCAAACCACTGATTGGTCAGGCGTTTACTTCCTAAGAGCGGAGTTCCAGTAAATGCTATGTAATTGGCATTAGGAAGCCCCGTATGCATATTTTCAGCCAACTGCTTGTATTGTGTACGGTGTGCTTCATCTACAAGTACAAAAATATCATCACGTTCTGAAAGTATAGGGTATTTCTTGGTCTTGTCATACTGAAACTTATGAATGAGCGTGAATACCATGGGTTTGTTGCTTGTTAAGAAATCTCTTAGTTGTGCAGCATTCTTTGGTTGACACTCTTCTTTGTCCCCGATCACTTCCGAACGCACAAAAGTTTTGTGTATTTGCGTATCAAGGTCTTCACGGTCGGTAACCACCAAGAAAGTAAAGTTGCCATGGATTTTGCGCTTTACCTTACGCACAAACATGACCATTGAATAACTCTTGCCCGAACCTTGGGTATGCCAAAATACACCTAACTTACCCTTCAACTCCTCCCGATTTTCGACATTCTTCATCAGATTGTTGACTCCCAGATATTGGTGGTTCTTTGCAATAATCTTGATACGTTTATTATCGAAGAATATGAAATTCTCTATGTAGTCAAGTAAACGTTCTTTACGAAAAAGGCCATCGATTAGGTTGATAATACTAAGACCGTGTGCAGCTATTTGTTCTCGATTGATTTTTTCCTTCTCATCATCCACCCGAAGCCACTCAAAAAAGAATTCATAACCAGCATTCCAAGCTCCAATTTTCGTTTGTAATCCATTCGAGAGGACACAAATCTGGTTAAATGCAAAAATATTTGGTATGTCTTTACGATAGGAGACAAGGTTATTATTGTATGATTCCTCCACCTTTACCGTCGAATTCTTTAACTCTATGAACACGACAGGAAGTCCATTGACAAAAAGTAGTACATCGGGACGGCGGTAACGAAAATGCCCCTTTATCCACATCTGATTAACGCAGTGGAAGTCGTTGTTCTCAGGATGCTCGAAATCAATCAGCTGTACAATATCAAAGTCCTCACGATTTTGTACACGAGTTTTTACTCTTATCCCATTGCGGATCTGGTTGTATAGTTTATAGTTTGTATCAACCATATCCGTTCCTGTGTAATCCTTTCGGTACTCCCGTACAATATCATCAAGAATTTCCGTATCAATATGGGGATTAATACGTCGCAGAGCTTTGCCGAATACCCCAGGCAGGATACACTCTTCTACACACGAACGGCCGGTTAATGATACGTCGTCTTGTTTGTCAACGCTTGGGTCGCATTGTATTCGTTGCCATCCATATTCCGGAAGAGCCAGTCTGTTGCATATAGCCTGCTCTATATTGTCTTCGCTGATGAATGATTTCATACTCAATTTATACTAATATTGACTCCTTGATTTCTCAATTTCTCAATCATCTCGAGTTGCTCTTCTGTTAACTCTTGCGTGGGCTTTGGGTTATTGATTGATATATAATCTTCTACCCATTGTTTGAATAAGTTCTTGACTTGACTACAAATTCTAATGTCGTTTGAAGTGATGTTGTCAAGATCCCATTCTTCGAGAGCTGAACTCCCGAGTTTTTTACTTATAGAAATCTGAGATTGTTTGTATTTTTCCTTCTTTCGAATGAAATAATTATTACTTGCAGAAATATTTAACTTCTTTTCAAGTGGTAATTTGTTGCCAATATGTTCCAGTTTTTCATTAGCCTCCTCTTTGTCGAAGGTGTAAAACTTAGAATCCCATGTTTGAGGGAAAATATGTTCAATCTCCCAATATGTTGGCAACAACTCCTTTTGAGCCTTCTCTTCATAAGCCAGCAGCTTTAACATCATTCTCACCATGTTCTTATGAGGGGCAATAATGAGGTTATCCGTTCTCGTCTTTTCTGCGCTTATTGCATACTCGTCATCCAGTTTCTTCTCCTCAAATCCAGCGTAGAAGTCTGGATGGATGTTATTTATAATTTGGACATCAAGTTTTAATATGTCAGATTTTACTGCATTGATAGTCGGAATTTCCAAATAACGAGTAAGAAGCATGACATATAACTTTCTAAGGAACTTTAAGAACATTGTTTCAAATTCTTCTTTGTCCTTGTGTTCCATGTAAAAGATCGATACAGGATATTTCCAAAATTCATTCGTATACGAGGAAAGACAATCAAGAATTTTGCAAATATCCATATTCTGACTCCACGGTTCACTATCCAATGGTTCTCTGCCATTTATAACTTCCCATAGATGAAGGTTTTCCGCTAATCTGTCGATGACATCTACAGACAGCCGATCGTGATTTTTGTCTAAATAATACTTTCTTACACCGGGAGTAGTTGATTTATCATCTTTTTCTTTAGCTCGTAAATAAAACATGTGGTAATAGAACAGGGATTGAATGCTTTCATTAATGCGTTCTGAATCCGCTTCAAGTTTTTTCCACTTCTGAATGAATGATTTTTTACCAGCGTCATCCAACTTTTTATAAATATATGACTTAAAAATATCCGCGTCAGAAAGCGGCAGCCCTCTGTTATTCAGTGTATTGAATATTGTCAAGGCCGTTTCCTGATTATCGGCTGTTATAGGCAACAGAATAGAATAATTAAGTAATGCCAATACAAAATGATATATCTGATTGGGACTACTTTTTGACTTCTCAGAATAAAGTTCGATAAACTTGTTATAGTTCCTCGAATAGTTATCCTTGCTTTTGGGGTCAGCTTTACCTGTTTCTAAAATCTTACGCAGTATTTCATTCCCGGAATCACTGACGACTTCCGAGCGAAGTAAGATTTTATTACGGTCCTCTTGTCCCGTCATTTCGTTCTCTTTCCAAAGAGCTGGTTTTATTTTAGAGATAAAGTTCAGGACCTCTGGCGTTTTATTCTCTTCCTCCTCCAACATGGAGAAAACTGCTCTCAGAAGTAAAAACAGAGATGTTATACGTTGTTGCCCATCAATGATCTGTCGTTCTCCATTTTCTTCGTATGACACAACACATCCCAAGAAATAGTTTGCACCTTCTGTACGATCTGTACGAGTTCTTTCGATTGAAAATTCCCAAAGATCATCAAATAGAGTTGTGATCTCGTCATCAGACCACGAATAGGGCCGTTGATATTCTGGTATTACAAAAGGGGTATTTTGCCCACTTGTGAGCAGTTGTAAAACAGTTTGTTTGTTTACATTTATGTTTGCTGTAGCCATGATTGCTTGAATTTATTTCGTTACTTTAAGTTTGCCACTCATCAAACGGGGTAGCAAAAGATCTCGTTGTCTTGCTAGTATTTCGTTTTGAGTTGCCAGTGCATTGATTTCCTTGAAAATTGGAATAATATAATTATCAAAATGTTGCATAATCTCCATAGGAGGCAGCATGACCAGCCCTTTGCGTAAAAAAGCTTCAAACTTAAAGTTGATGATTCCTGTAGATTGGAGCTGGAATCTATCTATTATACGCGTATCGTATAGATATTGCATCCAATAATAGAAAAAGTATGGGGATACGGCTGCTTTGTTTAATCGAATTAACTTGCAGAAACTGGCACATATAACTTTTCCATCTTTGAATCGATCTATCATCTCTTGAGTCACAAGGATGGTGCGCCCAACAGGCTGTTCCGAAGTACCACCGGAGATTTCCATGACAATATCACCATCAACAAGTTGGCGGGACTTATAATTACTGATTTTATGATAACGCTTTGGGCAACTTGATATGTCATATCTCGATACGTTGGGAAAGTCTGCACCTCTAATCACACTTGCTTCAACAGGATAATCGTCAGACATATCGTCATTACCCCAACCTCCACCAATATAAAAATCAAACACAGAACTCATATTCGCTACTCGAAATGACGATGGTAGTTTCCCGAGTTTAGAGGCAACAAGCCGGTCGGCTTCATGCCCAGGAAAACGGAAACGTACAAACCATTCCTTGTAGAGATTCTCAGCCATTTGCTTCAACAGGTGAATGCGCTTCGAATTGTTCGCTATGAGGTTGTCATAAGCAGAAAGAATAGAAGCGATCTTACATTGAAGATGTAAATCTGTTTCGACTGGGAACTTAAATCTAGCAAACTTATTTTTACTTATAATGGGTGTGCCAGACCCTGACCCACCTCCTATCAGCTGGAAATAAGGTAATCCCTCTCTAATTAAATAATATATGTACCTAAAATCATTCTCATTATTAGGAATAATAGAGTTTATTTGTTGATTAGATATTGATTTAACTTTCGTAATACATGGCTTTCCTATAGTAGAACCTATGCATGTAATACAAACAGAATTGGGAGGTAATAATGTTTTATGTTGTTTTAAAGCTCCATAGTCAGATACTGTACGTTCTGTTGTTTCCTGATAATAAGTATCATACCCCTCGATGTCGGTAGGAGTAATGAAAGGAATATTTCCACCCCACAATTCACTATTTTGAGTAGATGGAGTTTTTCCTGTAACAATATTACCTAACTCTGATAACTTTTTATATGTTTTTCCCATACCTTATTTGTCTCCGAACAGTATTTTGATATTCCCTTCTATTTCATCTATAAATGTTTTAGCTTTATTGTTGAGATTTTTTAATTCGCTAAAATTTAATTTCATAACTTTAGCAAACTCTTCTTCGGTCATGCCGTCATCTTCAATCACCACTCCGACATATCGGCCGGGATTGAGTGAATAGTCCTGGTCGATAATACCATCCTCACCCTCCAATTTAGCCACTTTGCAAAGGCCAATGACATCTTGATACTTCCCCTCGGGCCAACGTTCCAGCAGCCAGTCTATCTGTTCCTGTTGCCCGGCCTGTTTATATTCTTCTACAAGAGCCCAAAATGCATCGCTGTCGCCTTCGTAAAGGCGTGTGATGATACCGAGGTTTTTTATCTGCTCCTCACTGAACTTGCGATGGGCGCGATCTACTTGAGTAAATATGTTTCGGGCATCGATGAAAAGAATTTCATCACGATTTTTTTTCTGTTTGTCGAAGAACCACAATGTTGCAGGCAGGGTTACTGTGGAGAACATATTGCTGGGCAATGTTACCATCTGCGAGATGATACCGTCCGTAATCATTTTTTTGCGGATCTCAAACTCCGAACCACCTGCATCGCTGGCCGAATTGGCCATTACAAGAGCAGCCTTGCCTGTATCGTTCAAAGAGGTTGCAAACAGTCCTATCCACAAGTAGTTGGCATTGGGGACCGTCTCTTTTTTATCGGAGGCCTTTTTACTGGATTTGGTCTTATTTCGAGGCACACCGTAAGTGTTGAATCGTCTGTCGTCGATTACCTTCTCGACCACTACCTCGTCCATGTTAAAGGGAGGATTGGCCATTACATAGTCGAAATTCCCGAATTCTTCGTAAGGATCGGAATAGAACGAATTCGCTTCAATAATATCTCCCCGAACATTGTTCAGCAAGAGGTTCATTTTGGCTAGTTTTACCGTATCGGGATCTTTTTCAACACCGTAGCAACGGAAACGCATCATATCGTTGTTTGATACATTGTGACGGTGCATATAGCGGGCTGCCTGTACAAACATACCACCAGATCCGCAAGCCGGGTCCAAAAACTTTTTGTCGCCTGTGACAGGGTTAAGAACCTCGACCATATACTGTACAACCGATGCTGGTGTGTAGAATGTTCCACCACCTTGCCCTTCACTCAGAGCAAAATTCCCTAAAAAATATTCATATATCTGTCCGAATAAATCGATGCTGATGTTTTCCGGAATATCCTTAAAGACTCGAATGATTTTACTGATCAGTTCAGGTTCTTCTTCTGGCACCAACAGCCCATAAACTTCTTTGGGAAGAACCCCATCCATCTTTGCATTCTCTTTCTCAATGGCTTCCATGGCCTTCTTGACAAGCACTGCTTTGTTGGCATCATCAGGAGCATTGTTCAGATAATCATAATATGCACACTCTGGCAGATAGAATCCACACTTTTCTATGGCAATATCCTTATAGGATTTCTCCATTCGGGTGCCTTTATATTTATTGAACTCCTCGTCAATTTTCGCTTTGTGCTGCTTAAAAAGTATATCGGCATAACGCAAGAAAATGAGACCGAGAATAGGCTGTCCATATTTGTTGGCCGAAAGATGTGCGCTGGCGCGAAGCATATCAGCCGAATGCCATAAGTTATCTTTGAGCTTTTTAAGTTCTTGATCTGTCATAATATTATTCTTTGGGCTTAATAATCAATTCCGTATAGTCAACATTCAGAAGTTTGGCTATCCGGAAAAACATGTCGATTGATGGTTGAGAGGTATTTGTGCACCATTTACTAACAGTAGCCGGATCCTTCCCTAACTGTTCTGCCAGCCACTTATTAGTGCGTTTATGCTCAACCAATACAACCTTGATGCGATTCAAGTCTTTGTTATTCATTGAAACAGTTATATTATTACGAGTGGTAAATATAGCAATAAAATGAATTATTCTCAATTGATTGAAGAAAAACAATTGATATTTAAATCTTATTTGATGAATTATTACTACATTTGAGTATAAGAACTTATATGCAAATAAAACTATGTACGATTTTACACAAATTACACTTGTTATAGGAAAATTTGATAAAACTTCGGGCTATATTCATATGTTAGGGTCTGGATTTCTTATATCTAATGATGGTAAAATAGTAACGGCGAGACATGTCATCGGAAATGAAACGGAAGGCTTATGTGCTTTACTACCGCATATCCCCAATATTAACGCATATCAAGATGTTTCAGATTCTTCATGTCGTCCTGCTCCTGCTATTGTTGAGGATATAAATCCAGTTACGGACTTATGTATATTGAAAACCAATTTGCAGTTTAATGGAAAACTTCCTGCATTAGAGTCTTTAGACTCTATCTCTGTTGGGGAAAAGATTGGAATGTTTGGCTTTCCGCATTGTGTTATGGGAAGAAGAGTGTTAACTTATCAGGAAACAGAAATAGGGGCTAAAATGTTGCTGGAGACTTCTGGAATAAAGTCTAAATATGCAACTATAAACATACAAACCAGACCTGGACAATCAGGTTCGTTAGTGTTTAACCTTAAAACAGGGGCAATCATTGGATTGTTAATCGGGGCATATTCTCCTTCTTCGGGAGTTATTATAGCAGGCATAAATCCTCATGAGCTAAATCAAACGTCATATTGTATTTCTGCTAATCATATAAAGGAGATGCTATGATAGAAATAGATAACTTATCACTAAATGAGTGGTATACATGTCTCAAACCATATCAAAGGGCAATAATAGAACAATTAGTTGCAAAATATGGAGAAGAAAGAGCGGCAGAGGAATGGTTGACCGCAAGAGGCCCTATGCAAACTGCGACTTTTGGCGGAAGTCAAGTTAATGCAGAAAATGCTCCGAAGTATTGGGATAGATTAAGGTCGGAAATTGATAAACTTATTTGTGGCCATCCGGATTATAAAAAAGAGCAAGAAAAAATTTTGGCCGCAGGAAAATCGATCGGATTAGGTGGTGTTACAGCCTTGGCAAACTGGTTATCCCCACTTATCGGGATGTCTTCAGCCCTGTTGGCTCCTGCCATTATTTTGATTTTACACACAATGGCCAAGATGGGGGTAAAAGCATATTGTGCTACGAAAACATTCGTGTAATGATGTGAACCTTATTAGATAGAATACTAGATTAAAAGACTGTTTTTTGAGAAAAAACTAATTAGTCATTAGACTTATGGTTAATACTTAATAGTAATATGGATACACCTCTTGATTATATATTTATTGATACATCTGTTTTTCAACAAGAACAATTTTTTAAAGAAACGAGTCGAGTTAGTAAGTTATTAAAGCTTGCTGAAGATGGTTATATATGTATTTTACTACCTATTATCACGGAGAAGGAATGGTTAAAACACCTTAAAGAGCAGGCTGGATTAAATATAAGAATTAACGAAGTTAAGAAGAAACTTGCATTGCTTGGACAGAATGAAACAGCGTCCGAGTTTCTTAACAAATATGAAAGTCTATTAGACAGCTATAGTTCTCAAGAGGAAATAGATCAAGTATTTAAAGAGAAAATTTCACATAAGGGAATTATACGAATAGATTACCCTTTCTTTGAAGATGCAACAACTGGAGTATTTGACAAATATTTTAAGCAAGAAAAACCATTTGGATCTGGAGGTAAAGCAAAAGAGTTCCCAGACGCATTTGTATTGGCTGCATTAGAGAAATATGCTAAAGAAAATAAATTGGATCGCATCGTGATTTTTTCATCAGATAAAGATATGTTAGGGTATTGCTGTCCGTTGTTAGTGGAGCAACCTGTAAACGAATATCTTAATAATTTACTAGAGGAAAGAATTCCTAGTGCGAACAAAAAAGAGAAACAAAGAATAGATATTGATAAGTTATTCAACTATATACATGCTGGAAAACCAGAATTTAAGTCCGCTTTAAGGAAACATATAGAACAATATTTGACAGATACAGATTGTTATACAGTTCACTTCTGTTATGCAGATATTGAGGATGTTTCAGATCTTAAATTCTCCGTTGAAATAACAGCAAAAGATATGGATATACTTTCGGTGTCTGATGATAGTATTGAAGCAGTGTGTTTCCCTGAAATTAACGGAACTGTACAGGTAACTCATTTTAGCGAAAAAGATAGTATATGGGATTCAGAAGAAAAGGAGTGGTTTTATGAATCTTATAAAACAACAGAAGTTGAAATATCTTCCTATTTTCCAGTTGTAGTAAGAATGGATAGAAACGAATTAGATATGGGGCAAGATCCTGATGTGAAAATCGTGGATATAGATTTCAGACCGCTGCAAAGTTCTTTGGATGATGAAAATTATTAAATATCCCAAACGAGCCTCCGAATATATATGATTTTGCATTTATAAATGTTTGTCCACCAATTCCTCCCATCGCCTCAGACCATCTCAGACGGCGTAGTTTGTTTGCGCAAAATTCATTGATTATTGTATAATATACATATAATCAATGCAAATGAATTTCTTCAACGAAGATGAATATTGAGTTTCCTCAAGCTGCATGAAAGACACCCCGGTACGGTCTGAAAACCGTACCGGGGTGTCTGATTGTTCGGAAACGAACAGCCTTTCAGAGCCGCAGCGTGCGGAACCACGTCTGAATATCCTCTTGCAAAGTGCTCCTGTAAGATCGCCGCACGGATTCGAAACATTCCCACTGCTGCATAAAAACTTCCGCATCGGGTTCGACCGCCTGTCTCTTTACAGGAGTTTCGCATCCAACAATTCCCCTGCGGGTATCTCCACCGTCTGATGGCGGGCTCCGTTTTTCTCGACGATTTCCAGCAAAAGCACCTTGTCGTCGGGGATCGTAAGCTTGGGCAGCGCGAATACCGTCCGCTGACGCTGGTGCCCCCTTACAACTGCCGGATCGTTGCATACGCGCAGGATTTCGAGCGATGTCTGCTGTTGTGCCGTACGCTTGGCGAGTTTGCGATCCGCTACGATGAACCGCCGCGCATCCACCTCGAAGGAGATGTTCGTGTCGTTCGAGATGCAGGTGTGAATGTATATCACGTCATTGAACACGTAAATCCCCAACACTTCGACTTCAATGCCGTACTTCTTCGCACGAATGCCCTTCACGTCCGTACGGTTTTGGCGGTATATGTCGCTCAACATGCGTTTTACGGTTGCGGGCTTTTCGCGGCCTACTTCGCGCAGCAGCACCAGGCCCTCGGAAGCCGTCGGCTGCGGATCGTCTGCGGCAGCCGGTTTCTTCACACCTTCCGTCTGCGGTTCCTGCACTGTAAGATTGAGGGTCGAGACAACCGGGTTCTCGGCATAGTGGACATCGAACGTGAAAAATCCGCCGTCTTCGGTGATGACCGTCAGGTTTGTTTCTGCTGCGAAATTCCGCACGGCCGCCTTCACCCGCACGACGTTTTCGGCCCCGTCGGCCTTGCCTGCTATGATGTCCATCGAGCCGATGTCGATATACGTGACGGGCGACGGGAAGAGGATGTGTACAGTCTTGGTGAATCCCGCTTCGATCTTTCGGGGTTCGATCTGCTGCGGCCCGTCCTGCACGGCCTTCGCCGTAGCGTGTGCGGCCCAGATTGCGGAAACAATCAGGGTCAGATAAATAAGGTCTCTTTTCATGTGTGTTCTATTCTTTTGAAATCAATAATAGCTGATGGTTGGCTTTGAGGGTTATCTTC
>ERZ834859.2667-NODE-2667-length-14745-cov-2.903812_pt1 | contig 14745 bp, 9 predicted proteins | sample MGYA00519947_ERZ834859 | MGnify/ENA primary metagenome ERZ834859 (study PRJEB31850, sample SAMEA3708763) | human gut metagenome | biome: human gut; feature: human-associated habitat; material: faeces | place: China | collected 2014 ...
GAAATAATATTGACTTACTTTGTGAAAAGTACTATATTTTCATTTAGTTAATTAACTAACTAATTTTCACTATTCATTCTGTGGAAAAAGTGATAGTCAGAATTTTTTGTAGAATGTATCAATAGATCAAGGAGGAAAAAGAACGTGAAGTGTCAGAAAGAAGATGCCCCATTGCTTGGATTGATGGGAAAAAGCATGCATTTGATAGGGAAGAGGGCACAGGAATTGTATGCAGAATACGATTTGAACAGAGCCCAGTCAGGTATCTTATTTGCCCTTCATCAGGAAGATTCCATGTCTCAGAAGGAACTTGCGAAGCGCTTGAATGTAACGCCGCCGTCAATTACATCGATGATCAAGAAGATGGAGCAGGAAGGTTATATTATAAGAAAAGCGGATGAGCAGGATCAGAGGGTGATGCGTCTAACTCTTGCAAAGAAAGGAAAAGATTGCGTAGCTTATGTAATCAAGACAGCTGAGAAACTGGAAGAAATCGTGTTTGAAGGAATGACTGCGGAAGAGAAGATGCTTTTTCGCCGGCTGCTCTTGCAGATTTTAGAGAATGTGGAGCAATAAATGGAGTAGATTGCTGTCGTTGGGAATCAGCGGTTAGTGATAGATTATGTAACTTGAAGAGAGTTGTTGTTGCTCGCACATATTGCGAACAGTAACAGAGAATTACTAGGAAAGGAACCACGCAGATTATGAAGAATTTATTCAAATATGCTGCATCATACTGGAAAGCAATGATTGCAATCGTGCTGATTCTGGTAGTGCAGGCGTATTGTGATCTGTCCTTGCCGGCCTATACATCAGATATTGTAAATGTAGGAATCCAGCAGGGCGGTATTGAAGATGAAGTACCGAGACAGATTGCAACAGAAGAAATGGAAAAATTGCTTTTGTTTGTATCGGAAGACGATCAACAGATGGTGATGGATGCATATACAGAAGATAATACTTCTTATAAAAAAGAAGCTTATGTCTTGAAAGATTCTGTTGCTGAAGAGGGAAATACGATGGAGAATCTGAAAGATATTCTTCAGATTCCAATGATGATGACATCCGGAATCGAGTCCGGAAGTGACACAACAAAACAGATGGAAGACAAGCTGAAAGAGCAGATGTCCCAGGGAATGGCGCAGAGCATGCCACAAGGGGCAGACCGGACAATGCCGGAAGGAATGCCACAAGGTGAATCCCAGGCGGAATCCCAGGCAGTGTCACTGGATGACATGTCTATGTTTGATCTTCTGAAAATGCTTCCGGCTGAGCAGAGAGCAACAATGGTTGAGAAGATTGAAGAGCAGATGTCAGAGATGCCGGATACAATTCTTGATCAGGCATCAGTGAGCTTCTGCAGGAGTGCATATAAAGACCTTGGAATGGACATGGATCAGACACAGATTCATTATCTGTTAAAAACAGGAGGTCAGATGGCTGCACTTGCTCTTCTTGGAATGGTAGCAAGTATTATGGTTGCATTTTTGGCATCAAGAGTTGGAGCAAGTGCAGGACGTGATCTGAGAAGTGGAGTATTCCATAAGGTTGTTGGATTTTCAAACAACGAGTTCAATCACTTCTCAACAGCATCTTTGATCACGAGAAGTACGAATGATATCCAGCAGATTCAGATGTTGATCGTTATGCTGCTTCGTATGGTTCTGTATGCGCCAATCCTTGCAATCGGTGGAGTGCTGCAGGTTATGAAGACCAATGTATCCATGTCCTGGATCATCGGACTTGCGGTTATTATCATTGCGTTTGTAGTTTTGTTGCTGTTCCTTGTTGTTATGCCAAAGTTCAAAGTGCTGCAGAATCTTGTTGACAAGTTGAACCTTGTAACAAGAGAGGTTCTGACAGGACTTCCGGTTATCCGTGCCTTCAGCACAGAGAAGCATGAGGAAGAGAGATTTGATGATGCAAACCGCACACTGACGAAGACGAATCTTTTCGTCAACCGTGCAATGACATTTATGATGCCGGTGATGATGTTAGTCATGAACGGTGTATCTGTTCTGATCGTATGGACAGGAGCACATGGAATCAGTGATGGACAGATGCAGGTTGGAGATATGATGGCATTTATCCAATATACGATGCAGATCATTATGGGATTCTTAATGCTTTGTATGATTTCAATTATGCTTCCAAGAGCAGCTGTGGCAGCAGACCGTGTTGAGGAAGTATTGAAGAGTGAGACAATGATCCACGATCCAAAGCAAGAAAAACATTTCCCAGAAGACGGAAAAGGAGTACTTACTTTCGATCATGTATCTTTCCGTTATCCGGGTGCAGATGAAGATGTTCTGGAAGATATTACATTTACAGCGAAGCCGGGTGAGACAACAGCAATCATTGGAAGTACCGGAAGCGGTAAGTCTACGCTGGTAAATCTGGTTCCACGTTTCTATGATGTGACATCCGGAGATATTATGCTGGATGGTGTAGATATCCGTGAAGTGAAACAGCAGGAACTTCGTGAGAAGCTTGGATATGTTCCGCAGAAGGGAGTTCTGTTCTCGGGAGATATCGCATCTAATATCATGTTTGGTAATTCACATGGAAGTGATGATGAGATGATCGAGGCGGCAGAGATTGCACAGGCAACAGAATTTATTGACACAAAACCGGAGAAATATAAGAGCCCGATCTCACAGGGAGGTTCGAATGTATCCGGTGGACAGAAGCAGAGACTTTCTATTGCAAGAGCAATCGCAAAGCACCCGCAGGTATTTATTTTTGACGACAGTTTTTCTGCCCTTGACTATAAGACGGATGTAACACTCCGCCGTGCGCTGGCTGAAAAGACAAGCGGAAGTACGGTGCTGATCGTTGCACAGAGAATCAGTACGATCCTACATGCAGAGCAGATCATAGTATTGGACGAAGGTAAAGTGGCAGGCAAGGGAACACATGCCGAGCTTCTAAAAAACTGTCCGGTATACCGTGAAATCGCAGAATCCCAGCTGTCCAGGAAAGAGTTAGAAGCAGCGTTAAATGAGCAGACAGATGGAAAGGAGGATCAGATTCATGGCTAGAATGCATGGCGGTCGAAGACCGAATGAAAAAGCAAAAGACTTCAAAGGAACAATGAAAAAGCTGATCCGCTACATGGCAATTTACAAGGTACAGGTATGTTTCGTAGCCGTGTTTGCTATCTGTGGAACGATATTCAATATTGTCGGACCGAAGATTTTAGGAAAAGCAACGACGGAGATTTTCAATGGACTTGTAAGTAAAGTTTCCGGTGGAGACGGAATGAATTTCGGTAAAATCGGACAGATTCTGCTGACTGTTCTTTGCCTGTATGTGATCAGCGCAATCTGCAGTTTTGTGCAGGGATATTTGATGACGGGGGTGTCTCAGAAGACAACCTACCGTTTGAGAAGAGAAATCTCCGAGAAGATCAACCGCATGCCGATGAGCTATTTTGACACAAAGCCGGTAGGTGAAGTGCTTTCCCGTGTGACAAATGATGTTGACACACTTGGACAGAGCCTGAACCAGAGTGCGACTCAGATGATCACATCGGTTACAACTCTGATTGGTGTATTTATCATGATGTTGTCAATCAGCCCGCTGATGACAGTGATTGCAGTTTTGATTCTTCCGCTTTCTGCCGGATTGATCGGATTCGTAATGAAACATTCACAGAAATATTTCGTAGGGCAGCAGACATACCTTGGAAATGTGAATGGACAGGTAGAAGAAATCTATGGTGGTCATAACATCATCAAGGCATTTAATAAAGAAGAGGAAGTAATTGAAGTATTCAATGAAACAAATGATAAGCTGTATGATTCCGCATGGAAATCCCAGTTCTTTTCCGGTTTGATGATGCCTGTAATGCAGTTTGTAGGAAACTTGGGTTACGTGGCAGTGGCAATCCTTGGCGGATATCTGACAATTAAGGATGTGATCGAGGTTGGAGATATCCAGTCCTTTATTCAGTATGTACGTAACTTTACACAGCCATTGCAGCAGATTGCACAGGTGGCGAATATGCTTCAGTCAACAGCTGCAGCATCAGAGCGTGTCTTTGAGTTCCTGGAAGGACCGGAAGAAGATCAGACAGTAGAGAATCCGGTTTCTGTAGAGAATCTTCAGGGAAATGTTGAATTTGAGCATGTACGTTTTGGATATAATGAAGATAAGATCATCATTAATGACTTCTCAGCGGATGTGAAAGAAGGCCAGAAGATCGCAATTGTTGGTCCGACAGGAGCCGGAAAGACAACCATGATCAAATTGCTCATGCGTTTCTATGATGTGAATGGAGGTTCGATCAAGATTGACGGACACGATGTCCGGGACTTCAATAGAAGTGAACTCCGTGAAATGTTCGGAATGGTTCTGCAGGATACCTGGCTGTTCCATGGTACGATCAGTGACAATATCCGTTACGGAAAACTGAATGCGACAGAGGAAGAAGTGATTCAGGCAGCGAAGGCGGCACATGTGCATCGTTTCATCCAGACACTTCCGGGTGGATACAATATGGAACTGAATGAAGAAGCAAGTAATGTATCCCAGGGACAGAAACAGCTCCTCACAATCGCAAGGGCAATCCTTGCAGATCCGAAGATCCTGATTTTGGATGAGGCGACAAGTTCAGTTGATACCCGTACAGAAGAAATGATCCAGAAAGCGATGGACAATCTGATGAAGGGAAGAACAAGCTTTGTTATTGCCCACCGTTTGTCAACCATTCGTGATGCCGATCTGATCCTTGTTATGAAGGACGGAGATATCATTGAGCAGGGAAATCACGAGGAACTTCTTGCAAGAGGCGGATTCTATGCGGATCTGTATAATTCTCAGTTCGAAAGTACGACAGAGATCGCGTAAAATAATAAGAAACTCTATTATCTCTTCCAGATTAGAATATGGCAGGGATAATAGAGTTTTTCTATAAAGGATTAGCTAAAAATTCAATCGTATATTGTTCAAGTGAAGCAAGAAGCTTATCAAGTGGAAATACCTTAAGATCATTTACCGCATCTTCGGTAATACTGAGATATCCATGCAATGAATCCAGGACTTGCTGTACATTTCCATACTGAATTTCATTGATCCCTGGATTTATTATCTGTGCGTTCAGATCAAGTGGAATCTGATAGCGGTTTACAAGATAAGTATTCATCTTTGTATAGTCCCCATAATAATATTCCTCAGTAAGATATTTTTCAAAAGGGATATAAGTCTGGAAATTTCTGATATAAACGGTCGCAATCTCTTCTTTTATATCTGTAATCTGTTCGGTTTCATCATAAAAATCAACAATCTCCGGAATGAAATCCTTGAAAAACCGACGGTCGATATATAAATGAAAATAGTAGCCCAAAACACTGGAATCAGAAAGAAGAGAGTCATATTTAGCAGTAAAACGTGTCAAATCCGGAAATACCATCATCTTATCACGATAAACAGGATTCCGGAAATGTGAAACCTCTTTTTGGTCTGTTGCATCCGGTAGAAGATTCCCAATCAGAAAATCATTTACAGATTGAATCGGATAAGGAAAATCAGGGTACTCGTGAAGATGGCTTCGCAGCATCTGGGCTGCAGTTAAATGTAAAATAAAACCAGGCATGAGAAAATCCTTTCATATTATAAATTGATATTATCTTAACATGAAATGAGTATATTATACAAGCAGGCTGATACGGGAGTAAAATAAGTCCTTTTTGTCATGTCACGAATTTGATATTTTGAGTTCTTATTTTGTATATTAATGTGTTCTGATTTGATATTCTTTTATCATAGTAAAGATAGAATTGCAGATAGTAGGAATGGCTGCAATTTGTTTATAATAAGTGTGATAGGAGAATGTGAAGTATGAAATATGGTTTTTTTGACGAATCGAAAAAAGAATATGTGATCACAAGACCGGATACACCGGCACCTTGGGTGAACTATCTTGGATCTCCAGAATATGGAGCAATTATTTCTAATAATGCAGGTGGATATAGCTTTGCAAAATCAGGAGCGAACGGAAGAATTTTAAGATATATCTTCAATCAGTTTGACCAGCCGGGAAGATATATCTACTTAAGAGATCAGGAGAGTGAAGATTATTGGTCAGCTTCCTGGCAGCCGGTAGGAAAAGATCTGAATTCTTATAAGAGCGAATGTCATCATGGTACAGCATACACAAAGATGATGGCTGATTATAGCCAGATCCATTCAGAAGTAAGATACTATGTTCCGCTGAATCAGTCTTATGAAGTGTGGAATCTTGCAGTGACAAATACCTCAGATCGCATGCGCAAGATCAATGTAACAGGCTATGCAGAATTTACAAACAACAGCAATTACGAGCAGGATCAGGTAAATCTTCAGTACTCTCAGTTTATTACAAGAACAGTGTTCCGTGGAAACCGTGTGCGGCAGATGATCCATGCCAATCTGGATCAGCTGGAAGATGGAAAAGATGTGGATGACAAGATCGTTGTTGACCGTTTCTTCGGACTTGCAGGTGCAAAGGTTGATTCCTGGTGTGGAAGCAGGGAAGGTTTCCTTGGAAGATATCATGGATACAACAATCCGGTCGGAGTGGAAGATGGTATTTTAAATTGTGAAGGAAATTATAATGAAAATGGATGTGGAGCATTAGCTACAATCCTGACTTTATATCCGGGAGAGACAAAAGAAATAGCATTTATTGTTGGTATGAAAGAAGATGCTGATGCAGAAACAATCATGTCTCGTTATGAGAATTGTGAAACAATCTGCAGAAATGAACTGGAAGAACTGATTCAGTACTGGCATGGACATCTGTCCCATTTTCAGGTGAAGACACCAAGCGAAGAATTTAATACAATGATCAACACATGGAATGCATATAACTGCTTTATGACATTTATCTGGTCACGTGCTGCATCCTTTACATATTGTGGACTGAGAAATGGATACGGTTATCGTGACACAGTACAGGATATCCAGGGTGTGATCCATCTGGCACCGGAGATGGCAGTAGAGAAGATCCGCTTCATGCTTTCTGCACAAGTAAATAATGGTGGAGGGCTTCCACTTGTAAAATTCACACACAATCCGGGACATGAGGATACACCGGATGATGCTTCTTATGTGCAGGAGACAGGACACCCGGCTTATCGTGCAGATGATGCGCTGTGGCTGTTCCCGACAGTATACAAATACATTTCCGAGACGGGAAATCTGGAATTTATCGATGAAGTGATTCCGTTTGCAAATAAAGAAGAAGGTACCGTGTACGAGCATTTGAAACGTGCAATAGATTTCTCCATGAATCATCTTGGAAAGCATGGTATGCCGGCAGGACTTTATGCTGACTGGAATGACTGCTTAAGACTCGGAAAAGATGGAGAGTCAACCTTCGTTGCATTACAGTTCTACTATGCAATGACAATTTTGAAGGAATTTGCTGAGTATAAGAAAGACACAGAATATCTGAATTATCTGGAGAAAAGTCAGAAGAAGCTGGAAAAACTGATCCAGGATCTCTGTTGGAACGAAGACCGCTTTATCCGTGGTTTCACAGAGGATGGTGAAGTGATCGGACAGCGCACAGATCCGGAGGCAAATATGTGGCTGAACCCACAGAGCTGGTCTGTGATCAGTGGGCTTGCAAATGAAGCGCAGGCAGATCTTGCACTTCAGAATGTATATGACAAACTGAATACAGAATATGGTGCAATCCTGATGGATCCTCCGTATCATGCACATGCATTTGAAGGTGCACTGGCTGTGATCTACAATGCCGGAACAAAGGAAAATGCAGGAATTTTCTCACAGTCTCAGGGATGGATCATTCTTGCAGAGGCGCTTCGTGGACACGGAGAGAGAGCATTTAACTATTTTATTGAAAATGCACCGGCTGCACAGAATAATCGTGCAGAGATCAGAAGACTTGAACCATACTGCTATGGACAGTTTACAGAAGGAAAACACAGCCCGAACTTCGGCCGTTCTCATGTACACTGGCTGACAGGAACAGCATCTACGGTTATGGTGGGATGTGTAGAAGGAATTCTCGGAATGCGACCAGACTTCTATGGACTGAAGATTGCTCCGTCAGTACCGAAAGAGTGGGAGGAATTTGAAATCGAAAAAGATTTCAGAGGTTCACATTTACATATCGTTGTGAAAAATCCGGGGCATGCAGAGTCAGGATGTGAAAAACTTTTCGTAAATGGAGAACAAATGAAAGATAATTATATTCCACAGGAGAAGTTAACAAAGACAACAGAGGTAGAATTATTCCTTTCTTAAATGAAATGACGAGGGACTGGACATGAGAAAAATCAATTTTACAGATAAAAACGGAACATTTACGATTACAAATCCGGAAAATTATAGTGGACTTTACTTACCACTGGCAGGAGAAGAAGGTCTGAAATCCAGTATTACACCAACTTTGGGGGGAGATAGTAAAACGGACCAGAATCATTTCCTTCTCGAACCTGTCAGCATTGAAAACCTTCACAATAACCGTGGCACCAGAAATTTCTGGTGTCGGGTAGAAGGAAAAGGCTACTGGTCAGCATGTGGAGTTTCAGCGGAGCAGGAGTTTGATAAATATACAGACAGACAGGATGAAAGTACTCTGGAAGCAGGAATGATGTGGCAGAAGTTGACAAGAACTTCAAAAAAATATGATCTTCAGTCAGAAATCACATCCTTTGTTTCTATTGATGGCACAACAGAGATCCAGCTGATCAAGATTACAAATCTTTCGGAAGAAGAACAGGAAGTAACACCGATCGTTGCTATTCCGATTTATGGAAGAAGCGCAGATAATATCCGCGACCACAGACATGTCACATCACTTCTTCACAGAATCGACACGAAAGAATGTGGCGTAGAAGTTACACCAGTATTATCCTTTGATGAGCGTGGACATCAGAAAAATGATACGACTTATTTTGTATATGGTTTTACAGCAGAAGGAAATGCCCCGAAGGAGTTTTATCCGACTGTTGAAAGCTTTATTGGAGAGGGAGGTTCTTTCCTGATTCCGGAAGCAGTACGTGTAGAAAAAACGGGATGTACCGCAGGCTGCCATCTGGAGGGGAAAGAGGCTGTTGGGGCATTCAGGTTTGAACGCAGAAAATTAAAAGCAAATGAATCAATAGAGCATGTTGTTCTTGCCGGAACAACGGGAGAAAAGGCTTCCATTTCAAAAATCTGTACTTCATTTGGTACGAAGGAGCAGGCGGAAAACGAGCTTGCCAAAGTAAAAAAATATTGGACAGAAAAAGTAAATGTAGAGTTTGAAACCGGTGATGAAGCTACAGACAATTATCTGAAATGGATTTGTTTCCAGCCGATTTTAAGAAGAATTTATGGATGTTCCTTCCTTCCATATCACGATTATGGAAAAGGAGGAAGAGGCTGGAGAGATCTCTGGCAGGATTGCCTTGCACTTCTGATTATGGATCCCTCAAACGTCCGTCAGATGATCGTGGATAATTATGGCGGAGTAAGAATTGATGGAACAAATGCGACAATCATCGGAAATAAGCAGGGTGAGTTTATTGCAGACAGAAACAATATTACACGTGTCTGGATGGATCATGCATTCTGGCCATTTGTAACGACTCGTCTGTATCTGGATCAGACAGGAGATATGGAGGTTCTGTTTGAAAAGGTTCCGTATTTTAAAGATTTGCAGTCTATGAGAGGTACTGCACATGATAAGCTTTGGAACAGCGAATATGGACAGAAGCAGAAAACAGAAAGAGACCACATTTATTTCGGAACAGTTTTGGAGCATATTCTTTTACAGAATCTGTGTGCGTTCTATGATGTAGGAGAGCATAATGAAATGCGTCTTCATGGTGCCGACTGGAATGATGCACTGGACATGGCATGGGAGAAGGGTGAAAGTGTTGCATTTACCTGTGCTTATGCCGGAAATTTGAGAAATATTGCAAAAACACTCCGTCAGTTGGAAGAAATCAGTGGAAGCAGCAAGATTGAAATTGCACATGAGATGGAAGATCTTCTTGCAGGAAGCGTGGAACTGTATGAAGATGCAGCACGTAAGCAGGCACTCCTTGCAGGATACGCAAAGAAGTGTGAACATAATATCAGTGGAGACACAATTGTTGTAAGATTGGATCAACTTGCGGCTAATCTTGAGGAAAAAGCAGACTGGATGATGAAAAACATCCGTGCCAACGAATGGGTGAAGGATGGAGAAGATGGCTGGTTCAATGGCTATTATGATAACCATGGCAGAAAAGTAGAAGGCGTTATGGATGAAAGCGTGAGAATGATGCTGACCGGACAAGTATTTGCCATTATGAGTGGAACGGCAACAGAAGATCAGGTGGAATCTATCTGCAGGAGTGCAGACAAGTATCTTTATGATCAGAAAGACGGCGGATACCGTTTGAACACAAACTTCCATGAGGAAAAATTTGATCTTGGAAGAATGTTTGGATTTGCTTATGGCGAGAAAGAGAATGGAGCAGTGTTCTCACACATGGCTGTTATGTACTCAAATGCATTGTACCAGAGAGGATTTGCAAAAGAAGGAAATAAAGTACTTCAGGCACTCTTAGATGCAGCAATGGAATTTGATAACAGTAAGATGTATCCTGGACTTCCAGAATATTTTGATAATCAGGGAAGAGGCCTCTATGCATATCTGACAGGTGCTGCAAGCTGGTATATGCTTACTATGATCACAGAAGTGTTTGGGGTGAAAGGAGATTGCGGTGACTTGAAGATCGCACCTGCACTTATGCCGGAACAGTATAATCAGGATGGAAAAGCAGTACTTAAGATGACATTTGCCGGAAGGAACTTTGAGATTATATTCTATAATAAAGAAAAGAAAGAATTTGATCAGTTGAAGATCCAGAAAGCAACTTGCGATGGAAAAGCATTAGAAATAACAGCTGAAAGGTGTACAATACTTTCAAAGAGAGAGATTCAGATGCTTTCAGTGAAAGAGACACATAAGATTGAAATTGAATTAGTATAATCGACAGATTAAAAAAAGATAAAAATACTGTCAGAAAGAGAATTGCTTTCTGACAGTATTTTTTGTGGGAAAATCTGCGAATTCTTCTGTGAAGAAATCTGATTTTACCACATGCTTTTATAGTATTTGTCCCGGTACTTCTTTGGAGTGAGCCCGGTAAAGTTCTCGAATGTCTGGATGAAGTGACTCTGTGAAGAAAATGCAAGATAATTTGCGATATCTACAATTGATTTGTTTGAGTATCGCAACAGATGAGTAGCTTTTTCTATCTTCTGTTCACGGATATAATCGCTGACAGAGACTCCCAGATTCTGCTTGAAAATGCGTGAAAGATAATTCGTGGAAAGTCCGGTGTGGTCAGCAAGAACCTGAATTGTGATTCTTTCTTTGATGTGACTGTAAATATAATCAACACATTGCATAACGGGTTTTGATAAAATGGAACTTTTTTTCTGAAGAATCATCTTACCTGTAAAATCCTTTGCCATCTCATGGTGAAGATCTGCAACCTGACGGATCGTTGTGCAGGAATCCATCTTTAGAATATAGAAGTCACTGAGCCTGTAAGCCTGCTCTGGTTCGAGCCCACCGTCGATACAATAACGGGTCAACATTGCAGTGGTGACAACAAAATGGTATTTTATATTAGTAAGCGCATTACGGGATAGAACACCTGTTCCTTCCAGGCGAATAAATTCATCTTCGGAACAGTTTTTAATGACTGCTTCCATGTCGCCGGAGCGTACAGCATTATAGAAAGAATATTCTACAGTTGGTGATCTGTGAAGAGTTTCTAATTCGCTGTTTTCGAGTTCTGTATTGTACCATTCATTAGATAAAGTCATAAAAAACCTCCTTTTTTATATTATGACATGAATTTGATATTTTGTTAAGATAAATAATATAATCGGAGGAAAAAAGATGGTATATTTAGTTCAACAACAAGAAAAGCATAGCAGAGTGCTTAGATAAAGGAGGATTTATAAATGAAAAAGAGAGTTGTTGCGATTCTTATGGCAACAGTAGTTGCTGTTGGATCACTCGCTGGATGTGGAAGCAAAGGCGGAAATGGCGGAGAAGCCAGTACAGAAGAAGGAAAGGTAATTAACATTTATTCTTGGAATGATGAGTTCCGTGAGAGACTGGAAGCTGTATATCCTGAAGTTGAGTCAACATCCAAAGATGGAACTGTTACAACATTGAAAGATGGAACAGAGATCCACTGGATCATCAATCCAAACCAGGATGGTGTTTATCAGCAGAAACTTGATGAGGCACTTATGAAACAGGCAGATGTTGATACAGATGATAAAGTAGATATCTTCCTGTCAGAGACAGACTATGTATACAAATATACAGATGCTGAAGCAGACACTGCAGTACCACTGAAGGATCTTGGAATTGATCCGGATAAAGATCTTGCAGATCAGTACGACTTCACAAAAACAACAGCATCTGATGCAGACGGGGTTCAGAGAGGATCTACATGGCAGTGCTGCCCGGGAACAATGGTTTACCGTCGTGATATTGCAAAAGAGGTATTCGGAACAGACGATCCGACTGCTGTAGGTGAAAAAGTAAAAGACTGGGCTACTATGAAACAGACAGCAGAAGAATTGAAGCAGAAAGGATATTATACATTTGCTTCTTATGCTGATACATTCCGTCTCTATGGAAACAACATTTCTAATTCATGGGTAAAAGATGGAGACACAAAGGTTACAGTTGATCCAATGATCATGCAGTGGATTAATGATTCAAAAGAATGGCTGGATGCAGGTTACTTAAACCCGACAGTAAAAGGTCAGTGGAATGATGACTGGAACAAAGCAATGGGAAGTCAGTCCAAAGTATTTGCATTCCTCTTCCCGGCATGGGGTATTGATTTCACACTGAAACCGAACTGGGATGGAGAAGACGGTGTATGGGCAGTAACAAACCCACCGCAGGAATACAACTGGGGAGGATCTTACATCCATGTTGCAACAGGTACAGATAATCCGGAACATGCAAAAGACATTATCCTTGCTATGACAGCAAAAAAAGATAATCTGTTAAAGATTTCCCAGGATTACTCAGACTTTACAAATACAAAATCCGGTATGCAGGAAGCAGCAAACGATGATGCTACATATAGTTCAGAATTCCTTGGCGGACAGAACCCATTCCAGTACTTTGCACCAGTTGCTGAAAACATCAAGATCGCACCACTTTCCGCTTACGATCAAGGATGTGTGGAGTTGATCCAGAACTCATTCAGCGATTACTTCCAGGGCAAAGTTGACTTTGAGAAAGCAAAATCAAACTTTGAAACAGCAATTAAAGAACGTTATCCTGACATTACAGAGGTTGTTTGGCCAGAATAATGTCTGGAATGAACAGCTACTAACGCAGGGAGCTCTGTGACAGCAGAGCCTCTGTTCTGTTAGAAGATATTGTGGAAAGGAAGAACCATTATGAAGAAAAAGAAAAAAAGTATTGATTATGGAAAATGGGGATATATATTTATTCTTCCTTTTTTCGTAGCATACATTATTTTCTCATTGATACCGTTGATCGATACAGTAAGGTATAGTTTCTTTGAATATTACCGATCAGGAATTAAAGAGGTTGGACCGAATTTTATAGGAATGGCAAACTATGTGAGTCTTCTTCATTCAGATATGCTGAAATATGGAGTGAATACTTTAATTCTGTGGGTGATCGGATTTATACCTCAGATTGTGATCGCGCTGGTACTTGCAGCGTGGTTCACTGATGTCCGATTAAAGATTAGAGGGCAGCAGTTTTTCAAAGTTGTCATTTATCTTCCAAACCTGATTATGGCATCTGCATTTGCATTGTTATTCTTTACAATGTTCTCAACAAATGGACCGATTAACTCAATTCTGATGTCAATCGGAATCCTGAAAAAACCGGTCGATTTCCTTGGATCTGTATTTGGAACAAGATCGTTGATCGGATTTATGAACTTCCTGATGTGGTTTGGAAATACGACTATTATGTTGATGGCAGCAATCATGGGAATCAGTCAGGACGTCTTCGAGGCATCTGACCTGGATGGATGTAACAGTATCCAGAGATTCTTCTATATTACACTGCCTTTGATCCGTCCAATTCTGGCATATACATTGATCACATCCATTATTGGCGGACTTCAGATGTTCGATGTTCCTCAGATCCTGACAAATGGACAGGGTAACCCGAACAGAACATCCATGACTCTGATCATGTTCCTGAACAGTCATCTGAAGAGCAAAAACTATGGAATGGCCGGTGCACTTTCTGTATATCTGTTTATCGTAAGTGCAATCCTCTGTTTCTTTGTATATCGTATGACAAATGATAACGATCCAGATGGTTCTAAGAAAGCAGCTAAGAAAAGAGCAAAAGCAGAAAGGAGAAAGAGATAATGAAATCAAAAACAAGTCGTGGACGTAGCATACTGGCACATACCGTATTGATTCTGTTATCTTTTATGTGTCTGTTTTTCTTCTATGTATTGATTATAAATGCAACACGTTCTCATGCAGAGTTACAGAAGGGATTCTCAGCACTGCCGGGAAAATATTTCTTTACAAATCTAAAAAATGTAGCGAATGACGGAAGCTTCCCGATGTTCCGTGGTATTTTGAACAGTTTGATCGTATCAGGGTGTTCAGCAGCATTATGTACTTATTTTTCAGCTCTGACAGCATATGGACTTTATGCTTATGATTTTAAAGGGAAAAAAGTAGCATTTACATTTATTATGGCAATCCTTGTTA
>ERZ834859.2676-NODE-2676-length-14686-cov-4.707334_pt1 | contig 14686 bp, 10 predicted proteins | sample MGYA00519947_ERZ834859 | MGnify/ENA primary metagenome ERZ834859 (study PRJEB31850, sample SAMEA3708763) | human gut metagenome | biome: human gut; feature: human-associated habitat; material: faeces | place: China | collected 2014 ...
AGGCTCAGACTTTGAAAGCTATCCGCGAAGCAGAAGCTTATCCAGGTCCATCATTAGTTATCGCATACGCTCCATGTATCAACCACGGTTTGAAAGCTGGTATGGGTAAATCTCAGGCAGAAGAAGCTAAGGCTGTAGAATGTGGTTACTGGCACTTGTGGCGCTTCAACCCGGCTTTGGAAGAAGAAGGTAAGAATCCGTTCTCACTCGATTCTAAAGAACCGAACTGGGAAGGCTTCCAGGATTACCTGAAGGGTGAAGTTCGCTTTGCATCTGTTATGAAACAGTATCCTACAGAAGCAGCTGACTTGTTCGCTGCTTGCGAAGACATGGCTAAAAAACGTTACGCTTCTTACAAGCGTATGGCTGCCATGGACTGGAGCAATGAAGAATAATATTATTCTTTCATAATATATCTGATAAGGAGTCCTATATGTAGGACTCCTTATTTTTTTATCTGTTTATACCGTCCCAGTCTCCAGACTTTTCCTTTTCTTATTTTGTTACTTTCTATAATTAGAAAAAAAAACTATCTTTGTCTTATAATTTAAACATATTAATATAAAAACAATAACACTATGACAACAGAACACGTAAAATGTCTGATCATCGGATCAGGACCTGCAGGATATACAGCAGCTATTTATACAAGCCGTGCAAACATCTCTCCTGTACTTTATGAGGGAATACAACCAGGTGGACAGCTTACTATTACTACAGAAGTAGAAAACTTTCCCGGTTATCCTGAAGGAGTAACAGGTCCGGTTTTGATGGACGATTTGCGCAAACAGGCAGAACGCTTCGGAGCAGATATCCGCCAAGGTATTATTACCAAAGCAGACCTTAGCCAGGCTCCTTATAAGTTCATTATCGACGATGAAAAAGAAATCACTGCCGATACTGTAATCATCTCAACAGGAGCTACAGCCAAATACTTAGGCTTGGAAGACGAAAAGAAATATGCCGGAATGGGTGTAAGTGCATGCGCCACTTGCGACGGATTCTTCTACCGCAAGAAAACCGTAGCAGTAGTAGGTGGTGGTGATACAGCCTGCGAAGAAGCTATTTATCTGGCAGGATTGGCAAGTAAAGTATACCTCGTAGTCCGCAAGCCATACCTCCGTGCCTCTAAGATTATGCAGGAGCGTGTCTTAAACCATCCTAACATCACTGTTCTGTTCGAACACAACGCAGTAGGTCTTTACGGAGACAACGGTGTAGAAGGTATGCACGTAGTAAAACGTATGGGAGAAGCAGATGAAGAACGTTATGATGTAGCAATCGACGGATTCTTCCTGGCCATCGGTCATCAGCCTAACTCAGCAATCTTCAAACCATGGGTTCAGACAGACGAAGTAGGTTATATCATCACAGAAGGAAGTTCTCCACGCACAGGAGTTCCTGGTGTTTTCGCAGCCGGTGATGTAGCCGACCCACACTACCGTCAGGCAATTACAGCAGCTGGCAGCGGATGTAAAGCAGCTATTGAAGCCGAACGCTATCTTTCAGCGAACGGACTACTATAAAACCTATAAATAAAACAGCTATGAAGAATCTTTTTAAAAAGACATGCGCCATTGTCGTTGTTTTAGGAGGAATGGTCAATACTCATGCCCAACAAATGCCTCCTATCCCCACCGACCCCAGTGTACGCATTGGTAAATTGGATAACGGACTTACATACTATATCCGACACAATGCATTACCCGAAAAGCAGGCGGAGTTTTATATCGCACAAAAAGTAGGCTCTATCCTCGAAGAAGACAATCAGCGAGGATTAGCTCACTTTCTGGAACACATGTGTTTCAACGGAACCAAGCACTTCCCGGGAAACTCATTAAGAGAATATCTGGAATCAATTGGTGTAAAGTTTGGAGCAAATCTTAATGCCTACACTTCTATAGACGAAACAGTATACAATATCTCGAATGTACCTGTCATTCGTGATGGTATTATAGATTCCTGCTTGCTGATTCTTCATGACTGGGCAGATGGTCTGACTTTAGACCATAAAGAAATCGATAAAGAACGTGGAGTAATACACGAAGAATGGCGTACCAGCATGGGAGCCCAGACACGTATGAACGAGATTATACTCCCTAAAGCTCTCTCCGAAAGCAAATACGCATACCGTCTGCCTATCGGTACAATGGAGGTAGTAGACCATTTTCCTTACCAGGCTTTAAAAGACTATTATGAAAAGTGGTATCGTCCGGATCAGCAGGGAATTATCGTTGTTGGTGATATTGATGTAGACCAGATTGAAGAGAAAATCAAAAAGCTTTTCTCTCCTATCCAGATGCCTGCCAACCCAGCAGAACGTGTGTACTATCCTGTGCCCGACAACAAAGAGCCTATTATTTCTATAGCTAAAGACAAGGAACAGAAAGTCACACAAATATATGTACATCACAAACATGAGCCTGTTCCGGCAGAAATGAAAAAAACAGTAGGATATTTCGCATACAATTATATAATTTCAATGATTGAAAATATGCTGAATAACCGTCTGGAAGAACTTGCCTTAAAAGCCAACCCTCCTTTTATCGAAGCTGGCGTAGGTGATGTAAAATTTATTCTGGCTAAGACAAAACGCTCTTTCGCAGGAGTAGCTGTCAGCAAAGACGATGGTATTGAAACTGCACTGGCAGCTTTAATGAGAGAAATAGAGCGTGCACACCGCTTCGGTTTCACCCCCTCAGAATATGAACGCGTTAAAGCAGGCTATCTGAGTGCCTGGGAATCTGCCTACAACGAAAGAAGCAAGATGAAAAACAGCCAGTTTGTGCAGCAATATGTATCCAATTTTATCAATGACGAACCCATCCCCAGCATAGAAGATAAATATGCTATAATGTCTAAAGGTATTGTTCCTGCTATAACAGTAGAACAGGTTAACGCTACCTTCAAGAGTCTGATAAGCGATACCAATATGGTAGTGTCTTTGTACTGTCCGGACAAACCGGAAGTCAAACTTCCTACCGAAGCAGACATCTTGAAAGTACTGAACGATGTAAAGGCAGAAAAACTGGAGGCATACGTAGACAAGGTTTCTAACGAACCTTTGTTGAAGGAAGTTCCGGCAGGTGGTAAAGTTGTGAAAACAGAAGAAGGTGCCTTTGGTTCTACTGTACTGACTTTAAGCAACGGAGCACGTGTAATCTTAAAATCTACCGACTTCAAAGCCGACGAAATAAGAATGCAAGGATTCAGTAAAGGTGGAAGTTCACTCTTCGATGCTAAAGACTCTATCCAGTTCAATGTTCTGAATAGTGTCGCTACATTAGGAGGTTTTGGAAACTTCAGCCTGACCGACTTACAGAAGCAGCTTGCCGGTAAAATGGCTTCAGTATCTACATCTGTCAACATCCTGTCGGAAATAGTAAAAGGTGGATGTGCTCCTAAAGATTTGGAAACAATGCTGCAGCTTACATATCTTACATTTACTGCTCCCCGTATGGACCAGGCGGCATTCGAATCATTTAAAACTCGAACCAAGTCGCATCTGGCAAATCAGGAAGCAGACCCCAATGTAGCTCTAGGCGATACGATTTCCAAAGAAATCTACGGAAAAAATCCTTATACCATACGCATGAAACCGCATATGGTAGACCAGATTGATTATGCCAAGGTAATAGAGCTTTACAAAGACCGTTTTAAAGATGCGGGCGACTTTACTTTCATCATGATAGGTAATATAGATCAAGATACAGCAATTCCTCTTATAGAGAAATACTTGGGAGGACTGCCATCTATCAATAAGAAAGAAAACTTCCGTAATGTAGTAGAAACACGCAAAGGTCAATCCCGTAACATCTTCCACAAAGATTTACAGACAGAAAAAGCTACAGTACTCCTGTTTAACAGCGGAGATTGTCCGTATACTTTGAAGAACCTTATCCAGATGAGTATGCTCTCGCAATTGCTGACAATGGAGTATACAGAAACTGTACGTGAGGAAGAAGGAGGTACATACGGTGTAAATGTTTCTGGAGGCATAAGAAAATATCCTAAAGAAGAAGCTACTTTAGAGATCTACTTTGACACCGATCCGAAAAAACGTGTAGAACTGACTAAACTGATAGACAAAGGTATCTCTGAGTTTATAGCCGATGGTCCGAATGCCGATAATCTGAAAAAAGTGAAAGAATATATGCTGAAAAATTTTGAATCCAATCAGAAAGAAAACGGATATTGGATGAATCTGCTCTATTCTTTCTATTGGGAAAATCTTGACCGTGCTGCCGGATATAAGGAACTTGTAAACAATATTACAGGGGCAGACTTGCAGGCATTTGCAAAAGCATTCTTCAGTCAGAACAACCGTATTGAAGTCAGCATGACTTCCGGTGATACAAACTGATAATCTTTATTGTTCCAATAAAACAAGGAAGACAACCTGCGTGAAAGGTTGTCTTCCTTATTTTTTATTTGTATCAGTTGTATACCTTGCCTTTTCTGGTGTACAATCGGCGACGTTGGACATATATTCACCGATGTCGGATACAAAAGCAACGACGCCGGCTGTACATTCAACGTCGTCGGATAAAGCACTTCAATATAAAAGTTCACTCACAGAAACATTTTTTCATCATACATAAGTTACAATCATTTTCTTCTATCTCTCTATAGCCGGACTTTATAAGCACAAATCATTCTTTTTCCTGTTCTCTCTTCAAGTTTTCAGCATAAGTCTTATCAGCATCCAGTCCGAAAAATGAAAAAATCTCCCTTTTAATCTTTTTATTCTCCGGATCACTTAACGGACTAAAAACATAGCATTCCGCACTCTCTTTCTCTTCTTTTTCTAAATCAGAAATATTGTCAATTCCCCAACCTATACCTATCTTACAATAGGGATTATCCCGGCCATCCTCTCCTATCAGGAACTTATTAAATAACCGGCTACTTGTTTCCTTGTAAATTAATCCATACTGTAAGAACACAGTCTTTCTATCCATCAGACTTCTCCCGTAAGTTATTACAGGTTCCCTGTCTTCAGGAGAAACTGGTTTATTCCCTATAATTTTATATTCCCCATAGTAAAAACGATTATCCATAATAGGCTGCACATGAGAAACTGTACATGCTTCCAGCTCCTTTAAATCTGCATAAGGAATATCGGCCAACTTCCGATAAATCATGATATACAATGGCTTTCCCATTAATTTTTTCAACCCATAATTATTCTGACGAGCATACATTTCCGTTTTACGATAAGCATCTACATTCATCATAATACGCCCGAATCCCCATTTCCTTCTCCCTACTTTAAAGGTGAAAAAATCTCCTTCCCGGTATTTCACATGCAGACGTTCAGCTTGCCTGAAACACTCTATATCTTTCAAGTCTTCTTCTGTAGACTCTGTCATCCATTTATCAAGCCACTCGTGCAATGAGCAGAAATTAGCCCTGCGTTCCACATAATACTCTGTACGTGTGAAATTATTCCCTATCATTACACAATCTAGATCAAAACGGAAATAACATCCTTGTGGGCGAAAAGACAAGGCAGAGGCTGTCAATGGTTTCAGTTTTCCTCGCTTTGTCTTGGGTAATAAAAGCGTACGATTTTGGGTAGTATATTCACACAATTCCGTCTCATAATAGTTTCCCATTTCATCACTCTGTATTTCCTTACGGATAATATCTCCGTCAAAATACAAATATTTTCCGGCAATACAGACTAAGTTCCATGTATCCTTTACAGGAAGTAATCCTAAGTATCTGCGCTGTTCGTTGGTCAGTTCAAAAGGAATCCGGGTATTTGAAACAAGTTCTTTCATACGCTTAAAAGATTAGTAAAGGATTCCAAATTTAAACAGAATTGAATAAAATAAAAAAAGAAGGTGTGTCAAAATGTATGTTAATATGCATTTTGACACACCTTCCTAAAAATACTTTGACCCCTATAATGTGAAACAAAACGATATTTATTATTTCAAAGTATGATATATTATCGTATTTTATTAACTTTGCGGAACTTACATAAGAGAATAACGGCGCTTTAATAATTAATTTACATTAAAGTCGTCTTTATATATAACATATACGTTCGCCGAACGTCCCAATGCGAAAACTGGCACTTTTCAAAACGAGGGGATATTCAGCGCAGGATATGCTATGCTTTGTCATAGCGTGGTCTTGCCTGTTCCTCGTTTAGGTATGCCAGTACCTCGCATTGAAGCAGTGTAAGAGCCACGCTTCTTTTTTGGATACTGGTGAACAGTAAAACATATTGTTTAACTGTTTAATTACAAGTAAAATGAAACAGATTAAAGCACACATTGCCGTATCTCTTGATGGATTTATTGCTACTTCAGACAATGAATTAGACTGGCTTCCATCTGAAATTAAATCAATTCTTAATGAGCAGTATGCCATAGCCGATACATTACTTATGGGAGCAAACACCTACCACTATATATTTGATCACTGGGGAGGGTGGCCATACAAAGACAAGCAAACTTTTGTAATTTCGCATCATGATACTAATGTAACACCCAATTGTGGAGTAAAGTTTTTAATAAACGAACAACTTGAAGAAATCAATAGATTAAAATATAAAACAGAGATGTTAGTTGTTGGTGGTGGTATTTTGATAACAACTCTAATAAAAAATAATTTAATTGACAGTATGACAATATATACAGTTCCAAAACTATTAGGAACAGGCATAAAACTTTTTCCAGACCCCCCTTGCTTAGATTTAAAACTTATAGAAAGTAACATAATAAAACATGACACAATTAATTCGATTTATTTATTGTGACATCATCGAATATTTTACAATTATAACTTTTGAATTTAACTATTTATTATTAGTATAAGTCTATGTAAAAAGTTTATAGAATATGCCTGATTTTTTCTTTAACAACAAGAATCTCTTCAATCTTTCAGATGAAGCGATATACCAACTTAAAACTATATTTCATCCAATTGATATAAAAAAAGGAGAAACTTTTCTTAATGAAGGAGAACCGAATTATAACATTTATATCATGCACAAAGGTATTGTAAAAACATGGTTCTGGAGAAACGACAGAGAGAGAATTCTAAACTTCATCTTCGAGAATGAGCCTCTGATTCTTCCAACCACAAAATATAACCGTCTTAAAGTATCGGCTACAACAGTAGAGGATTCGATTTTATATGTAACAAATAAGAATGAATTAAAGGACTTGATGAAAAAATCACAGGAACTTTCATATTGGGGATTTCAGCTAATTGATAAGTTTATTACATTGTTGGCTGAAGATACTTTAGATTATTATTGGATGCCTAAACAGGATATATATAAATTACTGTTGGAAAAACACCCGGACGTATTGCAACGTATCCCATTGAAGGATATTGCGGCATATCTTAATATTACTCCATCTTCATTAAGCCGTATTAGAGCTAATATAAAATAAGAAAGAATTTTAAATTATTTAACTCAGTTTTTCTGCTATCAAAGACCGAACTTGTCAAATGGCAAGTCCGGTCTTTTTTGTACGGCATAATTTTGCATCAAAAAAAGAAATAATTATGCATATGAGAAATTCGAAAATCAGAAAGGCTGACATCGGCCATTTTAGTTTATTGGTACTTCTTTTATTATTCGCATCGTGTGATAATGTTAAGGATGATACATCATCCGGTATTGAAACGCCTGTTGTGAAAGTAGAGGATCGGAAGATAACCATTTATCGCAAATATCCTGTGGTACTGGAAGGAGAAGCTGATATTGATGTAAGACCCATGGTGAACGGTTATCTGCAGGAAATATGTGTAGATGAGGGTGACAGAGTACAAAAAGGAGATATTCTTTTCCGTATAGAACCTGACATATTTCAGCAGACCCTTATGCAGACTGAGGCACAACTTGCTTCTGCAAAGGCCAATATGGAAAAAGCAAGAATAGAGCTTGAGAATACTAAAAGCCTTTATTCATCCGGTGTTGTGTCCGAAACTGTACTTCTTAATGCTACAGCCGACTTCAATACTGCTACTGCCACGCAGAAGGAAGCAGAGGCCGCAGTTGCAAAAGCCAGAAAAGAACTTGATTATACCGTGATAAGAGCTTCGTCCGATGGTCTTGTAGGAAGTATAAAGTTGCGAATTGGTACCAGGATTTCCCCTGAAATGTCAGAACCTCTCACTCAATTGTCGGCAATTGACAAGATGAGAGCATATTTTACATTAAGCGAAACAGATTATCTTGAGCTTATAGACAATGGCTTGCTTAAAGTTGATACTACTGAAACAGTTCTTAGTCTTGCCAACGGTAAAGAATATCCACAGAAAGGGCGTATAGATGCTATAAACGGTATGATGAAGAATGGCAGTATCCGTATCAGAGCGACATTCGGCAATGCCGAAATGAGGCTTCTGTCAGGAAGTACAGGTTCTGTAAGTATTCCTGTCACGGCAGGCTCACTTCCGGTGATACCTAAGAGTTCAACATTCAAAACTCAGGATAAAAATTTTGTTTTTGTGGTATCAGAAAACGGGATGGTAAGTACCAGAGGTATTATCGTAGAAAACTATACCACTTCATCCTTTGTCGTAAAAAGCGGACTTAAGGCTGGCGAGACAGTTGTTCTGAACGGGACAAACCGTATAACTGACGGAATGACTATAAAACCTATTATTAAAAGTTTCAACCCTTAAAATAGAAATAGAGCATGTTTGAGAAACTTATTACCCGACCTATATTCTCAGTTGTAATATCCATTGTTATTGTTATTATGGGTATAATGGGACTTACTTCCCTGCCCATGACTCTTTATCCTGACATAGCCCCCCCCTGTGTATATGTCAATGCCAGATACCCGGGAGCTAATGCTCAGACAACTCTGAGATCTGTTGCTCCGGTGATAGAAGAAGCTATCAACGGTGTGGAGAATATGACGTACATGAATACCAATATAGGCAATGACGGTTCCATGTCCATTTCCGTATATTTCAAACTTGGTACTAATCCTGATATTGCCGCCGTTAATGTACAGAACCGTGTAGCTACCATAACTTCCCAACTGCCTGAAGCGGTTGTCCGTGCAGGTATCACAACCGAAAAACAGCAAAACAGCACAATATACATTGGAGGATTACGTTCCGAGAGACCGGAATATGATGAGGTATTTATACAGAACTACTTGCTGATAAATGCTATTCCTGAGATGAAACGTATCACAGGAGTAAGCCGTATAGACCTTTATGGCATGAAGAACTATGCAATGCGTGTATGGCTCAAGCCAGACAAGATGGGTATGTATAATATTACTCCCGAAGAAGTGGCCGCTGCAATCAGTGAACAAAATATAGAAATTGCTCCAGGTACTTTGGGAGAAAACAGTGGAGAGAATTTCCAATATACGATGACCTACAAAGGTAAATTTACTACCCCTGAAGAATTCTCTGACATAGTTTTGCGCGCGGATTCTTCTGGAGAGAGTTTAAGATTGAAAGATGTGGCACATGTAGAACTTGATTCGTATTCATACAATTCATCCTCACAATTAAGCCAGATACCGGGTATTACTTTTGCTGTGTATCAGACATCCGGTTCCAATGCCAATGAAATACAGATAAAACTGAGTGAACTGCTTGAAAAACAATCCAAGGAACTGCCTGCCGGATTGGAGTTTGTTGATATATATACCACAAAAACGGCATTGGATTCATCTATCAATCAGGTTATCGAAACTTTGATTCAGGCATTTATCCTCGTTTTTCTTGTCGTATATATCTTCCTGCAGAACTGGCGCTCAACTGTAATTATCGGTATCACAATCCCGGTATCCATTGTAGGAACATTTTTCGGTATGCAGGCAGCCGGCTTGTCCATCAATTTGCTCACACTGTTTTCTCTTGTGCTTTCTGTTGGTATCGTAGTTGACAATGCCGTGGTAGTAATCGAGGCAGTCAATAAAAAGATGAACGGGAGAACCGTACTCGAAGCCACACGCTGTGCCATTGGTGAAATATCAGGAGCTGTAGTATCAAGTACTTTGGTAATGATTGCCGTTTTTGCTCCTGTCGGGTTTATCGATGGTTCGGTTGGTTTGTTCTATCGTCAATTTTCCATAACCATGATGGTTACCATCACCATTTCCGGTATCTGTGCCTTGACTTTGTGTCCTGCTCTTGCCGTATTGCTTATCCGCCCTGAAGAACCGACAGGCAAGGACAGAAATTTCATGATGAGATATGCGGATGCTTTTGGTGCTGCTTTTAACTATCAGTTTGCCAGACTTAGCGGTGGATATATGAAACTGGTCGGTAAAATGCTTCGCAATCCCAAGATGAGTTTTCTGGCATTGGCTATTGTCATTGCCATCACGGCAATAGGGTTTGTGTCCACTCCTTCCGGGTTCATTCCAGAAGAAGATGACAATACTTTGGTAGTTACCTTAAATATGCCACCTGCAACATCTGTAGCAGAGACCAATGCAGTCATGGCAAAAATGGACAGTATTATTATGTCGAAACAGTATTCCCGTGAGACGGCTGTTGTTACCGGTTTTGATTTGATGAATTCGGCTTTCAACTCTTCGGCCGGTACATTGTTTATTGCACTTAAAGAGGTGCAAGAACGTGACGGAAGCACAGATATATGGACCATAAGAGATGAGCTGGCTGTTGAATTGAACAATCATGTCACGGAGGGTATAACATTTGTATCTAAAATGCCTACTATACCCGGGTTTGGTAATTTCTCAGGTCTGGAAATGCAGATTTTGGACCGTACTGCCGGAGATTTGGATTCTTTTGTGGTTGCGACCAATACGTTTTTGAAACGTTTGGAACAGGAGCCGGAAGTAGACTATGCTGTACACGCTTTCCGTACCGATTATCCGACATATGAAGTACTGATAGACCATTCCCGTGCCAAGCAGTCGGGCGTAAGCATCACAACAATAGCCAATGCCATGCAAATGTATTACGGAAGTATAGAGGCCGCCGATTTTGCCCGCTTTGGCAAGAACTACAAAGTTATTATGCAGGCAAAAGCAGAACAAAGACGAACTCCTGAATCACTCAACAATATTTTTATTACTGCTGAGAATGGAGAGAAATTTCCGTTGTCTACATTTGTTGCTTTGAAGGAATCTCAAGGGCCTATGACTGTAGCGCGTTTCAATATGTACAACAGTATTCTTGTTAATGTATCTCCTGCTCCGGGGTATAGTACAGGACAGCTGATGGAAGCTATTAAAAGAGTTGCAGACGAAAATATGCCTCAAGGTATGGCATATGACTGGCAAGGTATGGCTCGCGAAGAGGCGAACTCCGGGAGCAGTACTGCAATGATTTTCTTACTCAGCTCGATACTTATATTTCTTGTACTGGCTGCCCAGTATGAGAGCCTGTTCCTGCCTTTCGCTATTTTGCTAAGTGTTCCTACTGCATTGTTAGGAGTTATTGCATCAATAAACATGGCAGGCATTTCAAACAATATCTTCGTGCAGATAGCCATGCTGATGCTTATAGGACTTATAGCAAAGAATTCAATTCTTATTGTAGAAAATGCCTTGCAGCTGCGGCTTTCCGGACACTCCCTTGCAGGAGCAGCTTCACTTGCAGCTAAAAGCCGTCTGCGTCCTATACTTATGACCTCGCTGACATCTGTCATAGGTACTGCACCTATGATATTCGTCACCGGAGTGTCGGCAGTGGGAAATCAGGCTATCGGTGTGGCTGTAGTGGGCGGATTCCTTACCGGTATCATAGGTGGTGTTCTCATCACTCCGTCACTGTTCGTAATATTCAGATGGATGGAAGAAAAAATGCGTAAATAATTATTGCTAAAGAACAAACAATGAAAAAGATTATATACATATTTTTTATGGGTATTGTCGCAGGTTGTGCCACAATACATAATACTTCAACTATGACTATGGATATACCACAGACATATTCATCTACAGAAACAGATTCAATCAGCTGGGCTTCAGTTGGTTGGAAAGAATTCTTTGCAGACAAGAATCTGATAGCTATTATTGATACTGCATTGATCAATAATTTTGATATTCAACAAGCGATTAAAAATGTTGAAATTGCATCAAATGAACTCTGGAGAATAAAAGCGGAATGGTTGCCAAATTTCGGTTTCTCTGCCACATCATCTGTAGGAACTGACAGAACCAACAGCTGGGGACTTGCAGGCCGGTTCTCCTGGGAGATTGATGTTTGGGGAAAGATATACAACAAGAAACAAGCAGCAAGGGATGCTTATATGCAATCGGAAGAAGGCGTTAGAGCCATAAAATCATCCGTTATAGCGCAAACTGCGTCAGCATACTATACTATATGCTTACTCAACGAAAAGGAGAATATGATAAAACGACAAATCCAACTTTCAGATTCGCTTGTTGCAACTCAGGAACTATATTACAAGGCTGGAAAGACCGACAAGGTATCACTTCAGCAAACAAAAGCTCAAAGTGCACAAATGTATATGGAAGCCGAAAAGATAAAACAGAGCAAAGCTTCAGCTCTACATACACTATCTATACTTACCGGAAAAGCAGATATATCTTCCTTCATAAATGAAGAGGAATATGAAAGCAGTATGCCTGGCGAATATCTGAGAAACGGAATCAACACCGGTTTTCCTTCCCAACTTCTGTCTAACCGTCCTGATTTACGTGCAGTAGAAAACGAACTTCAGATACGAAATGCAGAAATCGGTATAGCAAAAAAGAATTTTTATCCTTCTGTAAATATATCAGGAAGTGGAGGGTTTACATCGGAGAATTTATCTTCTATCTTCAGCGACGGACTGCTTGGAGCCATAGACGGAATAATCAGCCAGCCGTTATTCAACAGAAGAAATCTCCGAGCAGACTATAAGAAAGCGATTATAGAAAAGGAAAAAGCTGAAATCAGTTTCAAACAGATTTTCTTGAAAGCATATAATGAAGTATCTCTCACAATGGATAATATTTGCCATCTGAATGCTCAATGGGGGTACTTAGATGACAGGTGTCAAGAACTTGAAAAAGCAGCAAATGACGCAATGCTTATGTATAAACATGGTAAGGAGGACTTTTTCAGGGTATTGAGTATCCGACAGGATTTGCTTAATGCCACATTGGAGTATGAAGAAACAAAATGTGCTTATCTGTTGGCTATTGTAGAATTATATCGTGCGTTGGGAGGCGGAACAGATTCATAGATAACTATTATACCGCTTTATTCTTAACTTAAAAGTTAACTTCAAATGGATTTAGGAAAAGATAAAATATCAGGATTGTTTCTAAAGTTTCTGTTTCCTACAATAGCCGGAATGATTTTCTCTTCCATTTTTGTTGTAGTGGACGGCATCATGGTGGGTAAAGGCATTGGATCAGAAGGTCTGGCAGGCGTCAACTTGATAAGTCCACTTTTTACTCTTTCCGCAGGACTCGGCCTGATGTTCGGTATGGGAGGTTCTGTATTGGCTTCAGAGGCATTGGGCTCAGGACACATAAAACAAGCAAGAACTTATACATTCTTTACATTAAAACTGGCAATGATCTCGTCGTTGCTTACTTTGACGTTTCTGTTGATTTTCGCTGATGAAACCTTGTCTCTGTTAGGGGTTCCGGAAGATTTGTCGGATAAGGCTTCACAATATTATTATCCGTTGATACCTGCCATTTTTTTCAATGTGCTGATGACAGCCGGACTGTTTTTTATCCGTCTTGACGGTGCTCCCTCATTTGCGATGATATGTGTGGCAATTTCATCGATTGGGAATATTTTTCTGGACTGGCTGTTTATTTTCCCATTTGGCTTGGGGATGTTCGGTGCAGCTCTTGCTACAACATTGTCACAAGTGGCAGGTTTTGGTATTATGGTACATTATATAGTCCGTCGTGCCAGGATATTCCGCTTCAGTTCAATGAAGCTACAGTCTTCCGAAGAAAAAAAACTTTCTCTGACCGGACGAATTATGTCAATCGGATTTCCTGCATTTCTGGGAGATTTGTCTATATCGTTTATGGTAATTCTTGGAAATTTCGTTTTCAACAAATATGTAGGAGTTGACGGGATTGCAGCTTTTAGTGTGGTATGTTTTATCTTTCCCATCATCTTTATGGCATACAATGCCATTGTACAGTCCGTGCAGCCCATCATCAGTTACAATTATAAGCAATATTTGCGACGAGCCAATCAGGCATTAAATCTGTCTTTGCTTACTATCGTGGTATGTGGTATTATTTTTTCTGGTATTGCATGGTTTTGGAGTGAAAACCTTGTATCATTATTTCTTGAACAAGGAACAACAGCATGGGAACTGGCGGCAAGAAGAGGAGTCGGTCTGTTCGGAACCGGATTCTTGTTTTTCGGAATAAATATACTTCTAATAGGATATATGCAAAGTATAGGAATTGTAAAGCAAGCCATATTTCTTACAGTCGTGCGTGGTGGCATTCTCACTGCTGTGACCTTCATTTTATTACCAATTATATTTGGAATAAATGGAATATGGCTTGCTGTTCCTGTTGCGGAAATGATATCTTTTGTTTGTATAATTATAGTTCTAAACAAACTTCTTTTATCTAAAAACAATAACAAATAACTACTTATGTATGTCTAATTCGGGAGATTCTGTAAATAGTATAAAATTAGTCAACTAATTCATACACAAAGTATTGAGAATTAGTTGGCTTTTTTGTATCTTTAGGTATTCCCCCGCAAATAAGGTTTGGCA
>ERZ834859.2682-NODE-2682-length-14644-cov-11.401878_pt1 | contig 14644 bp, 11 predicted proteins | sample MGYA00519947_ERZ834859 | MGnify/ENA primary metagenome ERZ834859 (study PRJEB31850, sample SAMEA3708763) | human gut metagenome | biome: human gut; feature: human-associated habitat; material: faeces | place: China | collected 2014 ...
GCGGCCTCCTGGTCCCAAACCAGGCGCTCTAGCCAAGCTGAGCCACACCCCGCTGAAGTCATTTGATGTGATGTATTAAGTTGTTTGTTTTGTTTTTCGTCTTGGCTTTCCCGCCTGACGCAAGACATATTATATTATAGGGTTCTACAAATGTCAACACTTTTTTTCGATTTTTTTTAAAAAAATTTTTCGGAGGTTTTCAGGTAGCGAAAAACCCAGTATTTATGCTATAATACGGGCATATCAGACAGTAGAAAAAGGGAGAATTTTTAATGGACGTATTAGAATTTCAAAAAAAATTAGAAGGAATTTGCGCTCTTGCAGAGAAGAACAATAAAAGACTTACAACAGAGCAGGTGAGAGAATATTTTGAAGCTTCCGAACTGGAAAAAGAGCAGCTCCTTAAAATATTGCAGTATTTAAAAGTAAAAGGAATTTCCATAGAAGGGATTCCGGAAAAAGCAGAAGACACTGTACCGGAAGAAGAGGAAGAAAAATATGAGCCTCTTACAAAAGAGGAAGAGGAATATCTTAAAGATTATCTGGAAGGACTGACACAGGCGGAGAAAGATATGCCGCAGCCCTCGGAGCTTTTCAGGAAACTGGAAGAGGGAGACGCACTGGCACAGATGCAGCTCGCCCAGTATTATCTGCCGTATGCGGCGCGTATGGCGGCTAAAATGAACAGCAGGGACATTTTTCTCGCAGATTTAATCCAGGAGGCGAATGTGGGGCTTTTAACGGCTCTTGAAGAAGAGGAACCGGTGCATAAAGACGAAGCATGGCTTCTTGGAAGAATCCGTTTCAGTATCCGTCAGGCAGTGGAAGAACAGACACAGCAGAAGTTCCGCGATGACTATCTTGTATCAAAGGTGGAAAAACTGGAATCTGCAGTGAAAGAGCTTACAGAAGATGAGGAAGACGGAAGCCTGAAATTCAGCATAGATGAGCTGGCGGTAATTCTTGATATGGACGCAGAAGAAATCCGTGATGTACTGCGCCTTACAGGCGATGATAAGGATTGAGTGAATAGAGATTAGATTTTATAAAGAGAGGAAAAGCGATATGAGTATGAGAGATAAACTTCACACAGGGGAACTTTATCTTCCAATGGACGATTCTATTATGAAGGATCAGCTTAAAAAAATCGACAGACTTTACGATTTTAATGCCACACGTCCTACAGAGCTGGACAAAAGAGAAGAGATGCTGAAAGAAATGTTTGCGGAGATTGGGGAGGGCTGCTATATTGAGCCGCCGCTTCACTCTAATTTCGGCGGCGGTCACGTACATTTCGGAAAATATGTATATGCTAATTTTAATCTGACAATGGTAGACGACACCCATATTTATGTGGGAGATTACACAATGATCGGACCAAATGTGACGATTGCAAGCGCCGGGCATCCAATTTTACCGGAGCTTCGGGAGAAAGGATACCAGTACAATATGCCGGTACACATTGGAAAAAACTGCTGGATAGGAGCTGGCTCTGTTATTTTGCCGGGGATCACTATAGGAGATAATACGGTAATCGGCGCAGGAAGCGTTGTGACAAAGGATATTCCGGAAAATGTAGTCGCAGTCGGAAATCCATGCAGGGTGCTCCGTGAAATAGGAGAAAGAGACAGAGAATATTATTTTAAAAACAGAAAAATAGACTGGGAAAGTATTCAGAAAGACACCGTTTTGTAAGATGATATTTTGCCTATAATTTGAAACCAGGCAGATGCAGCCGCATCTGCCTGATTTTTTAATAGTGAGAGGTTACCCATTATAAAGCTGATAATATTTACCCTTCTGGGCAATAAGTTCATCATGAGAGCCGCGCTCGATAATGCGTCCCTGCTCCAGAACCATGATACAGTCGCTGTTTCGCACGGTAGAGAGGCGGTGGGCGATGACAAAGGTAGTTCTTCCTTCCATCAATTTGTCCATACCGTCCTGCACCAGTTTTTCTGTTCGCGTGTCGATGGAGCTGGTTGCCTCGTCGAGGATCAGAACAGGCGGGTCTGCAACAGCGGCTCTTGCAATGGAGAGGAGCTGGCGCTGTCCCTGGCTTAAATTGGAGCCGTTTCCGTGAAGCATGGTGTTGTAGCCGTCCGGAAGGCGGCGGATAAAGCCGTCTGCATTTGCAAGCTTTGCTGCTGCAATGACTTCTTCATCTGTTGCGTCCAGCTTTCCGTAGCGGATATTTTCCATAACAGTAGCTGTGAAGAGGTTGGTATCCTGAAGAACGATTCCCATAGAGCGGCGCAGATCCGCTTTTTTAATTTTATTTACATTGATGCCGTCATAGCGGATTTTTCCGTCCTGAATGTCATAAAAACGGTTCAGAAGGTTGGTGATCGTTGTTTTTCCTGCCCCTGTGGAGCCGACAAAGGCAATTTTCTGTCCTGGTGTTGCGTACATTTTTACATCGTGGAGAACAATTTTGTCAGGATTGTATCCAAAGTCAACGCCGTCCAGTACCATATCGCCTTTCAACTCAATGTAATCGGTTGTATTGTCTGCTTTATGGTAATGCTTCCATGCCCAGCGGCCTGTGCGTTTTTCAGATTCTTTGAGTGTTCCGTTTTCTTCTTTTACATTTACAAGTGTTACATAGCCTTCGTCTACTTCCGGTTTTTCGTCCAGAAGGTCAAAGATTCGTTTCGCGCCTGCAAGTGCCATGACAATGCTGTTAAACTGCTGGCTTACCTGGTTGATCGGCATATTGAAGCTTTTGTTGAAAGTGAGGAAGCTTGCAAGTCCGCCAAGAGTAAATCCGCCGAAGCCGTTGATGGCGAGAATGCCGCCGAAAATCGCGCATAATACATAGCTTACATTTCCAAGCTGGGCTACGGTCGGCATCAGGATATTTGCAAATTTATTGGCATTATCTGCGCTTTCAAAGAGCGCGTCGTTTAACTCGTTAAATTTTTCCAGGCTGTCTTCTTCATGGCAGAATACTTTTACAACCTTCTGTCCTTCCATCATCTCTTCGATATAGCCGTTGACTTTTCCGAGATTCTGCTGCTGCTCCAGGAAGTATTTTCCACTTTGTGCAGCGAGACGGCGGCTTACGGAAAGCATGACAAATACCATTACAAGTGTGAGTACAGTCAGCGGGATATTCAGAATGATCATACTGATAAGTACGCTTATAATGGTGATGACGCTGGAAAGCATCTGTGGCATACTCTGACTGATCATCTGGCGGAGGGTATCGATGTCGTTTGTGTAGATGGACATAATATCGCCGTGAGGGTGCGTGTCAAAGTATTTAACAGGAAGTGTTTCCATACGGGCAAACATATCGTTTCGAAGATTGCGAAGGGTTCCCTGACTTACATAAATCATAATGCGGTTATAGGCATAAGTGGATCCTACGCCGATGGCATAAAAGCAGGCAACCTTTCCAATGGCCAGCGCCAGTGGAGTAAAATCCGGTGTTTCCGCCTGTAAAAGGGGAAGAATATACTGGTCGATGAGGGTTTTTGTAAACATAGTTCCCTGCACATTGGCGAGAACGCTCACAAAAATAAAAATCACAACTGCTGCAATATGAAATTTATATTTCTTCATAATATAGCCAAGAAGGCGGCCAAGCATTTCGCCGGGATTTTCTACTTTTGGTCCATGTATATGCTGTTTTCTGCTCATGCGTCCGCACCTCCTTTGTTTTCATCAAAATCTCCGCCGCCTTTTGTCTGGGAATAATAAACGTCCTGATAAATGGCGTTTGTCCGGAGAAGCTCTTCATGTGTGCCGAAACCGTTTATTTTTCCGTTATCCATCACAATAATACGGTCTGCATTCTGGATACTGGAAATTCGCTGTGCGATAATCAGCTTCGTTGTATTTGGGATTTCTTCTGCAAATGCTTTTCGGATCCTTCCGTCTGTAGCAGTATCTACCGCGCTTGTGGAGTCGTCGAGAATAAGGATTTTTGGCTTTTTCAGAAGCGCGCGGGCAATACAGAGACGCTGCTTCTGACCGCCGGATACGTTTGTTCCACCCTGCTCGATATAGGTTTCATATTTGCGAGGCATACGCTGGATAAAGTCGTCTGCGCAGGCAAGCTCGCAGGCATGACGGCATTCTTCTTCCGTGGCGTTTTTATTTCCCCAGCGGAGATTTTCAAGAATGGTTCCGGAAAAAAGTACGTTTTTCTGAAGAACCACAGCTACCTGGTTTCGAAGAGATTCCATATGGTAATCGCGCACATCGATTCCGCCTACCTTAACAGAGCCTTCTGTTACGTCGTAAAGTCGGCTGATAAGATTGACAAGGCTTGATTTCGCGCTTCCTGTTCCGCCGATGATACCGACCGTCTCGCCGGAAGAAATCGTAAGGTTAATGTCTTTTAATACAGGCTCTGCGCTGTCTTTTTTGTAGCTGAAATCTACATGGTCAAAGACAATGCTTCCGTCAGGAACTTCCGTAACAGGATTTTCAGGATCTGCAAGGTCCGGCTTTTCATTGATGACCTCAGCCACACGTCTTGCACTTGCAATACTCATAGTTACCATAACGAAAACCATAGACAGCATCATAAGGCTCATAAGAATATTCATACAATATGTAAGAAGACTCATAAGCTCTCCTGTCGTAAGGTTTCCGCCTACGATCATTTTGGCGCCAAGCCAGCTTATGCCAAGGATACAGGAATATACAGTAAACTGCATAAGAGGCATGTTCATAACAACGAGTTTTTCCGCTTTTACAAAAAGCTCGTAAACCCGGTTGCAGGCTTTTTGGAATTTGGAGGTTTCATAATCCTCTCTTACATAGGCTTTTACAACGCGGACAGCGCTTATATTTTCCTGGATTCCGGCGTTTAAGTCATCGTATTTCTGGAATACTTCCTGGAAGCATTTGCTTGCTTTTCGAAGAATCATAAAAAGGAAAAATCCAAGGAAAATAATGGCAACAAGATAAATGCTGGCAAGCTTTGCGTTGATTAAAAATGCCATAGTCATGGCACAGATAAGGCTTGCCGGAGCGCGGGTGCACATACGCAGAATCATCTGGTAGGCATTTTGAAGGTTTGTAACGTCTGTTGTAAGACGGGTGATCAGACCGGCAGTGCTGTACTTGTCAATATTGGAAAAAGAGTAGGTCTGAATATTGGTGTACATGGCTTTTCGCAAGTTGCGGGCAAAACCTGTGGAGGCTTTTGCGCCGTATTTTCCGCCCATGACTCCGGTGTAAAGTCCCATCAGTGCAAGTACGCCCATGAGTGCTCCCATGCGGTAAATGTGCCCAATGTCCCCTGTTTCTACACCCTTGTCAATAATGGAAGCCATGACAAGAGGAATGAGTGTCTCGAAAAGAACCTCGAGGATCATAAAGAAAGGGGTCAGGAAAGATGCTTTTTTAAATTCTCTGACCTGGGCAAGAAGTGTTTTAAGCATAAAATTCTCCTTTCTGTTTTCAGTTTCTGTTAAGGTTCGCTTTTTACAAAAGCGGCTGTGCCGGATTCTGCGTTGTTCCGTATTTGTGCGAGAACGCGGCAGAAGCATTCTAAATCATCGGGAGAAATGCCGGCGATCAGCATTTTTTCCATTTCTCCGATATGGACCATAGTAGCCTTTTGAAGAGCAGCGGCTTTTTCTGTAAGAATGAGACGTTTCAGACGCCTGTCATCAGGGGAAGATTCCCGTGTCAGATACCCTTTTTTCTCCATAAGCTTTAAAATTCCGGTGGCGGTGGAGCGGGCGATACAGAAGTGGGCTTCAATGTCCTTCTGGAAAATATCTTCTCCTGTATGTTCATACAGATAACCGATGATCCAGCCCTGCATCTGGGTAAGATCGGAATCTTTTCCGAGATTTGCCTTTAATGCAAAAATCAGTTTGCCGATAGTATGGTCCAGTGTGTGGATTTCATATCCAATGCGTGTTCTAGGGGGCATGGCTCCTCCTTTTTATATTGTTAGGAAACAAACTGTTAGGTTGCGAAGCAATTATACGGCAGAGAAATTTATATGTCAATTCTTTTTTCGACAGCAACGGAAAGTTGTTGACATTCTTATGCAGAAAGGGTATAGTACCCTAATAATCAAATGACGGGAACAGGAGGAACAGCATGAATGCAGTCCGGATTTTTTTGAAAAGACACTGGAAGCTTTGTATTGTACTGGCAATCCTTCTTTATTTAATTATAGGAATGCTGGCACCTTTTGCAGTCCAGAAAAAGATTGGACCGGAAGAGAATCTTTTCCATAAGGAAGATTTTTATGCGTCCGGAAATGAAAAATGTGTGGACAGAGCGCACGTTGTGGAGGAAAATGCAGAGGCTCTGGATTTAAGACTCCGAATGATAAAAGAGGCGGAAGAGAGGGTGATTTTATCAACTTTTGATTTCCGTGAGGATAAGAGTACCTGGGATCTGGCGGCAGCTCTTTATGAGGCAGCGGAAAGAGGAATCCAGATTCAGATTATGGTAGACGGTGTCAGCGGTCTGATCCGTATGGAGGGAAATCCGTTTTTCTATGCGCTTTCCGGACACCCGAATATAGAAATCCGAATTTACAATTCCCCCAATCCTCTGAAACCGTGGACATTCCACGGGCGTATGCACGATAAATATGTGATAAGCGATGATAAGACGCTGCTTCTGGGAGGAAGAAATACGTTCCGGTATTTTCTTGGCGGGTATGATACAAAATCAAGAAGCTACGACAGAGAGGTTTTGATTTATAATACAGATTATAAAAAAGGAGCCGAAAAAAGTGTGATTTCGCAGGTGGAAGCGTATTTTCGCAGTATATGGGACGGTCCATATATGAAGGTTTTCCATGACAAAGAAAGCATTTACGAGAAAAAGAAGGTACGCGAGACAGTTGAGAAGATGGAAAAGAAGTGGGATAAGGTTCAGGAAAAATATCCGCAGGCTTATGAGCCGTATTCCTACGAGGAGCATACCGTTCCTATAAAAAAAGCTACTCTGATCTCAGGCGAAACACATATTTACGGAAAAAAACCTTATGTGTGGGATACGCTCAAAAATCTTATGCTGAATGCAAAAGAGCGTGTTGTGCTTCACACACCATATGCAGTTCTGGATACTCCAATGGAAGAAGGAATGAAGGATATTGCAGAAAATGTGGATGATTTTAAAATGGTAATTAATTCTGTGGAAAACGGAGACAATATTGTGGCGTCCAGCGATTACCGGATCCATAAAAAAGACATTATAGAGACTGGTGTAGAGCTGTATGAGTTTGACGGAGGGGATTCCACTCATGGAAAATCTGTTCTTATAGATAATAATATGGCGATTATCGGTTCGTATAATCTTGATATGAGAAGCACCTATATGGATACAGAGCTTATGCTGGCAATTCACGGAGAGGAATTTTGTAAGGAACTGGAAGGGCATATGAATGTGTTCCATGAGAAATGCAGAAAGGTTCTCGATGAGAAAAGTTATGAGGTTCCCGAAGGCGTGACAGTGCAGGAAATTCCTTTCATAAAAGAAGTAATTCTGAGAGTTCTGGGAGTTGTGCTGCAGCCGGTAAGGTATCTGGCGTAGAATAAAAAATATATTGCAAAGTTTTAAATGCTGAACTATAATATAAGGGAAGGAACAACTGCCCACAAGGTGGTTTGACCTCGAAATGACGACATAGAAAATGCCACCCTTAACCGGTCAAAGTTATGAGGGTGGTTTTTCTATGCTTTAAAATATCAGTGACAAATCAAGTAAATGAATGTCAGCAGTGATAAAATGAATATGCCAAAAGACATGAGGTCTTTGAAATCTTATAAAAGGGAAAAGTTGCGAAACAGCAGATTTTGTGTTACCATGAAAATACAACGATGGGAGGTATTTGTATGGAGATTCGTGAATCTGCTGAGGATTATCTGGAAGCGATTTTGAGGCTGTCCAGACAGGGCGAGGGTGTTCGCTCTATAGATGTGGCGACTATGCTGGGAGTTTCCAAACCAAGTGTCAGTCATGCAATGAAGCTTCTTCGAGAGGACGGATATATTGCAATGGACCGATACGGAACGATTACGCTTCTTGATAAGGGGGCGGAGATTGCAAATAATATATATGAGCGTCACAGAGTATTGTCACAGATGTTGGAAAGTATCGGAGTAAGCAAAGAGACAGCGCTGACAGATGCGTGTAAAATGGAGCATGACATCAGCCAGGAAACGTTTGAGAAGATCAAGGAATATTTTTTTAAAAATATGAAAGAAGAAACAGAATAAAAAACTAACGGGGACTGCCGGTTTATCTGCCGGACAGTCCCCGTTTTTAGTTGCTGTATTTCATTAATGTGCTGTGACGCTGATTTAGATCAATATATACTTCAGCACAAACAGAACTGCAAGCACATACATAAGTATGCTGATTTTCTTTTCTTTTGCTTTTCCTGTTACCAGGTTGATCACTACGTAAGAGATAACTCCCAGGGAGATACCTTCGGAAATGCTGTACAAGAACGGCATTGCAATAATTGCGATAAATGCCGGAATAGCTTCTGTCATATCGTCAAAGTTGATTTTTGTAACAGAAGTCAGCATTAAGAATCCTACGATGATCAGAGCCGGGGCAGTTGCAAAGGACGGAATAGCCAGGAAGATCGGGGACAGGAACAGGGACAGTCCGAAAAGAACGGCTGCCACAAGAGAAGTTAAACCTGTACGTCCGCCTTCTGCTACACCGGAAGCACTTTCTACAAAGGTTGTAACGGTGGAAGTACCGCATACAGCACCTACAGAAGTACCAACAGCGTCAGAGAGAAGGGCGCCTTTGATTTTCGGGAGACGTCCGTCTTTATCAAGCATATCTGCTTTGGAGGCAACGCCAATGAGTGTTCCCAGAGTATCGAACATGTCTACAAAAAGGAAGGCAAACATGATCACTACAAAGTCAAGAGAGAAGACAAGGGAAAAGTCCATCTTCATAAATGTAGGAGCCATGCTCGGAATGGAAATTCCTTTTGAGAAGTCCGGCAGGAGACTGAAAAATCCTGCTTCTGCATTTGGTACATAAATTCCTGTAAACTGGCAGAGGATTCCGAGACCCCATGTGATCAGGATTCCCCAGAGAATACCGCCTTTTACATTTTTTACAAGAAGAACGGCTGTGATGAGAACACCGATAAGCGCCAGAAGCACAGTAATTCCCATTGAGTTAAATGTTCCGTCTGCGATAGAGCCCTTGAAAGAAAATACGCTTACAAGAGTGGAATCGTTGTTTACTACGATTTTTGCGTTCTGAAGACCGATAAAAGCAATGAAAAGACCGATACCTACAGAAACTGCATGTTTTAAGTTCATTGGAATGGAGTTAAAAATCGCTTCACGTACATTTGTGAGAGAGAGCAGGATAAAAATGATACCCTCTACAAATACGGCTGCCAGAGCCTGCTGCCAGGAATATCCCATGCCAAGGACAACCGTGTATGCAAAGTAAGCGTTTAATCCCATACCGGGCGCAAGAACAAACGGGTAGTTTGATAAAAGCGCCATAAGGCAGGTAGCAATAAAGGAAGCAAGGGCGGTTGCTGTAAAGACAGCTCCGCGGTCCATGCCAGAGGCTTCCAGAATGTTAGGATTTACTGCCAGAATGTAAGCCATAGTCATAAAGGTGGTAATACCTGCCATGACTTCTGTTTTCACGTCAGTGTGGTTCTCTTTCAGATGAAATAATTTGTCAAGATTCATATTTCTTTCCCCCTTTATAGCGAATGTGGTACGCTAAAATAATTCGACGCCGGATACATATTTTCCCTGAATATGCCGGTCGTCAGAAAGATAAATAAGCCGCTCAAGGCGCTGATTTGGTGAGAGAGGCTGTGGATGCAGCAGTGCAGAGTCGTCCATAATGACTGCATCAAACTCGTATCCCGGAGCAAAGCTTCCCACTTTTCCAAAGAAGGAGCCGCCGCCTTTTGTTGCCATATAGAAGACTTCTTCCACAGTAAGTGCTTTCAGAGAATCATCTACAAGTCTCCAGCGAAGCTTTGATGTCTGAATGGCATCAGACATGGCACGGAAAATAGAGAGTGAAGTTCCCCCTGCAATATCACTTCCAAGTCCAATGTGAAGTCCTTCTTCCAGATAACGCCGTACAGGAGCAATTCCTGAGGATAAGTTGGAATTGGACTGGGAACAGTGGGCAATGTAAACGCCGCGTTCTTTCATAAGGGCGATTTCATCGTCCGGGCAGTGTACACAGTGCGCCATAATTGTGGGACAGCCGTCTCCTCCGAAAAGTCCGAATTTGTCGTAGGCTTCTCCGTAGAAGTCTGTGTCCGGGCACAGCTCTTTTACCCATGCGATCTCACCCAGGTTTTCGGACAGGTGAGACTGTACCGGAAGGTGGAATCTGCGCTGTATTTCTCCCAGCTCTTTCATAAGCTCATCAGAACAGGAAGGAGTAAAACGCGGCGTCAGGATCGGTTTGATGTTGGGGTAAAGGTTTAAGGTTTCCTCGACCCATTTCCAGGTAGCATCTGCAGAAGCTTTTGCGCTTTCTTCCTGAAGAGAGGGAGCTCCGCTTCTGTCCATATTTACCTTTCCAACCAGAGCTTTGATCCCTGTGTCATTTAAGAGCTTCATGAGATGCTCTGTTGCAGGAACGTGCAGGGTTGCAAAAATGGAGGCTCTTGTCGTAGCGCTTTTTCGCAGATCCTCTGCAAAAATAGAATAGGCTTTGTCAGCGTATTCCGCATCTGCATATTTGGATTCTTCAGGAAACGCCAGGGTGTTCAGCCATTCCAGAAGCTCAAGATCCATTCCGATGCTTCGGAAGCTGTACTGCGGTGCATGAAGATGTAAGTCCGTCAAACCGGGAATGATAATGCTGTCTCCTGTGTCCCGGCAGGAAATTCCTGCAAATTTTTCCGGAAGTGTTGGAAAAACACCGGCACATACACCGTTTTCGCAGACAAGGTAGGAATTTTCATGGATGGAAAGCTGTGTGGGACTTTCACTCCAGATAATGGTACCTTTTAATGCGAAAGTTTTCTGTGTCATATACGTCACCTTCTTTCTCGTGTCTGCAGCAGTTCTTTCATGGCGGACCGTCAAAAAAACTACCGGGCATATGTCGCCTGTTTTTTTCGCCGTCCACGAAAAAGATTTATAGGCAACTATTACGGTAGTTGGTAGAGACGTCCAACCGATTATGGACTTATATAAGTTGCTGCATTCTGCGATATATCTTTTACATAAAATATTATAAAAGATAATGATTTTTCTGTCAATTATTTTGTGGAAAAAACAAAATATCGAAAACGTCAAAAAAACAATGGCAAAATTATTGAAAATGTGCAATGAAAGAAAAAGATAAAAATAGTTTGATAAAAACAGAAATCTATTATATACTTTACTATACTTATATATAGAAACGGGAGGTGTTTTTATGAAACAAAATGGAAATGTAAGTATGAGCAACATTTATCGTCTTGACGGAAGAGTTCCGGTTGGAAGAGCAGTTCCTTTTGGGCTGCAGCACGTTCTGGCGATGTTTGTCTCTAATCTTACACCGATTACCATCATCGGAGCAGCGGCGGGGCTTGATAACGGGCAGATTGCCGTACTGCTTCAAAATGCCATGTTTGTAGCGGGAATTGCCACGCTGATCCAGCTTTATCCGGTGTGGAAAATTGGTTCCAGGCTTCCTATTGTAATGGGAGTCAGTTTCACCTTTGTAACGATTTTAAGTTATGTGGGAACGACTTACGGGTACGAGACCATGATAGGCGCTGTTCTTGTGGGCGGTCTTGTGGAAGGAACACTGGGACTTCTTGCAAAGTACTGGAAGAAGATCATTACACCGGTTGTCGCGGCTTCCGTGGTAACTGCAATCGGTTATTCTTTATTTACAGTGGGAGCAAGGTCTTTTGGAGGCGGATATACTGAGGATTTCGGTTCTGCTCAGAACCTGATTCTTGGAACGATCACTCTTGTGACCTGTATTTTATTTAATATTCTGGCGAAAGGCTACTGGAAACAGTTATCTGTACTTGTAGGTCTCATCGTCGGATACATAGTTGCAATCTTTATGGGCATGGTGGATTTTTCGGGAATTATGTCAGGCGGCATTGTTTCCCTGCCTCATTTCCTGCCCTTTAAACCGGAATTTAACATCGGAGCGATTGCTTCTGTTGTAATCATCTTCCTGGTTTCAGCAGCAGAAACGATCGGGGATACAACAGCAATGGTATCTGGCGGTCTGAATCGTGAAATCACAACAAAAGAGATTTCAGGCTCTCTTGCCTGCGACGGATATGCAAGTACGATTTCCTCGCTTTTCGGCTGTCCCCCGGTTACTTCCTTTAGTCAGAACGTAGGTCTTATCAACATGACGAAGGTTGTAAATCGTTTTACAATTATGACGGGAGCTGTGTGCATGATCCTTGCCGGTCTTCTTCCGCCGATCGGAAACTTTTTTGCAAGTCTTCCGGACGCTGTTTTAGGCGGCTGTACTATCATGATGTTCGGTACAATTCTTGTAAGCGGTATCCAGATGGTGGCAAAGGCCGGATTCTCTCAGAGAAATATTACAATAGTCGCTCTTTCTCTGGCAGTGGGAATCGGTTTTACAAGCGCAAGTGAGATGGATATATGGAGAATTTTCCCACAGGTAGTAAAAGACGTATTTTCTGCAAACTGCGTGGCTGTTGTATTTGTAGTATCCATTGTTTTAAGTCTTGTACTTCCAAAAGATATGGACATTAAAAAAATAGAGGACTGAGAGGTTCTCTGATCAGTTGGTAGATGGAGGAAATCTGTGGAAATAAAAATAAGTAAAGATACAATGAAAAAGGCGGCGTGTCTGATCGGGTTTGCAGTTCTGCTCTATGTGGGGGTTCGCAATATGGACGTAGTTCTGCAGTATCTGGGACTTTTATGGAGTCTTCTGTTTCCTTTCATACTGGGCTGTGCCATCGCGTTTGTACTGAATGTTCCTATGAAATTTATGGAGAAGCATCTGTTTGAAAAAGCGCGGAGAAAAGGAAATAAGGCGGCAATCAAGCTGGGGCGTCCCATCAGCCTTCTGTTATCGATTCTGTTTGTAGTTGCGATTGTTCTTGTTGTAGCTCTTGTGGTGATTCCGGAGCTGGGAGCTACTTTTGTAAGCGTGGCAAAACAGATAGAGAAAAGCATTCCGATGCTTCAGGACTGGCTGGATCATACGCTCAGGCAGGATTCGCCGATCGTGGTGTGGGCAAATTCTATAGATTTCCAGCCGGAAAAGATGTTGGATTCTCTGATTGATGTGCTGCAAAGTGGCGTGAATAATATTTTAACTTCTGCCATTACCGTGACAACGGGAATCGTAAGCACAGCGGTAAATGTAGGTATCGGTTTTATTTTCGCCTGTTATATCCTGCTTCAGAAAGAACATCTTATGCTGCAGATGAAAAAGGCCTTATATGCTCTGTTTTCACAGAAAACAGTAAATTATGTGCTTCATGTCTGCACTCTGGCTAACCGGATTTTTGCAAGTTTTATTGCAGGACAGTGTATAGAGGCAGTGATCCTTGGAAGTATGTTCTTCGTAGTTATGACTGTTTTCAAGTTCCCATATGCAATGCTTGTGGGCGTATTGATCTCTTTCACTGCACTGATTCCTGTTTTTGGAGGTTTTATTGGCTGCTGGGTTGGATTCTTCCTGATTTTTATGGTGAATCCTCTGCAGGCACTTGTATTCCTTGGTATTTTCCTGATTCTTCAGCAGATAGAAGGAAATCTTATTTATCCTCATGTAGTGGGAAATTCCGTAGGTCTTCCTTCTATCTGGGTACTGATGGCAGTTACCATAGGTGGAAGTCTTATGGGAATTGTGGGAATGCTCATATTTATTCCTCTTACTTCTGTAGCATATGCTCTGTTCCGTGAGTGGGTATATAAACGGCTCAGAAAAAAGAGGATTCAGGTAATTTAAGAATGGTATAAAAACGGGACAGCGTTTCTGGCTGTCCCGTTTTGTATTACTTATTTGTTTTCTTTTAAGGCTTCTGCCATTTTCATTGCGCGAACTTTCAGAGGAAGTCCGAAGAGAGTGATGAAGCCGTCTGCATCGTGGTGGTCGTAAAGGTCGCCTGTTGTGAAGGAAGCGAGGGATTCGCTGTAAAGGCTGTATGGAGATGTTGTGCCTGCTTTGATGATGTTGCCTTTGTACAGCTTGAATTTTACTTCTCCGGTTACGTACTGCTGAGTGGATTCCACAAATGCCTGGATCGCTTCGCGAAGCGGTGTAAACCATTTTCCTTCATATACGATCTGAGCAAACTGGCTGCCCAGTTTTTTCTTCATTTCCATTGTGTCACGGTCAAGGATCAATTCCTCTAACTGGTCGTGAGCTTCCATAAGAATGGTTCCGCCAGGTGTCTCGTATACACCGCGGGATTTCATACCTACTACACGGTTTTCCACAATGTCGATAATGCCGATTCCGTTTTCACCGCCGAGTTTGTTTAATTCTGTAATGATTTCAGAAACCTTCATAGCTTTGCCGTTTAATGTTTTCGGAACGCCGGCTTCGAAGGTAATGGATACTTCTGTTTCTTTGTCAGGCGCTTTCTGAGGAGTCACGCCGAGAACGAGAAGATCGTCGTAGTTTGGTTCCTGTGCCGGATCTTCCAGTTCCAGACCTTCATGGCTGATGTGCCATAAGTTACGGTCACGGC
>ERZ834859.2685-NODE-2685-length-14633-cov-3.682467_pt1 | contig 14633 bp, 9 predicted proteins | sample MGYA00519947_ERZ834859 | MGnify/ENA primary metagenome ERZ834859 (study PRJEB31850, sample SAMEA3708763) | human gut metagenome | biome: human gut; feature: human-associated habitat; material: faeces | place: China | collected 2014 ...
CGCCCGGGACATACTCGAACGCGTCGCCGAAGAAACCGCCAAACGCGGGCGCGGCCTCTACTACAGCCTGCCCTCCCCTCGGCCCGATGACGGCTGCGGCCTGTTCCCCTGCCGGGAAAACGCAGCCCGGACGCTCTACGTGGACGCGGAAGGGCGCATGTCCCCCTGCATCTACCTGAACCTTCCGGTGGATGCGCCCGCCTCTTCGCCCGAGGCCGTGAACCGCCGCGTGTTCGGGTCCGCCGTAGAGGAAGACCCCCTCGGCATCTGGCAAAGCGGCCCTTTCCGCATGTTCCGCGATGCGCTGCAAAGCCCGCTTCCGGATATCCCCTGCCGCACCTGCCCCAAACGTTTCGAAACGGGGAACTGACGCCTACCCCCTCCCGGTAAAACGATGCCCCGGAAACTTTAAATTCCGGGGTTCTTCTTTTGGGCTTTCAGGCGGGTAACGCACGTCCATGACATCGTGGAGACAAGCCATAGTTTCGCTTAAATTCGGGCCCCCGATTTTTTATTGAACGCCCTACCCTACCGCAATCCGTATGAGCCATAGGCAGGAAGAAGGCTCGATAGCGCGTCCCCCTATTGATAGTGAGGACCCCGTAAAAGATCAGGAAGGGCTTGAAGGAATGTTTCCTTCACACAGCGTCGCATAGAAACGACGTGCTTTGGGAAACCCTTTTGGGGATGTGTTTACTTGAAATAGGGAACAGCTTGAAGCGTTTTTTCCTGCTTTGAAATCAAGAACAGAAAGATCTGACTTTTTCTTTCTTTCTATCATGTGGGGTAAAACGGAAAAAAGGCCGTCCAATATGGACGCGCAGAATATGCGTCCATTTCGTCCCCTCTTGTATGTATATATTGTTTTTATTATCTATTTTTGAATAGGGACATTTCTTTTCGTCATAAATATGATTGTCCGCGAAGAGCGGCCATTCTGTCCTTGCATGTTGGACAGGCATACTGTCCCGGGACACGCTGGGCGTCCAGACTGCAAGGACAGCGTGTCCTGACATGCTATCCCCGCTCATTGGACTTCCAAAATGTCCCTACTTCCCGGCGATCTGCATGTCCTTTCAGTGTGTCCGATCTGAATATCCTCACAAAAAGGACATACGTTTTGTCCGAACAGTTTGTTTGAGCACAATGGCCGATCAAAATATGCATAGCCGTTTTTCCGGTCAAAATATCCTGCCATACTAGACGCTCAAAAAGGACTCTCATATATTCCACTCAAAATGGACACTCACAATGTCCATGCAAACCATATATGGTTGCCTGTCTCCGTCAGAGCGATTGGGAATGCTCCGGTGGGGAGCAACAGCTCTGGACCTGCAGTGATACCTTCCGTTTCTGAGGGAGGAACGATGGTTGGGGAAAGGAGCATATGGGGAAAACGGTCCCTCAGGCCTCTTCTTTTGGTGACCGGTGGAGGATAGCCGATTGTTGTAAGGACGGTGGCCAACCGGAGAGGCGGGGGGACGTTCCTGATGATGGGGCGGCTTATGGATAATGTGGGTGTCCACTAAGGGAGTCCATATTGGATGCTTTCAGGGCGACGGGCGGATACTCAAAAGATTTGCAGTTCCTCCCTGTATGTTGGAAGAATGCAATATGATATGAGCGCGTCCATTTGAGCGTCCATTATGATAGTCCGTTTTGAGTGGATATTTTGCTGTAAAAAATCAGCTTTTTCATGTTTAAAGAATGAGAAAAAACATTCATCTTATAAACATGCTATCAGAATATCTCTGCGTGTTTTTTGAAATATAAGAATATGGACATACAAAATGGACGCTCAAAAAAATGGATCAACATGTACTCTCAAAATGGCCTCTCAGAAAGTCCGCGCAGAAAGGAGGGATGCAACAACGCTACGTAGAGAAGAATACCATAAGCTCGGGTACGTGGTTACATGTGGGGAATAATCAGGTTCGTCATGGCCTCACGAACTTGGGGCTAAAATGAATACGCATTGGAGGATGTCGGCATCAGCAATGGTACTGGTGCAATTGGGGAGGGTAGATGTTCCGCCGTAGAGTTTGTTTTCCTGCGCCGTTGAAACGTTCGTTTTGTCCAGGGATGGGCCCATGCTGACATCGTTCAATCTTTTTGAAATCGTGTTTCGCCCTATGGTGAATAAAGGCATGGCTCGTGGAGTAAGCGCTATCCTCCAACGGGCTCCGGGGCTGAAAGATTTTTGAGTGGGCGGTCTAAGGGCTGGGAGGATGGCCCCCCTGAAGGCAATGGAAAAGGAATATGATAACAGCCGATGATTTCCGTGTGGCGTATCCCTGAGTGGGTGGATACTCGCAAAAACATATTTGATATACGAATTTTTTCGGGTAACCATCCGTCCTTCAAGCATTCTTTTTTTGTATGTCCGCTTGTCTGAAAAATAACAGGTATGGATTTGTAATATGCTGAAATAAAATGATTTTATCTCAAACAAAAAATCCATCAAGGGAACCGCTCTTGATGCGCGAGCCCATCCGCTGCGTAAGGGCGAACATTCATCGAAAGAAATATAGAAAAAAAATAGACTAAAAATGTTGTGCTTCAACGTTTTTTATTCTATCTGAAAACCAAGTCGTTCACTAAAAGGAGATTCCGATGGGCAAGATCATTTCGGTCGTCAACAACAAGGGTGGTGTGGGGAAGACGACGATCACCGTCAATCTCGCACATGCCCTGGCCATGCAAGGGAAAAAGGTGTTGATCGTCGATGTGGACAGCCAGTGCAACTCCACTTCCTTTTTCAACCTCGCTCCCGGCTGTGCTTCGCTTTACGAGCTGCTTGCCTCGGTTTATGACGAAGAAGCCCCCGAAATCAAACCTGAATCTTGCATCTATCCCACAGAGATCGGTTGCAGCATCCTCCCGAACGTTGAGGAGATGGCTTTCATCGAAGCCGAATTCTATAAGAACGAGTCATACATCGTCGCCCTCCGTGAACGGCTGAGAGAGTATGCGACCAAAGAGTTTGACATCACCCTCATCGACTGCCCGCCTTCAATGGGGGCTTTCGTGTATATGGCGATGATCGCCTCCGACTTTATCATTGTGCCCATCCGTGCGGGGTCGCGTTTCTCGCTCGACGGTATCACTAAAACCATCAATGCTATCAACCAGATCCGCCGCACGAAGCTGAACGAAGGGCTTGTCCTGCTTAAGTTCCTGTACAATATGGCTGACTTACGGCGGCTTGCGGACAAGCACTCGCTGACCATCCTGAACAACCGCTATCCCGGACAGGTCCTCACCGAGTACATCAGTGAGGCGACCATGCTCCGATCCTCCGAGATGCTTTCCGAAACGGTGTTCCAATCTTCACCCCGCAGTAAGGTGGCGGCGAAATTCCGCTCCGTCGCCCGTGAAATCCTCGCCGCCCTCGGCATGTAAACAGGAGCCTCTGATGACCCCCGGACAGACGCATCCCCGCAGACGCGGCCTCAACGAACTGATGGAATCCGTCGCGGCCAAGCTGGCAGAGCGCCCAGATCACATCGCGGCGGCCAGAGTCCTTGAGGAGATGCAGGCTGACGCCGCGAAAATCTCGCATAAGGCGGATGGTGTGGACGTGCAGAATGGACAGCCTGAAGTGTCCTCCTCCTCCTCCTCCTCCTCTATGGACGCGCAAATTGATTCTCCTGAGTGTCCTGCCAAAGTGGACGATCAGAACGGACTTGCAAGTGGACTCGCCACGGAGGCACGATCTGGCGTCTCTGTGAAGACAGAAGCTGAGGACATGCAAAATGGACAGCCTGATATCACTGTCAAAGTGGACGCTCAGGCGTCTCAGCACTCCCCTTCGCAACGAGAAGCAACGGGAAAATATTCTGAAACTTCAAGCCTTGAGTCCCTGAGCGCGCCCTCTACGTGGACGCCGATAGTGGACACTCTACATGGACATTCAAAGGCATCTCCGGCTGTTTCCCGTCCCGATGGACGGAAACGTCCTTATCAAGTGGATGTCCAGAATGGACACTCAGAATGTCCTGACAAAAGATCCTCTCACTATGAAGAGCTGCCTGAGCGGAATCCAGAGCTACCGGTGGAGAACAGACAAGAGGCGGGGGCTTCCACGGAGCAGGGGACGTCTGCCTCTCGTAAGCATGATCAGGAAGAAGCCGTACCTGTCCAGGCCGCTGCGATGACATTGCGTTCGCCCACATCAGACGCTCTGAATGGCCGCTCACGCCGGACAGCCAAAGTTGACGTGCAGGCAGGGGCCCGGTGCAAACCCAAGAGGGTCGGAGAAGGGCAGATCAGCCTCCTCAGGCCTCTGGCTCCAGTGCATGGGGCCAATCCGACGAAGCTCTTCAAGTGGCTTTACGGGATCGGCAAGAAAGAAACCATCGACCTGACCCTCCCCATCATTGAGGAGACCATCGGTATCGATGCGCGGACCTGCCGTCGGATCATCGCTACATGGGCGGAAACGGGCGTGTGCGAGAAAACGGTCCATCGGCGCGGGATGCGTATCAGGCTTCTTATGGATGAAAAGGAGGCACTCGGCGCGCCGCGTGCCGCTTCCCCTTCCGTGTCGGCTTCTCCGGCGGATGAGCTGGAGAGGGCGCTGCCCGAGCTGTGCCCGAGGCTGATGGAGGTCGGTTTCACCGCCAAGCACCTGCGCCGGATCAAAGAGCTCCTCGCCGTGCAGAACATTGACCCCGGTTCCCTCACGGATGCCCTCCGGTATGCGGAGTACGAGCTGGAACACGGCCAGATGGTGGACAGCAAGGGCCAGCCCGTTTCGCGTCCGGTGGATTGGGTCTTTCGCTGCCTGTCCAAGGACGGGACCTACCGTATCCCCACGGGGTATGTTTCTCCGGCGGAATTACGCCGCCGGGAACGCGAAGAGGCCGTGCGCCGGGAACGCGAGGCATTGGAGGCCGAGCGGAGGCTGCTCGAAGAAGAGGCCGCCCTTGCCCTTGAAAAAGAGGTCGAAGCGATGTTCCGTCAGCTGCTCGATGAACCCGACGGCCCGTTTGCCGCACAGATCCTGGAGAAGGTTCCCGCCGTCCTGCGTTCGCGCGGGGGGTTGGAAAACCCGCTGGTGCAGAAGGCCTGCCGGATGCAGATCAGCTATATGCTCCAGGACGCCGTCGGAGCGGGGCAGTAGGGCTATTCTGTGTGTCCATTCTGTAAGGATACGCAGCATGGACATTTTGGGCGGATAATGTGCCCGTCCGGGATGCGTGCGGTTGCGCATGGACAGGCAGCCCGTCCGGAAGGCCCGGACAGCGTGTCAGGGCAGGATGTCCGGACATGCTGGACACCCAATCCGTCCGAGGATGTTGTGAGCGGCCTGTGAGGCAGGACAGAATGGCCGCACACGCCGGACAGTCTTCTTGGCGATGTCCCGGACACTCTGACAGGAAAAAAAGGCTGTAAAAACAGTGTAGACTCTCGTGAAGGGACAACTTGATCGTCCATTTTGATCGGATAATCTGATCGGACATTCCTTTCGCCTATAGAAAGAGAGAAAGAAAAACTCTTTCTCTCCCCAACGATTCAAGACAGAAGGTGCTGCTGCGAATGGCTTCCAAATCGACCAAAAAAGATCTTGTCCAACACATAGCGAAGGCTCTGGAAGTGAGCCCTGTGGAAGCCGAACGGGTTATGCTCGTGGTTATGCGGTACGTCCGGCGGCAATTGCTTGAAGATACGTCGGTGATCCTGCCGGGCATCGGGACGCTGGCCGTGACGGAAACCGCGGCCCGTCTGGGGCGCAATCCCCACACGGGGCAGCCGGTGCCCATTCCCCCGCGCAAGACGATCAAGCTCAAGGTGTCCAAAGACCTCAAGGAAGCGATGGAGCCTTCCGAAACCGTGCGCACGGGCGGGGCCGATTTTGACGCCCAATAGCTCCGCCGTTCCGGAGCACGCCTGAAGGCGGGGCCTGGCCGGAAGGGGCTTATCCCTCGAAAAGGACGATCCGGTTTCTGCCGGACGTCTTGGCTTCATACAGCGCCTGATCCGCATGGGTCAGCACTTCGCAGATGTCCGCATCTTCCCCGAACGAGCGGTGCGCAATGCCGATGCTGACCGTCAGCTTGCCCGTCCGGGAATCGGGATGGACAAGGTCCAGTGCGGCCACTTCTTCCAAGATGCGCTGTGCCACGGTCATGGCCGAATACTGTCCGGCCCCGGCGAGAATGATGGTGAATTCTTCGCCGCCGTACCGGAATATCCTGTCCGAATCCCGCAGGAGCGCTTTTTGCGTGGCCTGCGCCACGGCTTTCAGGGCGGCGTCCCCGGCCTGATGCCCGAACCGGTCATTGTAGTTCTTGAAGAAGTCGAGGTCGAGCATCAGCAGGGCGAGCGGCGTGCGCGCCGGGATGCGCTCCATCGTTTCCTCAAGCGCCCGGCGGTTGTATACGCCGGTCAGCGCATCCCGGAAGCTGAGGTCAGCATACTGGTCCCGTTCCTGCGCGAGCTGGCCGGAACGGGTGTTCAGTTCGTCCATATGGCGGCTGATGTCCGGCAAAACGTCGAGTACGTCCTGCAATTCCCGGATGCGTACCCGGGGAAGTTCCGAGATGGAGTGCCCGGAACGGATGGTCCGCAGCGCCTGAGAGAGCAGGGACAGGGGGCGGAGGATCTGAAGGTGGATGAGCAGCAGCGTGGCCAGCAGCCCCGCGAGCAACGCGGTCCCCATGATCGGGAACAGTTCCTTGATGCGTGAAACTTCCTCGTTGATGTGGGACATGCTCCGGTAAATCCATTCGGCCTCGTGGGTCGAAACGGCGTCGCTGAGCTCGCGCAGTTTGCCGTCGAGGGTGTTCCAGAGCTGTTTGGCTTCCACGTGCCCTCTCGCGAGCTGCGTCCAATTGGACACGATGCCGTCCCAGTTCGTCCGGAATTCCCCGCAGTCCTTGAGCAGCGTCCGTTCAGGGGGGTCGGCCTGTTCCGCCTTGGCGCACATGTCCATCAGCGGGCGCAGGCTTTCCTCCAGGCCCTGCTTGTTGGCCGTGTTTCTGGAGAAATCCTTGTCCAGGTGCCGCGCACTGTGCCTGAGGGGATAGCTGTATTCCATCCCCGCCCGCATAAGCAGCCGCCCGAGCACGTTCGAAAAAAAGATTTCCGCATGATGGAGCCGATCCTCGGCCAGATAGCTCTGCTGCCTCAGCTCAATGAGACGGAGGAGTTGCGGCCTGATCTCATCCATTTTGCTGGAGAAGTCCACCGACGTCTCCTCAAAGACCGATTCCGCGATCAGCGCCTGGGCGGTGATGCCCGCGTTCCGGCTGATGGTGGGGTCGGACGCGCTGTACACCAGCGCGATGTTGCGGCGCATGTTTTCGACGTTGAGGAGCATCTGCTGCTTGGCAAGGATCTGCGGCAGATGGCTGTTGCTGGTGGAGAGCGCCAGATTTTTGATCCGTTGAAGGTCATTGGTGAAGATAAAAGAGACGAAGGCCAGCAGCGCCAGCAGGGGCACTGAGACGAGCACGGGGAAAAGGTTGATGCCGAGTTGTCGTTTCCGCTTCGGCTCCGCGTTTCGGGAAGGCTTGCAGTACATGAACGCGCTCAATAAATGCTGAAGGGAAAATATTTGCGTACGATGCGGTCGTACTCGCCGTTCAGTTTGATATGGACGATGGCTTCGTTGATCGCCTCGATCAATTCGGAATTGTTTTTCCGGACGCCGATGTGGGCATAGGCGAGGTCTTCGTCGGGCGGGAGGGGATCATCCAGTATGGCGAAAGGCTGGCCGCGCTCGCTCTGGAGGAATTCGTACCCGGACAGCCCGTCCACGAGGATGGCGTCCAGCTGTCCGGCGCAGAAGGCGTCGATCAGTTGCCCATAGGTAGGAAAACGGATGATTTCAGCCACGTTGACCCAGTGACTCCGGAGGAAGATCTCCTGCTGCGTATGATCCTGGACGCCAACGCGTTTCCCTTTCAGGCCTTCGGCGCTGACGGCCACGCTGCCCGGAAGCCCCAGATAGATGGAACGGGAGTGGTAGTAGCTGTTGGTGAAATCCATATACGCCAGCCGTTGTTCGTTTTTGGCAAGCCCGGCAACGATCATGTCCAGCTCGCCCCGGCGCATTTTTTCGAGCAGCGTGCCGAAAGCAAGGGGCTCGACCGTGCAGGAACGGCGCATGGCCTTGCACAACGCCTCAGCGATCTCCGGGTCGAATCCGGCCTGCGTGCCCTCGGCGGGAAAGGAGAAGGGCGCATAATCGTCTTCCACGCCGATGCGGAGGATTTCCTCGGCTCCGCTGCGGGGCGGGAACCCCGCGAACAGCAGCGCGAGGAGGAACCCAGCCAGAAGAACGGGCCGGAGTGAAGAAAAAGACGGTATCGTGATTCTCAAGGGAAACTCTCTCGGGGGGCAACCCGCAGCCCCTGCGCCGTTTTCGGCGGGGCTCGCGGGACGCTTCAATGTGATGCTCTCGTTTTCAAGGAGGAAAAAGCGTTCCTCAGGCCTTAACGTTGGGAAGTTCCCCAACAACCAAATCGGGAAAACGACGGAGCGGTGGGAACCCCGGAGGAGCCGGGATAAAGCCGTGCGGCGGAACTGGCGGCGGGTAGCGTCAGTTCCCGAAACCGCTCGATACGCGGCGTCGGGACCGGACAGCCGGATGGGGTTGGCCGCTTTTCCTGAGGTGCGGCCTGTCCTTTTCTAAAGGATATTTCGGCCCGTTGCAATCAGTGTTTGGGGAGGAATAACGCTTTATTATGATAAATTGCCCCGCTTTATGGCGAAGTGGGGGATGGACGTGAAAGCGGCCCCGGGCCTGAGGGGAACGCCTCCGGATGCCGCGGTTTTCGGAACAAAGGACCGGTGCGGGCAAGATATCTGCACATAATCATATGGAATGGCTATAAAATTGCGGGGAAGGCCCCTTCCCCGCTGGGGATACCACAGCGGCGAATGCCGGGGAGAAGCGGGCACGGGAGCAATCATGCGGGGGAGAGGCTGGCGTGCTGTATTTTGTTTTTTCTCCGCAATCCTGTGGCGTGTTCCCCGTTTTTTAGGCGATCGGTTCTCCGTTCCGCACGGAGACTCTGTCCGGCATCCGTTTGGGATACGGGGCCGGGCGGAGCCCGCCGGTGCCTGCGCTCCGCCAACAGGCGGGGAGGGCACTATTTTATCACATAATCTTTTAAATTATGTCAATTTTATACCACGGAAAGTAGCTGCGAAATCCTTCCCCCAATGCCCGGCATATGCGCGATCCGCTGCAACCGAGTGCCGCGCATTCGTAATCAAAAAAGATTATAACACAGTAGAATTATAAAAACAAATCCATCCCCGTTTCTGGACGAGGCGGGATTTGGAGCCAAAGACGCTCACAAAAGGGAAAAAGGGAGGGGCCGCTGTCTATTCCGCGAAAGACTTCCGGCGCAATCGGAGAAAAGCGTAGCCACCCCTCGTAATGAGAAATACCTGTTTATAAATACATGATAGTCTGTTAGAGATCTACAATTTGTTGGCTTTCAAATCTGTCAGAGGCGAAAAAAAGGACGTTTTCAGGGAAGCCTTACCGCGTTTCCGGCGTGAAAAACCCAAGTTTCCGCAGGAACCCGCTTGCGGCACCCTCCCGGGGCTTCGGGGGGCGCGGCTGCCTGCCTTATACATAAATCCCTTATTTTTCCGGAAGGATAATGTCGAGGTAGGCGATATACAGTTCCTTCACGTCGAGCGGGGCCTTGTCCTTGAACATCCCTTGCCAGAGCAGCCCCTGCATGATCGGCGAGACGAGAAGCTGCGGGAACCGCTGGAGCGCCGGGTGCGGGTGCTCATGTGCGGCGAGGCGCAGGTTCTCCCGGTGCAGCTCGAGGATCGGGCGACCAGCCCGTGGTAGAACGGCGCGACGAGCTTGGGGTTGTGCAGCCCTTCTGCCCACACCAGCCTGATGATCCGCGCCGTCCTTGAGCAGCCTTGTTCATCCAGCATCGGCCCGCAGAAAAGGAGCAGCTTTTCGCGCAGGGTCGGCGTCTTGTCGTCGAGGATCTCCTTGGCCAGCGCGTGCATGGGCGCGAACGCAGACTCCGCGAGGCCGTTGAACAGCCCCTCCTTATCCCCGAAATGCAGATACAGCGTGCCCTTGGCGACCCCGGCCCGCCGGGCGATGTCTTCCATACGCGCTCCGGCGTACCCCTTTGCGGCGAATTCTTCCAGTGCGGCGTCAAGGATGGCCTCCCGGCGCGCTTCCGTCTTTTTCCGGCATTTCGTTTGTTGTGCCATGCGTCCGCCTACCGGATTTTCTTGTTGATGGGTGTGGACAGCCAGACCAGCCCGGCCAGCCCGATGAAGGCTATGGACGCCAGCCAGAACAGCTCGTTGAACCCGAGCAGGAACCCTTGCCGCGTGATTTCGTTGGCGACCCAGACCTTGGCCTGTTCCGGCGAGAGGCCCATCTGCGTGAGCTGGTTGAGCCCGTGCTGCGCCGCCGGGTTGAACGGGTTGATGGACTCGGTGAGCCGGACGTGGTGCAGGGCTTCCTGCCGTTCCCACATGGTGGTGGCGAGGGACGACCCGATGGAGCCCGCCAGCACGCGGGTGCAGTTGGAGAGGCTGGAGGCGTTGGCGATGTCCTTGGCGTCGAGCCCCGAAATGATGATGCTCGTAAGCGGCATGAAGAACATGGCCACGCCGATCCCCTGTACGACCTGCGGCCAGAGGACGAAGGCGAAATCGACGTCCGGCGAGAACAGGGTGCGCAGGTAGAAGGCCGCCGAGAAAACCAGAAAGCTCATGGTGACGATGACCCGCATGTCGATGCGCTGCGCGAACCGCCCGATGAGCGGCGAGAGGAAGACCGGGAAAATCCCGATGGGCGCGAGGGAGAGCCCGGCCCACATGGAGGTATAGCCGAGCCGCGTCTGGAGCATCATGGGCATCATGACCACCCCGGCGAAATAAAACAGGAACCCGAGGCTGATGCAGATTGTGCCCACGGTGAAGTTACGGTGCCGGAACAACGAGAGGTCGACCACGGGATGCTCTTCGGTGAGCTCCCACGCCACAAGGAGCACCAGCCCCACGACCGTGAGGACGCCGAGGATCACGATGTAGCCGGAGGCGAACCAGTCCTTGTCCTTGCCCTCGTCGAGCATGAGCTGGAGGCAGCCCACGCCGATGATGAGGAGGATCAGCCCCACGGTGTCGATGGGGTTCTTGGCGGTGGCCGTCTCGCGCCCGGCCATGGGGATGCGCAGCGCGACGAGGCATACGGCCCCCACGGGTACGTTGACGAAAAAGATCCAGTTCCACGTATAGTTGTCGCAGATATACCCGCCGAGGATCGGCCCGAGGATGGGGGCAAGCACGATGGTCATGGACCACAGGGAAAGGGCGATGCCGCGTTTCTCGCGGGGATAGCAGGCCAGCAGGAGGCTTTGGGAAAGCGGGATGAGCGGCCCGGCGGCGGCCCCCTGCAAAATGCGGCAGATGATGAGCATCCCGAGGCTGCTGGATATGCCGCACAGGAACGAGGCCACGACGAACAGGAACGTGGACCAGAAATACAGCCGCACCTCGCCCATGCGCCGGGCGAGCCAGCCGGTGAGCGGGATGGCGATGGCGTTGGCGACCCCGAAGAAGGTGATGACCCACGTCCCCTGCGAAGACGCCACGCCGAGGTTGCCCGCGATGGTGGGCAGGGCGACGTTGGCGATGGTGGAGTCGAGCACGGTCATGGCCGTGACTACCGAAATCCCGATGGTGGCGATGACGAGCATCCCGCCCTGAAGCGGCGGCAGGGGCTGGGCGCGTCCGCTCATGGCTTGCCCTGGACGGGGCAGACGCCGGGCAGGGCGTTGTCCCGGATGATGCCGGAGATGGTCGCCTCGACGGGGGCGAAATCGACGGCGGGGGCCTGCGAGACGAGATCGCCGGGCACGGGTTCGGTGCGGGCCGAGGCGGCGAGGAGCCGCCCCGATGTATCGGACGTGTCGACCTTCACCACGGCGGACAGGCCCACCAGCAGGGGGTGTTCCCTGAGGTCGGCGGGGTCGATTTCAATGCGCACGGGCACGCGCTGGACGATCTTGATCCAGTTGCCGGTGGCGTTCTGGGGCGGCAGGAGGGAGAAGGCGCTGCCCGTCCCGGCTGAGAAGCCGGTCACGCGGCCATGATAGGTGACGTCGCCGCCGTACATGTCCACGCGGATCACGGCTGGCTGGCCGATGCGCATCTTGTGGAGCTGGACTTCCTTGAAATTGGCGTCGATCCACAGGCGGTGCAGGGGGATCACGGTCATGAGCGGGGTGCCGGGCGATACGACTTCGCCAGCCTGCACGCCGCGTTTGGCGATCTGCCCGGCGGCGGGGCTCAGGACGGTGGTGCGCTGGAGCGCGAGCCAGCAGTCGCGCACGTTGGCGGCGGCCTGGCGCACGGCGGGCTGCTCGGCGAGCCCGGTATCCAGCAGCACGGCGGCAAGCGCGTTGCGTTCCTCTTCGGCGGCGGCGAGCGCCACGGCGGCATTCTCGCGGTCGTCGCGGGCGTGCTTCAATTCTTCCGCGCCAATGGCTTTGGCCTTGCCCAGCGCCTCGCGCCGGGTCAGGTTGTCGGCTTTCTGGCGCAGATCCACCCGGCGCATCCGGATGGCGGCCTCGGTTTCCCGGAGCTGAGCCTGAAGGCGGCAGTTGTCGCGCACGGCGGAAGCCAGCGCCACGAGGGAGCGCTCATAGGCAAGGCGGGCGTCCACGGGATCAAGGCGCACGAGCGTCTGCCCGGCGGCGACCATGTCGTTGTCGTCCACATCCACGGCGACGACCTTGCCGCTCACCTGCGGCATGATGCGCAGCACATTGCCGGCGACATAGGCGTCGTCCGTGCTTTCCTCAAAACGCAGAAACAGATACCACCACGCGCCCGCGCCTATCCCCGCGAGCAGGAACAGCAAAAGCAGGAAGCCGACGATCGGGCCCTTGCGGGGGCGTTTGCGCCGCTGCGGAGCCTTGTCGTTGTCCGGGGTCATGGAAAGATTTTCGTCTGTCGTCATGAGAGGCTCCCGCGTGGTGCATGGTTCCCTGAACTGCCACTATTTTCACATGTTATGGGAGAAATTGAACTGACCGGTCAGTTTTATACCACGCCCCGCGCACCGTCAATCGGTTTTTGGCGCGCGGGGCGCCGTGCCGCGGCGGGTCCGCCTGCGCGGACGATGGAGGGGCGTCTTTGTGGCGGGCTGGCGCGGAACGCTCAGGCCAGTTCGGAGTCACGGCTTAGGGCATGTAAGCCGGGGCCTTTCAGGGTGTTCTTGCGCGGCCCTGTGCGCCGCGAGCCGGAGGGTACGTGGAGCCGTGGCGCGTCCCGTCCCGGCATACGGTTAAGGACGGCCTCTCGACATGGTAAACGATGGAAAAAACGCTGCGGGCTGTGAGGCTTGCTCTACGGGGTGCCCGCGCAAGCGGACGGGGGGCCTTCCCGGTCGGTGTGGGGGAGGAACGTTTGAGGGCACCGGGGTACGCCGCGTGTACCTGTCCCGGGCGGGCCCGGCGGCATGGGGCATCCCATGCCCCGGTAAATCGGGATCAGGGCGACCCCGCCGTGGGGACCCCCCCGCGCCCCGGCAAAAGGGGGCTCATCGGCCTTGCGGACGGAGCCGCGCGGCGCTCTCACGGGGAGGCTGTCCGGACGGGCAGGCCACGAGGATGAGGACGCTGCCGAAGATGAGGGCGATCCCCACGGCGGCGGACAGGGACAACGGTTCATGGAGAAAGAATATCCCGAGGCAGGCTGCGGAGAGGGGCTCCGCGAGGCTGAGGGTCGAGGCGGTGGCGGCGGGCGTCACCTTGAGCCCGGCGAGGGTGAGGGAAAAGGCGATGGCCGTGGTCACGACCCCGAGATGCAGGGCCACGAGCGCGCCCACGGGCGTCGCCAGCCACGCCGCCGGGTAGATCCAGAAGACGGGCAGCATACACAGCCCGCTCAGGAGGCACAGGACCATCATGACGGATCCGGGCGCGGCGTTCTGGGCCAGCGGCTTGCTGAACACGAAATAGCAGGCGTAGGAGAACCCCGCGAGCAGGGGGAAGGCCATGCCCGCGAAGCTGGCCCCGCCCACGGCGTCGGCGTTGAGCAGGATCAGCCCGATCAGGGCGAGCCCGGTGGCGGGATACCATGCCTTGGCGGGCTTTTCGCGCAGGAAGATCAACCCGAGCAGGGCCACGACGATGGGCGAGAAGCCAATGGCGACCACGGTGCCCACGGCGACCCCGGCTTCGAGCACGCCCCGGAAAAAGAAGAATTGGAAGCCGAGCAGGGCGAGGGTGGAAGGCACGACGCAGCGCATGGGCCAGCGCCAGAACCGGGGCAGCTCCCCCCGGAACGCGCACCAGAGGAGCAGGGCCAGGCCGCCGACGAGCATACGCAGCGCGCCGATGACGTAGGGCGTCGCCCCTTCCGGGGACAGGGCCTGGACGGTCCCCGTGGTGCTGAAACACAGGGCTCCCAGAAGGATCAGAAGGGGGCCTCTGGCAAAGGGTGTGCTCATGGCTGTTTTCCTAAGAGGGGCAGGGCAACCGCAGGCCCGCTTTCCCCGGACAACGCTTTCCCACTGCGTAATGCGCCTTACCGCAAAGGCAACCCGCGCCGAAGCAAGGCCGCGAACAAGGATTCGATAAACGCAAAAGTCTTGGGAGAGAGAGGGGTGGGGTTTGGGGAGG
>ERZ834859.2687-NODE-2687-length-14618-cov-3.535192_pt1 | contig 14618 bp, 14 predicted proteins | sample MGYA00519947_ERZ834859 | MGnify/ENA primary metagenome ERZ834859 (study PRJEB31850, sample SAMEA3708763) | human gut metagenome | biome: human gut; feature: human-associated habitat; material: faeces | place: China | collected 2014 ...
ACTGCAATTAATTCTTGATTCGATAAAGTTTCAATTCCATTACAAATTGCTTTTTCTCTTGGTCTTTCAAAGCGAGGACAATTCAACATCATTTAAAGCTTTACTTTTATTTTTTTACTTAAACAATAGGCTAATACTATTTTTATAAAATCTCCAGGTATAAAAGGAACAACACACATCATTAAAGAAGCACTTAAATTCATCTTCGTCACAAACATAAACCACAGTGTTCCAATAAAATAGCAGATCACACTTCCAATAATACATGCTAAAACAATAGGAACTCTTGTTTTTAATTTTGAAATAACATAGACCATTATTGGAAACGAAAAGATATATCCCCCACTATAACCTAAAAGTGATCCCATACCACCTTGAAATCCAGCAAAAACAGGTAAACCAATCGCTCCCATCAACAAATAAACAACACATGCACTAACTGCTACTTTACAAGGAGCAATCAATGCAATTAAACAAACCATAAAGGTTTGTAATGTAATTGGTACATATCCCGGTAAATCAATTTTAATTTGCGAAAATATAGCCATCATACATGCCATAAGTGCGCAATAACACATTTCTTTTACTTTGAAGTTCAAAGCTTTCACCCCCTGAAAGCATATTATCAAAGAGTGACTTCCTTGTCAATTTGTTTTTAAAAATTGATAAATTGCATTATATTCTTTTTTTTCAATCTTCTTTTGATAACGATCATCTATAAAATATTCTTTAACCACACATGTATTTCCTTTTTCATCTCTTTTGCTTGTTGATGTGCCTCTTTTTGTTTTATAAAAATATCAGTAATAACAACATACTCTTGATCTTGATACATAAAACCCTTATACCCTAATTCTTCTATTTGTTTCATTGTATTTTCAGCATTTGCTTTTTCTTTATAGCGTCCTACTTGTACAACATAGATATTGATTTCTTGCTTAAGCGCTTGACTTACATAATACATAGTTAGTGTATTACATAAAAGCATCAAAAAAGTAAAAATAAGCATTCCTTTCTTTTTCATAGACTCACCTCTTTCTAGTCTATGAAAATTAATAAAGAATATGAAGGTACCAAAGTACCTTCATCTATTATCTCCATTCAATAGAAACAAGTCTTGGAATTGAAATACGACCACTAGAAGAATATAACATTTTATAAACGGCTGCTCCCACAACAACACAGACGATCCATGTTCCTACTCCTCCACCAATAATTTCCATTTGATTTGTTAATTGTAATTCTTGCATTTTCATTTCCTCCTTTTTTTATTTAAGGAACAGACACCCACTAACTTCCTCACTATTTATATAGACATTTTTTGAGTATTTTTCTTTTAAAAATTAAAAAAAATCAAGTTTTTTCAAACTTGATTTTACATAGCTGCTAATTTTTCTTTAACAGCATTATATTTTGATGTATAATCTTCTAATTTTTGACGTTCACTATCAACTTTTGCTTGAGGTGCTTTTGATACAAATTTTTCATTACTTAACATATTTGTACAACGTTTAATTTCCCCTTCAAGTTTTTGAAGTTCAGCTTGTAATTTTTGTTTTTCCGCTTCTTTATCAACATACGCACCAAGTTCAACGATCAATGTATTACCACCTTGAATCATAGCTGTCGCAATATCTTTAGAAGCTTTTTGATTATAGCCAACACAAGTTGCATTACATAATTTCTTTAAGTAAGGAACACATTGGTCTAATAAAGCTTGTAAGTTTTCATCTTTTGTTTCAATTGAGTATTCTACTTCGATTGCATTTTTAATTGTATAGTTTGCACGAATTTCACGAACACCTTTAACAATATCCATTAAATAAGTAAATTGTCTGTTGATGTTTTCATCATTGAAATCAGGATTTACTGTTGGATATTTAGAAATACAAATTGATTCTTCTAAATGTGGAATTGCTTGATAAATTTCTTCAGTTACAAATGGCATGAATGGATGTAACATTCTAACGATTGCATTTAATACATAAACAAGAGTATGGGCACTTGCTTGTTTTTCAACTTCATTATCACTATTTAAATGAACTTTTGTAAGTTCGATATACCATGAACAGAAATCATCCCAAATGAATTTATATAATTCGCTACCAACATTAACAAATTCAAATTTATCCATGTTCGCATCTACTTCTTCAATTACGTTATTTAAACGATTTAAGATCCATTTATCACATAAATTTAAATGATCAAATTTTAAATCTTTATATTCTAAATCTTCATCAATATTCATTAAAACAAATCTAGCTGAGTTCCAAATTTTATTAATAAAATTCCATGATGCTTCTAGTTTTTCAGGAATATATCTTAAATCCATACCTGGTGCTGAATTTGTAGTTAAGAAGAATCTTAATGTATCGGCACCATATTGATCGATAACATCCATTGGGTCAACCCCATTACCTAATGATTTAGACATTTTTCTTCCTTGTTCATCACGAATTAAACCATGAATCAAAACATGTTCAAATGGTCTTTGACCTGTAAATTCTAATGATTGGAAAATCATACGACTTACCCAGAAGAAAATAATATCATATCCTGTAACTAAAGTATTTGTTGGGAAGTATCTTTTAAATAAAGGATCTTCTGTATTAGGCCAACCTAATGTTGAAAATGGCCATAATGCACTAGAGAACCAAGTATCTAAGACATCTTCATCTTGTGTCCAGTTTTCGATATCTTCTGGTGCAGTTTTTCCAACATAAACTTCACCTGTTTCTTTATGATACCATGCTGGTACTTGATGTCCCCACCATAATTGACGTGAAATACACCAATCTTCGATATTTTCCATCCATTGTGTAAATGTTTTTTCAAATCTTTCTGGTACAAAGTTTACTTTAGAATCTTTCTTTTGATTAGCTAAAGCAGCTTCAGCCAATGGTTTCATCTTAACGAACCATTGTTTTGATAAATAAGGTTCAACAATAGCTCCTGATCTTTCTGAGTGACCTACTTGATGCAAATGTTTTTCAATATGATCAACAATACCCGCTGCTTCAAAATCAGCAACTAATTGTTTACGACATTCAAAACGATCCATACCTTGATATTTATGACAAAGTTCATTCATTGTTCCATCATCATTCATACAAATAGGCATGTCTAAGTTGTATTTTTTAGCTAAGGCAAAGTCATTTGGATCATGCGCAGGTGTACATTTCATAACAGCTGTCCCAAAATCAATATCGATATAACTATCAGCCATAATTGGTAATTTTTCACCATTAGCTGGGTTGATTGCATATTTACCAACTAAATCTTTATATCTTTCATCATCAGGGTGAACAAAGATAGCTTGATCGGCAAACATTGTTTCAGGACGTGTTGTCGCAATGACTAATTCTTGATCACTATCTACAATTTTATATTTGAAATAATACATTGCCCCTTCAATTTCTTTATGAATAACTTCGATATTACTTAAAGCTGTTCTTTGTACAGGATCCCAGTTAATAATTCTTTTGCCTTGATAAATATATCCTTTTTCATATAAACGAACGAAAACTTCTTTAACCGCTTGAGATAATCCTTCATCTAAAGTAAATCTTTCTTTCGAATAATCTAAAGATAAACCTAATTTTTCCCATTGAGCACGAATAATAGAAGCATATTCTTCTTTCCAAGACCAAGCTTTTTCTAAGAAACCTTCTCTTCCTAAATCATAGCGAGAAATTCCTTCTTCTCTCATTCTTGCTTCTACTTTAGCTTGTGTAGCAATTCCGGCATGGTCCATACCAGGAAGCCATAAAGCATCATAACCTTGCATTCTTTTATAACGAATAATCATATCTTGTAAAGTTGTATCCCAAGCATGTCCTAAATGAAGTTTACCTGTAACGTTTGGTGGTGGAATAACGATGGCATAAGGCTTTTTAGAAACATCTCCTGCTTTAAAATATTCTTTTTCTAACCAATGTTGATATTTACCTTTTTCAACACTTTTATGATCATATTTACTCGCTAATTCTTTTTTCATTTTCATCATCCTTTTCAATAAAGCTTTCTTTATGTTCTTTAATATATTCTCCTAATTTATCACCAATTCCTGAAGAACGTAATAAAGAAACAAATTCATTTGTAAAATCAGAGAAATTGTATGTAGCGTATTCACTTGTTTCATCAATTTCATCTTCTTGATCATTTTCAATTAAAATAGCTAATTTTTCAGCTTCTTCTAATAAATGAGCAATATCATAACATTTCATTGTTTCAAATGCTTCTTTATAATAAGGTCGATAATTACAATAAGGTTCTGTTATAAAAAACGAATGGATTGAACCTCTTCCCCCTTCTAAAGAACATTCTAATTGGTACATTGTATAAATCAATAATTCCTCATGTGTTAAATAAGGAATAATATTTCCATCATAGTTATCATCTTCATATAGACGATCTTCTTTCGCATTAATATGAAAAATAACAGCTCTTGTTAGATCAATTGGTTCAATCTTATCAAAAACATCACTTGTAAGATGAGAAAACATATCTTTTTCTTGAGCTAATTTTTCTTCATATTGCTTTCTTTTTTCTTTTACTTGTTTAAATTTTTTACCATAAAAACTAAACAAGAACACACACATGATAGCAAAAATAATCCATACATACCAATACTCTGTAAAATAATTCATCTTTTTCCTCCTTAAAATAAAAAAGCCATCCCTCTAAGGACGACTTATATCGCGATACCACCTTAGTTCTAAGTATAAAACTTAGCACCTTAAAACTTTAACGCAGTTCTACGTGTTAAACTACTTTATTTCATCTAACATGCTCATTGGCTACCTTCACTCTTTTCATTTATCCCTTTCCAGCAAACGGGACTCTCTATCAAACAAAGAAGAACTACTCCTCCAAATCATTGCAGTTCTATTCTATCAAATAGACTATTTCTCGTCAATCATTAACTTTTTGAATATTTCTTGTAAGCCATCTAAATAACAAATTAATTTTGACATTTGATAAATATTGGCTTCTTCTTGTAAATTTAATTGAACTTGCGGAACAATTGATAAAATACATTGTATTAAGATTTTTTCTTCTTTTAAAAGCTTTACTTCTTTTAAATAATATTCTAATAACGGTAAACTCTCATAGAGTTCATCATGATTTTGAAAAATATCTATCAAATCATAAATACAATAATTAATTTTCATTCGATCAATTGAAATAAGTGTTTCATCACTAACAAAAATATGTTCCTTATTAAAATGATTATACGTTAAAGAAAGTCTAATTTCATTTTTACCTTTCATTATTTCTTGATATTGACTTAAATAATAATGTGCTTGATTTAAATAATGAACGATACGATAATAATTTAAAACAAGCATCCAACCTGCTGGAGATTTAAATTTTCTAAATTCAAATTCTCTCATTAATTCTTCATAATCATTTTTTCTTTGTTGAATCAAAGAAAAAAGATCATCATACTGCTTTTTAAAAAAAGCATCTTCTTCATGTTGCATAAAAAAAGAATGATTGTGTAAATACGCTAGGATTTGATAATATGTTTTTATTTTCATTTCTTTTTTTATATGATTATCTTCTTGTAAATAAGGCATAAGATAGATATATTGATCTTGAAAAGGTGTAAAATAGTGTTGTTCATTATTTAATATCAAATGAATAAAATGATGGAGATGTAAGGTATTAAGATGTTGATAAGCAACTTCTAGTTTCTTTTCATCAACAATCTTAACACAATAAAAATGATTAGCTGTTTTCACTTTATAGACACGCGGACTGATTTGAATCAGTCCAATTACGTCTAAATCATACTTTGTTTGAATGATCTTTTGGAGCATAAGGAATAATAAGGATTTGTCCTGCATCTAAATTTAGATCTTGATTATAGTCTCTAATCATTTTTTCATCTACCTGATATTGTCTAGCTATTGAAGCATACGTATCATTTGGTAAAACGACATATAAATAATAAACACCTAGATCCTCGTCATCATCAACCTTTTCTTCTTTTTCTTTCGTTTCATAAATTTTTTCTTGTAACTTTTCAACATCATGAATTTCTTCGGGTGCCTCAGCAACGACTTGTTCATTTATCGTTTGAGTCTCAACATCCCTTGATAATTTTTCAATTTCATCAATAGGATCTTCATCAAGTTGAATATAACGATTTTCACCTTCTTCAACCCCATACACTCCAACTTCAATTTTAATTTTCAAATTACCATCAATAATATCATAATGAAAATCTTCAACCTTTAAATGAAAATCTTGACGATCTATAATCTTTTGATCATCCGCATAAACATCTAATTCCACATTTTCTAAAAAATGTCTTTTTTCTTGACTAATATATTCTCCTTTAATAGCAAGACTCCCCACCGCTCTAACACCATGATCTTCAATCTTATAGTCGATAGATTCATCAACCGTTAAAGAAACTAATTCCTTTAATTGATGTAATAAATCAATTTCCTTTTCGTAAAATATTTTTTGCATAGTCATCCTCCTAACAAAGTCTATGCAACAAATCATCAAATATGAAAAAAAGTAGGTTTCCCTACTCAAAATCTAAATCACAAAATTCATAAATTGCATTCCAAGCTTCTTGGATTCCTTTTTTCTTTAAACTTGAAAAACGAATAAATGTATCACTTGGATCAAAATGTAATGTATCTTTAATTAATTTTTCATTTTTCTTTAAATCATTACGTTTAAGTTTATCTTCTTTAGTCGCAACGACAATGACAGGTACACCATGATGTTTAACAAACTCATACATCATCACATCATCTTTTGTTGGTTTATGACGATAATCTACAAGTAAAATAAAACCTCTTAAAGTTTGTCTTTCACTAATATATTCATCCATCGTTTTACCAAATTGTTTTGTGACATTATTAGCAACTTTAGCATATCCATATCCAGGAACATCTACAAAATAAAGTGCATCATTGACATTAAAGAAATTCAAAGTTCTTGTTTTACCTGGCGTACTTGATACTTTTGCAAGACCATTTCTAGATAACATTGCATTAATAAAACTACTTTTTCCAACATTTGATCGTCCAGCTAAACACATTTCTGGAAAACTTTCTTTTGGCCATTGGCTTTTCCATGCGGCTGATAATATATATTCTGCTTTTTTAATTTTTACCATTTTTCATCACCTTTTGTATTGTACAAAAAAAATAACGAAAATTCAAGATTTCCGTTATCTAACAATTGCATGCTCTAAAACTGTATCGATATGATCAGCTAAAACAATTTCTAAATCATTTCTTACTGATTCTGGGATATCTTCGATATCCTTTTCATTTTCTTTAGGAATGATGATTTTTCTAATTCCAGAACGATGTGCTGAAATAGATTTTTCTTTCAATCCGCCAATTGGTAAGACATTACCACGTAAAGTGATTTCTCCTGTCATGGCAACATCATCTCTTACAGGTTTATTTGTAAAAGCTGAATAGATTGCAGTTGTAAGGGTGACACCTGCTGATGGACCATCTTTTTTGATAGCTCCTTCAGGAACGTGAATATGAATATCTTGTTTATCAAAGGCATTATCATCTAAACCATATTTTTCTTTATTAGCTTTTAGGTAATCTAAAGCAATTGATGCTGATTCTTTCATAACATCACCTAATTGACCAGTAATAATAAATTTACCAGTACCATCAAAATGATTAACTTCGATTGGTAAAATATCTCCACCAAATTGAGTATATGCCATACCTGTAACAACCCCTACTTGAGGACGAGGAAGTTTGTATGATCAAATGGTGCTTTTCCTAAGAATTCAACAAGTTTATCTTGATCAATTGTAACTGATTCAACTTTTTCTTTTAGGATAGCTAAAACAGTTTTACGACATAATTTAGCAATATATCTTTCAAGTTCACGAACACCTGCTTCACGTGTATAATGTTGAATGATTTCCATGATGATATCATCAGAAATAATCATTTGTTCAGGTTTTAATGAATGCGCATCTAATTGTTTTTTAATTAAATGTTCTTTAACAATCATTAATTTTTCTTGTTCTGTATAACTTGAAACTTCAATAATTTCAAGACGATCTCTAAGTGGTCCAGGAATTCCTCCTAAATCATTAGCAGTCGCAATGAATAAAACTTTAGATAAATCATATGGTTCTTCGATATAGTTATCAGAGAATTGAGAATTTTGTTCAGGGTCTAAAACTTCAAGCATTGCACTTGTAGGATCTCCTTTATAATCACTTGCCATCTTATCAATTTCATCTAATAAGAAGACAGGATTTACAACACCAGCTTTTTTCATTCCTTGAATGATACGTCCAGGCATTGATCCTAAATAAGTACGACGATGTCCACGAACTTCTGCTTCGTCTCTTACTCCACCTAAAGAAGCTTTAACAAATTTACGATCTAAAGCACGTGCAATACTTTTAGCAATACTTGTTTTCCCCACACCTGGTGGACCTGCTAAACAGATAATTGGTGCTTTTAAAGATTGTGTCATTTGTTTAACTGCTAAGTGTTCAACAATTCTTTCTTTTACTTTTTCTAATCCAAAATGATCTTCTTCTAAAATTGCTTCAATTTTAGAAATATCTTCTTCATCTTTAGTTTCTTGATACCAAGGTGTTTTCATCACCCAATCAATATAAGTTCTAACAACGTTCGCTTCTGAAGATGCTGGTGGCATAGCTTCAAAACGACGTAATTCTTCTTCAATTTTATCCTTGATATATTGAGGATATGGATTTTCAGCTAATTCTTTACGAATTTGATCAGCATCGTCTCCTTTATCAACAGTATCACCAAGTTCATCTTTAATAGCTCTTAATTTTTCTCTTAGATAGTATTCTTTTTGATTTTCATCAATACTTTCTTTGACTTTTCTATTGATTGTATCTTCTAATTGACTAATCATTTTTTCAGATTCAATAGAACTTGCTACTAAGAATAATCTTTCATTAATTCTTTGTTCTTCAAGAATTTTTTGTTTTCTATCTAAATCAATTGGTAAATATTGACCAATTGTATCAGCAAGTAAACTAGCTGATGTTCCATTTGAAAGCAATGTTAAGCTTTCAGCTGGAATATGAGGCATATGACGTCTTGCTTGTTCAAAATAAGCTGTTGTTTTTCTTACTAAAGCAACTTCTTCATTTGTGTCTCCATAAATATCTTCTAAAACTTCAGCTGTTGAAAAAATTGAACCATCTTCAATTTTAAAATCTCGAAGGGCAACTCTTTTTTCTCCAGTAACAGTTAATTTGATTGTCCCTGCACTATCGCGACGGATTTTCTTTTCAATTTTACATAAAGTTCCAACATGATAAACATCATCATATTTTGGATCATCAACAATAGGATTGATTTGTGATACAAATAGGATATTGTTATCAAAGTCACGACTTGAAAGTTCAAGTGCTTTTAAACTAAGGGGGCGACCAACATCTAATGATAAACGGTTACCCGGAAAGACAATCATTCCTCTTGTGCACACAACAGGAAGGGTTAATAATGTACTTTCACTCATAATAATCCTCCTTTTTTAAAAAGACGCTTACGCGTCTTTTAAACTATTTCTTTAAGTTTTCTTTAACAACGTCTAACGCTTTTCTATTTAAAATATCAGCATCGATTTGGTACATATTTTGAGCGAAGATTTGTTTGATTTCTTCTAAGTCTCTATTATATGTATTTGCGATTGTTTCTAATTCGCTATTACGTTCTTCATCAGTTACTTCAATATTTTCAGCTTCAACGATAGCAGCTAAGATTAAGTTTAATTTAACTCTGTCTTTTGCTTGATCAGTTAAATCAGCTTTGATAGCATCTTTGTTTTTACCAGTGAATTGTTCATATAATTCAAATGATAAACCTTGTTGTTGTAAGTTCATTTCAACTTCTCTTAACATTGTATCTAATTCAGAATTTAATAAAGCTTCACTATCTTCTACTTTACAACATTCAATTAAAGCTTGAGTTAAATCAGAGAAGAATTTGTTTTCTACTTCATTTTCTTTTTGTGATTTTAATTGAGCTTTAATATGATCTTTTAATTGATCTAAAGTTTCAACACCTTCGATGTTAACATCTTTAGCTAATTCATCATCAGCTTCAGGTAAAACTTTTTCTTTAATTTCATGAACAGTTACTTTGAATGTAGCTTCTTTACCAGCTAATTCAGTAGCTTGATAATCTTCTGGGAATGTTACAACAACATCTTTTTCATTTTCACAAGTCATACCGATCATTTGATCTTCAAAACCTGGAATGAATTGTCCAGAACCGATTTCTAATGAATGATTTTCAGCTTTTCCACCTTCGAATGCTTCACCATCGATGAATCCTTCAAAGTCCATAACTACTGTATCACCTTTAGCAACCTCACCGTTTTCTTTAGTTGTTAATTCAGCGAATTGATGACGATAGTTTTCAACTTGTGCTTCGATATCTTTTTTAGCAACAGTTACTCTACCTTTTTTAACTTCTAATCCTTTGTATTCACCTAATTCAACTTCAGGTTTAACAGGACATAAGATTGTAATTTTTAAGTTATCATTATCAACACTATCAATATTTAATGTTGGTTGAGCAATTGGAGCAACTTCAGCTTTTTTCATGATATCAGCATATCTTTTTTGTAAGATTTGATCTGTAGCTTCATCATAGATAGCTTGTTTTCCAAGTCTAGCTTTAATCATAGCAACTGGAGCTTTACCAGGTCTGAAACCATCTAATTTAACTCTTGTAGCTAATCTTTTTAAAGCAGCGTCTTGAGCTTCTGCCCATTCTTTTTTATCAAATGTTACTTTAATTTGAGTAACAGCATTTTCTAATTTTTTTGTAGTTGTTCTCATTATATATTTCTCCTTATTCCGTATCAAAAGACATTATATACTAACCTTTTTTTAAATTCAACTATATTAATAAATTTTAATATTCGATTGATTGTATTGTTTCCAATACATCTTTTACATCCTCTTGATTGCAATTATATAAATATTCAATATCTTCTAATTCAATATCTATATATTGTAGAGATGCTAAATGATAATGAATAGCTCCTGCAATACTACGATAATCTTGTTCATCAATATATTTTGGATAGATTGAATAAAGATAAAAATTTAAAAATTGTTCACACATCGTAAGTAAAGATGGATTATCATCTTCTAAAGCATCCATCAACAATTTATAAATTTCAACACCAGATTCTTGATTCAAGACCATTGGGGCATAACTTGGGTTAATATCGTAGTGCACACCTTTTTTGACAACTTCCAAATCTTCATCAATTTCTTGATCAATCATTAATTCTATTAATAAACTTTTGGCAAAATCAGGTTGATCATTATCTCTAATAAATTGACGAATAGGAACAATCATACGACGAATATTCATGCCTTCCATTTGTTCAATAGCCATATAAAGTAAATCTTCATTTGTATCTTTTTTAGTTAAAATATTTTCGATATCTTCTTCATTAAAGACTTTTTGAGTCACCCCATCAAAAGATGCTTCTTGTTTTGCTAATAACAATTCATCATAAGCTGCATTAAAAACTGTTTCATATTGATAAGGAATATAAGGCATTGATAATTCCTCTACAATAATATTAATAGCTTCTTCAAATTCTTCTAAATCTTTTAAAATCGATACATAAATAGCAACAACATCATAATAAGTTTCTCCAGCAAGAACTTTTGCTTTCATACCTTCTCTTTTAGCTTGTTGTAACTCTTTCAATCCATATAAACAAACAAGTCTTTGATAACGTACTTGTTCATTATCCATATCATTTAAATATTGCAACGCTTCTTTATATTGACCTGTTTCAATTAAATCTTCTATCATTTTTCTTCTTCATCCTCATCATCATCTAATTGTAAATCATAAGTGATTTCGGGTTGTGTTTGTTCTTCTTCATGTAATTTTTGAATCATTTCACTATAACCCTCTAGTTTCCCAGTCTTCACAAAATCATCATCAGTAAGTGGCACAACTATCCCTCCTTCATTTTCGCTATTATAATATAAAATAAATATTTAAAAAAGGCAAATTTTAAGACTATTTTATAACTCTTTTCATATTTTAAATAGTGAGGTGATTTCATGTATAAAAAATATTTAAGAAATATTTCAATGATTTTTTTATGTGCTTTTGCAACCTTTGTTTATTTTAAAAATGATGATGTTAAAACAGTGAAAAAGAAAGCCAATATGCAAACAGTTATTTTTAAAGATCAAGATGAAACACTTATTCCTGTTTCTGTAGATATTGGTGTTAAGGATAATAAGGAAAATAATATTCGAGGGATTATTGAAACAATGAAATCAAAAGATTTTACTCAATTAGGTCTTTATCCTATTTTTAATAAGAAATTAGAACTTAATGCTTTAATTATAGAAAGTAATCAACTTACATTTGATTTTACAAACAACTTTAAAATTTCTAACAATCAACAAGCTTTAGATATTTGTGAAGCCCTTAGTTATTTATTTTGTAAAGATGGTATTTCTAAAATCAATATGAAAATAGATGGTAAAGCTGTTTCTTCATTTGAAAATACAACAATACCATTAAGTTGTATCACTCCTAATTTAGGTATTAATAACTTTGAAACATCCACTTTTGATCTTTATCAAACCTCTTCCGTCCTTGTTTATAACGAAAAAGAAATTGCTGGAAAAACATATTATATTCCTACAACAACACGTATTCAAAACACAAATCAAACAATTGATCAAAAAGTATCTTTATTATTAGATCATTTTGAAAATAATACTAAAGTAGAAACAACTAAAAAATCACAATTAAACGATGGCTTACTTTCTATCTATTTATCATCACGTATTCTAGATAATAGTGAAAATATTTCCCCTACTCTTTATAGTCGTCTTGAAAAATCATTTTTATCACTTCCTGATGTTAGTTCAGTCCATATCTATATTAATAATGAACTTATTCAAGAAGATCAAAATGTAAGTACATCAATCGATAATATTGTACAAATCTAGTAAAGTTTTGTTATAATATTTTTGGTGATGAAAATGAAAAAAATAGTAGTAATGTCAGATAGTCATGGTTATCATCAAATGATTGACCGTGTAAAAGAATTAGAACCTGATGGAGATTTTTATATTCATTGTGGAGACAGTGAAGCTGAAACATATATGATGCAAGATTGGTTATGTGTTAAAGGAAATAATGATTGGTATAGTGATTTTCCAAATCAAATCAAATTTAAAGTTGAAGATTTAAACTTTTTAGTTGCTCATGGGCATCGTTTTGGATATATGGATCGTGAAACAAGTATGATCTATACTTTGCAAGAAGCAAACTGTGATGTACTACTTTCAGGACATACGCATGTTCCTATGTATAAAGAAGTTGATGATTGTACACTTATTAATCCTGGATCTACAACTTTACCTCGTGGAGGAAGTAATCGAAGTTATTGTGTTATTTATGTAGAAGGTAAAGATTTGAAGGTTGAATTCAAAAATTTAGATGATTTTTAAAAAAGTATTGCTTTTTAAAAAAATATATGCTATTCTAGTTGAGCAGTTGAAAGTAAGCAATGTCTACGTAGCTCAGCTGGATAGAGCACACGCCTTCTAAGCGTGCGGTCAGGGGTTCGAATCCCTTCGTGGACGCCATTTAATAAGCAACAACCTTCGGGTTGTTTTTTATTTTATACAAACGTTTAATCCAGAGATAAATATCTCTGGATTCTATTTTTACTATTTTGTTATTTTTATAAATTATTCAATTATATTTGTGGACCACATTTATTTTTTTAACTTAATCCTGACAATGATCTCATAACAAGATCAACATCTCTATTTTCTAATTCTTGTATAATATGTAAATACGTTTTTTGTGTCGTATTCATGCTTGAATGTCCTAACCTTCTAGCAACACTAGCAATAGAAACTCCTGCGAATAAAAGCAAGGAAGCATGTGTATGTCTTAAACCATGTATTGATATAACTGGAACTTCTGCTTTTTTACAATATCTTTCTAAAACACCATTTACTGTTGAATTGTATACTTTTCCTTTAACAAAAATTGGTTGATCAGCCTGTAAATCTTTAATCAATTGAGAAAATTGAATAACCGTTTGCCAATCAATTTGTACTTTTCTAATAGATGATTGATTTTTAGTTGGTAAAAAACCTCCTTCACCTTTATAATCCCATGTTTTAGAGACAGAAATAGACTGCCTTGAAAAATTAAAATCTGCTGGTGTTAAAGCAAGCGCTTCTGAAAATCTTAGTCCTGTCTTAGCAATCAAAAGAATCATCCATTCCCAACTAATTTCATTTTTTAATTCTAAAGTATCTAATAAAGTGTGTAATTCAAATTGATTAATATATTTTACTTTTTTTACACTTGGTGTTTTCCCTTTAATAATCGCTTTTCTAGTAGGATCTCTATCAAGTAATCCTTCATCTACAGCATCTAGTATAGAACCCTTTAATTGATGATGAAAATCCATTGTTGTCTGCCTTTCATGATACTCAGCATAATCATTTAATAATTGTTGATAAGCAATTCGGTTCATTTCATATACTTTTAATGATGGAATCAACTTAACCAGCCATTTCTGTGTCATGAGATACTTATCCA
>ERZ834859.2689-NODE-2689-length-14613-cov-5.836104_pt1 | contig 14613 bp, 13 predicted proteins | sample MGYA00519947_ERZ834859 | MGnify/ENA primary metagenome ERZ834859 (study PRJEB31850, sample SAMEA3708763) | human gut metagenome | biome: human gut; feature: human-associated habitat; material: faeces | place: China | collected 2014 ...
GGCGGCGGCACAATGGAGGACCTATGGGCTTTCAATGAGGAAGCCGTGGCACGGGCCATCTACCGGTCAGAAATTCCGGTGATTTCCGCCGTGGGACACGAACCGGATGTGACCATCGCGGACTTTGTGGCAGACCTGCGGGCCGCGACCCCCTCCAACGGCGCAGAACTGGCGGTTCCAGATCAAAGAGACCTGCGGGAAACTTTGGACCATTTGGAGGCGCGGCTCCAGAGCGCCATGGACCGGGCAATCCAACAACGGCGGGACCAGCTCCACCAGGTCCAGGGCAGTCCATTTTTACACTCCCCTCTGCGTTCTATTCAGGAAAAACGGCTGCTGTTGGACTATCATCAGCAGCGTTTGGCCCATGGGATGGAACGGCAGGTACAGCAGGCCAGACAGAACATAGGGCGTCTGGCGGCCTCTCTGGACGCATTGAGCCCCTTTCAGGTGCTCAATCGTGGATATTCCATCGCACAAGGGCAGGACGGCACAGTGGTCTCTGCGGTGGATCAGGTGACCCCTGGAGACGCCCTCTCCATCCGGGTTTCGGATGGCACGGTTTTCTGTACTGCAACGGGAAAGGAGAAACACCGATGGCAGAAAAAAAGATGACCTTTGAACAACAACTAGGCCGGCTGGAAGAAATTGTGGCGGCGCTGGAGAAAGGGGATGTCCCACTAGCGGACTCCCTGGCTCTGTTTGAGGAGGGAACAAAGCTGATTGCCGGTTGCACCAGGCAGCTGGACCAGGCGGAGCAGCAGGTGGTCAAGCTGATGAAGGGACCCGACGGCGCGCCTGTGGAGCTGCCCTTTGAAAGTACGGAGGATTGACATGGAAAAGACTGCGTTTGACGCCCGGTATCAGGAATATCTGGCGGCCATCGAGGACTATTTGAACAGCTTGTTTGCGGAGAAGCCCCATTGGGCGGACCTCTATGAGGCCATGCGGTACAGCGTTCTCTCCGGCGGCAAGCGGCTGCGTCCGGTGATGACGCTGGAGTTTGCCCGGCTGTGCGGTCTGGACTGGCACAAGGCCGTGCCGGTTGGCTGCGCGCTGGAACTGGTCCACACGTATTCTCTGATCCATGATGACCTGCCCTGCATGGATGACGACGATCTCCGCCGGGGTAAACCCACCAACCACAAGGTCTATGGCGAGACCTTGGCAGTACTGGCGGGAGACGCCCTCCAGCCTGCGGCCTACCGCCTGATCCTGACGGCTCCCGGCCTGACCGATGCCCAGCGGGCGGACTGCGCCCTGATTCTGGCGAACGCGTCCGGCCCGGACGGCATGGTAGCGGGGCAGGTGCTGGACACGCTGCACCATCCCTCTGCCCAAGATGAGTTAACGGAGGTCCACCACCTGAAAACCGGCGCTATGATCGCCGGGGCCTGTATGCTGGGCGTCGGCGCAGCCGGCGGCAGCGAGGCGGCCCGGAAGGCCGCGGAGGACTACGGTTATCAGCTGGGCCTTGCCTTCCAGATCCGGGACGATATGCTGGACGTCATCGGAAACGCCGACGAATTCGGCAAGCCCATCGGCTCCGACAAGGACGAGGGCAAGGTCACCTATGTGGACCTGCTGGGTCTGGATGATTGCGGCAAGCTGGTCCATGAGCTGACGGAACAGGCGGTCTCCGCCGTGTCCGACTTGGATCGGGACGGCTTTTTGACCGCTTTGGCGGAAAGCCTCACTGAGCGCACAAAATAAGGCAACAAACACCGGGAGGGATGACCCTTCCGGTTGTTTTCTTTGCAGAAATCCGCAGGCACGCATACAGCGAAGGTCCGCAAAAGGAAGCAAGAACGGACCGAAACCCGGAAAGCTGTTAAGATGCCGCCAGAAATCGCTCGTCGGGTCTATGAAGCACACCGTCAGCCGCTCTGTATATATACGGAAGCTGTTGCATATTTTCGCAAGCCATGCTATACTGATATGAGCTAAGCGGCGGCGCAGTATTCTAGTCAGATCTGCCGTTTCCGAGGGAGGACCTAAAAAGCCTCCAAAGGGCACACCTGTGAAACTTCTGGTGTCTGCTTGAGACGCCCAGTCTTGGGTGGATGCTGGGAGGAAGCGCGCTTTTCGCGCTTGCGGACTCAGGGCGATTTCCAATGGCATGGATACCCCGACCCTGTTTCCGTGGAGACCTGTTCTTGTGCGTGGACGTACTCCCATTGTGGTAAGCGGATCCATGTACGAAGCAGATGATGAACCTGCAATGCGGTGCATCGTGCCTTCGGGTGCGTAACGCTGTGTGCAGCCGTAGCCTGCCTTGCGTGAAGCTGGTGAATGTGGGATCAACACGGCGCTGTCCTGGCCGGGACGGCGATCGTGATCGCCCGCTGAAACCTGTTTTGCAAAAGAGGCTAAAGAAACGGACAGACTGTGGTGGAAAACACCTAGGCTGTTCATGGGAAGCGAATCAGGGATTGCAGTGCGGACTCAGTGGCAATCGGGTAGTGCGATCGGCGACGGCGCGCCTCGGAACTGAAAGGGGAACCGCCTCCATCGGCAACGAGGGGTGTTCCGTGGGGAAAACAGACCCGCACCTAAGCCGCAAGATTTACCTGGTTTGCTGCCGCTGACTTAGCATATCTGAATGATAACGGAGGCGTTTTTTTGAAAAAACCTTCCAATCCGAAAACCGGCAAGAAGGAACATAACCACTACCGCTGGGCGCTGACGGCCTTTGTCATGGCCGTGGCCCTGTCCGGGCTGCTGAGCCTGAGCTCCGAGGCCATTTTGGAGAACGCCGGTCTGCTGCTGGCGCTGCTGATCCTGGCGCTGTTCATTGGACTTGGCATCCTGTTTGACATCATCGGCGTGGCGGTGACCGCGGCGGATCCCCGCCCCTTTCACTCCATGGCCGCCCACAAGGAAAAGGGCGCAAAAGAGGCGCTGAAGCTCCTGCGGAACGCGGACCGGGTATCCAGCGTCTGCAACGATGTGGTGGGCGATATCTGCGGCATCGTCTCCGGCGCTACCGGCGCGGTGATCGTGGCCCGTCTGCAAAAGGGACTGGACCTGGAAAACGTGCTGATCTCCGTGGGTGTCACGGCGCTGATCTCCGGCGCTACCATCGGCGGAAAAGCGCTGGGAAAGCCCTTTGCCATGAATCAGAGCAAGCGGGTGGTCCATCTGGCAGGCCGGTTTCTGCATTTGTTTCATCGCGGCTGAGTCTTTGCTGATCCATACAGCCGCAGGAGGTCATTGTGATTCTGGATTCCATTCATTCCCCTGAGGATATCAGGGCACTCGATCAAAATCAACTGCCGCAGCTTTGTAAGGAGTTGCGGCAGTTTCTGCTGGAAAACGTGTCGAAAACAGGCGGACACTTTTCCTCCAATCTGGGCGTTGTGGAGCTGACGGTGGCGATCCACCGGGTCTTTGACACCGCCCATGACCGCCTTGTGTTCGACGTGGGGCATCAAGCCTACGTCCACAAGGCCCTCACCGGCCGTCAGGCGCTGTTTTCCACACTGCGGCAGCTGGACGGCCTCTCCGGGTTCCCCAAGCCCCACGAAAGCGTCCATGACGCCTTCATCGCGGGCCACGCCTCCAACTCCGTTTCCGTGGCGTTGGGCATGGCGAGGGCAAGGACCTTGCAGCACCAGGATTATCAGGTCATGGCGCTGATCGGTGACGGCGCCCTCACCGGCGGACTGGCCTACGAGGGTCTGAACAACGTTGGGGCCTCCGGTGAGCATATGATCGTTCTTCTGAACGACAACGGCATGTCCATCGACCCCAACGTGGGGGCTTTGCCGAACCATCTTTCCAAGCTGCGCAGCAAACCTGCCTACTACCACTTTAAGAAATGGTATCGGGGCCTCTTTGGAGAGTCTCCCTCCCAGTCCGCCATCTATCGCTTTAACCATCGGCTGAAAACCAGCCTAAAAAAGACACTGTGGCCGGGAAGCACTCTCTTTGAGGATATGGGCTTCACCTATCTTGGTCCCATCGACGGCCATGATCTGCCCCGCCTGTGCGATATGCTGACATGGGCCAAGGAGCTCACCGGCCCGGTGGTGGTCCATGTCCACACCCAGAAGGGTAAGGGCTACGCCTTCGCAGAGCGGGACCCCGGCAAGTTCCACGGGATCGCGCCCTTTGATCCGGAAACCGGACTTTTGAAAAAAGCACCCGGAGAGACCTTTTCCTCCGTATTCGGCAAGACCCTCAGCGATTGCGCCGGGGAGGACAGCCGCATCTGTGCTATCACCGCCGCCATGGAGGAAGGCACCGGCCTGACAGTATTCGAGCAGGCCCACCCGGAGCGATTCTTCGATGTGGGCATTGCGGAGGGGCACGGTGTTTCCATGGCTGCCGGTATGGCCAAGCAGGGGATGATCCCTGTTTTCGCCGTGTACTCCACCTTTTTGCAGCGGAGCTACGATATGCTGGTCCACGATGTGGCTCTGCAAAAGCTTCATGTTGTCCTTGGCGTGGACCGGGCCGGTCTGGTGGGTGCTGACGGCGAGACCCACCACGGCTGTCTGGATGTTTCCTATCTCACCAGTATTCCGGGGTTCACGGTCCTGTGCCCCGCCAGCTTTGCGGAACTGCGGACCATGCTTCATCAGGCGCTGTTTGAGATCGACGGCCCGGTGGCGATCCGGTATCCCAGAGGGGGAGAGGGCGTTTTTAACGCGGACACCAGCACTCAGGCCGCAGTTCGCTTGAAGGATGGCCGTCAGGCAGTCCTGATCACTTACGGAACGCTGGTGGAGCAGGCCCTGTCCGCCGCGGAGGAGCTGGAACGATCCGGGATCTCCACCCGCGTGGTGAAACTCAACCGCATCGCCCCTCTGGACACGGCGGCGATCCTCCGGGAGACAGAGAGAGCCAAGACAGTCCTGATTTTGGAGGACTGTTTTGAAAACGGCAGCGTGGGCCAGCAGCTGGCTGCGGCCATGGAAGAGGCCGGGCAGTGCTGTCCCCACATGATTTTGCAAAATCTGAAGGATCACTTTGCCCCGGAGGGCACGGTGGATCAACTGCGGCATCGGTTCGGCCTTGACGCTGACGGTGTGGTAAAAACGGTAAAGGAGGCCATGTCCTGTGAGCAATAAAACGAGGCTGGATGTGCTGCTGACGGAGCAGGGGCTTCAGGAAAGCCGCCAGAAGGCACAGGCCACCATTATGAGCGGTCTGGTGTTCGTCAACGGTCAGCGGGTGGACAAGCCCGGAACAGCGGTCCCCAATGACGCAAAAATCGAAATTCGTGGGAATACTTTGAAGTATGTAAGCCGGGGCGGTCTGAAGCTGGAAAAAGCCATGGCGGAATTTCCCATTGAGTTGAATGGCTGCATCTGCGGAGACATCGGTGCCTCCACCGGCGGCTTTTCGGACTGTATGCTGCAAAATGGAGCCAGCAAGGTCTACTCGGTGGATGTAGGCTACGGCCAGCTTGCCTGGAAGCTCCGTGAGGACCCCCGTGTGGTGTGCATGGAGCGCACCAATGCCCGGTACCTGACCCATGAGCAGATCCCGGACGAGCTGGATTTTGCCTCCATCGACGTGAGCTTTATTTCCCTGAAGCTGATCCTGCCGGCGGTGGCCAACGTTTTGAAGGACGGCGGCTATGTGGCCAGTCTGGTAAAGCCCCAGTTTGAGGCCGGCAGGGAGAAGGTAGGCAAGAAGGGCGTTGTCCGGGACCCGGCAGTGCACAAGGAGGTGCTGGAGCACTATCTGGAGCACGCAAGGGAAGCGGGCTTCGGTGTTCTGGGACTGACCTATTCTCCTATCCGTGGACCGGAGGGGAACATCGAGTATCTGGGCTTCCTGCAAAAGGGCGCGGAAACCACCGCAGCCTTTGACTTGGACGCTCTGGTGGAGGAATCCCATCAAACCCTGAAGGAGCACGGAGAGGGGACGGTATAATGGAACCGAAAAAAATCATTCTCTGTCCGAATCCGGACCGGGACACCGGAATGAAGGCCACAAAGTCCGCCATTGCCATTTTGCGGGACATGGGCTTTCAGACGGTGGTCTGTTCGCCCTTCCGGGACCCGAAAACCGACGCCTTCGGAGATCTGCCCTCCAAGCCGCTGCTGCCGGAATTGAAGGGTGCGGATCTGGTCATCACCCTTGGCGGCGACGGAACGATCCTGCATCTGGCCAAGCTGGCGGCGCTGCACAAGATCCCCATGCTGGGTATCAACATGGGGGGACTGGGCTTTCTGGCGGAGCTGGAGGTCGGCTCTCTGAATGCTTTGCGCGGCCTGAAAAACTGGGATTTTCCCATTGAAGAACGAATGATGCTGGACGTTTCCGTTCTGCGGGACGGCAAGCAGATCTATACGAATATGGGCCTGAATGATGCAGTGATCCGAGAGGGCCCCATCTCCCATGTGATCCATCTGAAGGTATTTTCCGACGGAAAGCACCTTGCGGACATCGCGGGAGACGGCGCCATCATTGCCACCCCCACAGGCTCCACAGCTTATTCACTCTCCGCCGGCGGCCCGGTGGTGGAGCCGGTGGCCCAGATCCTGACTCTGACACCCATCTGCACCCACAATATGCGCTTTTCCTCTTACGTTCTCTCGCCGGACCACACCCTGACGGTCTCCTTTGAGCGCAATGGCCGCAAGCCGATATTCCTGTTTGTGGATGAGAGTCGGGCGTTCCCTCTGCATTCCAACGATATTGTCCAGATCCGCCGAAGCCGGTATCTGACCCGGCTGGCGCATCTGTCTGAAAAGAGCTTCTGCGAAGTATTCGCGCAAAAAATGCTGCCGGGAGGTTTCCAGTCATGAAAAACAATCGCCAATCCATGATCCTTGACATCATCGCAAAGGAACACATCGAGACCCAGGAGCAGCTCCTGGAGCAGCTGCGGCAGCGGGGCGTGGCCAGTACCCAGGCCACCATCTCCCGGGACATCAAGCAGCTTCATCTGGTGAAGGAGCCTACGGGCCACGGCACCTACAAATACGCGGTTTCCAGCAGCCGTGCCCGTCTGAACATTGCGGACAAGCTGCGCACCATCTTCCATGAGAGCATCACCAGCGTGGACTGCGCCCAGAACATCGTGGTATTCAAGACGCTGGCCGGTCTGGCCGGCGGCGCCTGCGAGGCCCTGGATCACATGGATGTCAACGGCATGGTGGGTACGCTGGCAGGGGAGAACACGGTCTTCGTGGTCATGAAGGACAACGCCTGTGCGGAGACCTTCTGCCAGGAGATCCGGGAAATGCTGTAAACCACCGGCAGAAACCCATTCCGAAGGGAGACGCGGAACATGCTGGAATTGCTTCACATTGAAAATATCGCGGTGATCGAGTCGGCGGATATATCCTTCCGCCCCGGCTTCAACGCCCTGACCGGCGAGACCGGCGCCGGCAAGTCCATTGTGATTGACGCCATGAGCGCGGTTTTGGGCGGGCGGGCCTCCCGGGAGCTGATCCGGACCGGCGCGGACAAGGCCTTTGTCAGCGCCGTTTTTTCTCAGGTCCCGTCCACACTGCCGGGACTGGCTGACAACGGCGTCACACCTGACGAGGACGGCAATCTGCTGTTGCAGCGGGAGATCTGTGGGGACGGCAAGAACGTCTGCCGCGCCAATGGCCGCCCTCTGACTGTTACCCAACTGCGCCAGATCGGCGGAGAGCTTTTGAACATCCATGGCCAGCACGACGGCCAGCAGCTTTTGGATGAGGAACAGCATGGCGCGTATCTGGACCGCTTCGGGCGGATGGAGGCCCCCTTGGCTGCCTACCGCAGCGCCTACAACGCCATGGCGGCTATCCGGGATCAAATTCGATCCTTGCAAATGAATGAGGCGGAGAAAGCCCGGCGCATGGATTCCCTCCGGTTCCAGATCGACGAGCTGGAGCGGGCGGAGCTGGTCCCCGGCGAGGAGGAGGAACTGAACGCCCGGCGGGAGCTGCTGCGCAACGGCGAGAAGTATATTGCCGCCCTGTCCGGGGCCGATTACTGTCTCAGCGGCGATGACAACGGTGCAGGCGCGGTCTCAGCCATCCAGGAGGCAGAGGAGGCCCTTCGGGGCATCCGCACCCTCAGTGATGAGTTGGGTGAGCTATACAAACGGTTGGAATCCATTCGCTGTGAAGTATATGACCTTGCCGAGACGATTCGGGATAAACGGGCAGAATTTGCCTTTTCTCCCGCGGAGTTGGACGCCGCGGAGGCCCGGACCGACCAGCTTTACCGCCTGAAAAAGAAATATGGCGCCACTGTGGAGGACATGATCGCCTATCTGGAACAGTGCCGCAGTGAACTGGACGCCATGGAGACGGCGGACGATACCCTGATCCTGCTGAACGGTAAATTGAAGAAGGCGGAGGCTGTTGTCCGTGCCGCCAGCGCGGAACTGACCCAAAAACGGAAAGCGGCTGCCCAAGCGCTGGAGCAGCGAATTCAGTCGGAACTACGGGATCTGGACATGAACAAAGTTCGCTTTGCTATCGAATTCACGGAAAAAGAGCCTGCCGCCGACGGCTGCGACGTGATCCGGTTCCTGATGTCCGCCAACGCGGGAGAGGACCTGCGGCCCATCGCTAAGATCGCCTCCGGCGGCGAGTTAGCCCGGATCATGCTGGCCTTGAAAAACGTGCTGGCGGAGCAGGAGTCCATTGCCACGCTGGTATTCGACGAGGTGGATACCGGCGTTTCCGGCCGCGCGGCCCAAAAGGTGGCGGAAAAGCTGACTCAGGTGGCCCGGCACAAGCAGGTACTCTGCGTGACCCATCTGCCACAGCTGGCCGCAATGGCAGACACCCATTTTTCCGTGGAAAAAGGGGAGAGCGGGGGACGGACGTTCACAAGAGTCATCCAATTGGACCGGGAGGCCCGCAAAGCGGAGTTGGCTCGGATTACCGGCGGCAGTCAGGTAACGCCCGCGCTGCTGGAAAGTGCCGGCGAACTGCTGGATCAGGCGGACGCCTATCGAAAGCAGCATTTTGTGTAAGCCTGTCTTTGTATTGCCTCCTTGTTGCAAAGCTTCACAAGGAATTTGTGTACTTTTGCTGTCGCCCCCTCGTGGGGTATGCGGGTTGAAATGTATGGGCGCAGAGCGTATGAAGCAGATGACGGACGCCATCACACTATTCAATCTTGTTTTTGAAAAAGAAATGGAGACACAGGTGAATGAACACCGCACTGAACAAGAAATTCTTTTCCTATGTCATTCCGTCCATCCTCGCATTCGCATTGTCGGGGGTTTACACCATTGTCGATGGGTTCTTTATCGGGCAAAGCCTCGGTGATACAGGATTGACCGCCATCACATTGGGCTATCCGATTTCCGCACTGATCGGAGCGGTCGGTACGGGCCTTGGCCTGTCGGGAGCGATTCGCTTTACGATCCTGAACGCGCAGGGGGAAACCCAAAAGCGTCAGGAGTGCTTTTCCGGAACAACGCTGCTGATGCTGCTGACTGCCGGTTTATTGACGGCGATCCTATTTGCTTTTGCCCAGCCGATTCTTCATCTGCTGGGTGCAAGAGGCAATATGCTCACGCTCTGTGTCATGTATGCCCAGGTAATCGCGCTGGGCGCTGTTTTTCAGCTTTTGGCAACCGGCTTCGTCCCATTTATCCGCAATATGGGCGGGGCAACGGTTGCCATGATAGCCATGGCTTTCGGCTTTGCAACGAATATTGCTTTGGACTATGTTTTCGTGTGGGCCCTGAACTGGGGAATGGCCGGCGCTGCATGGGCGACCATTATCGGACAGGCCGTGACTATGATCGTGGCAGTCATTTTCTTCCTTGTAAAAAAGAGCGGATTTTGCCTGCCGGAACTGCGGGAGCTATGCAGGCTTTGGAAAAATGTCCTGATCGTCTCGATCTCGCCCTTTGGTTTGACCTTTTCTTCCATCATCACGATGCTCCTCATAAATCGCTTTCTGCTTCTGTACGGGGATGAGCAGGCAGTTGCGGTTTACGGCTGTATCGGCTATATTACCGCGATCCTCTATCTGCTGCTGCAAGGAGTAGGCGACGGCAGTCAGCCGCTGATCAGCCAGTATTACGGAAAGGATGACCGATCTTCCGTTCAGGCTGTCCGAAAGCTGGCCTACCTGACCGCTGCTGCGATCACGGCAGTCTGCACGATCGGTGTCTATCTCGCGAGAGCAAAGGTCGGCACGCTGTTTGGCGCTTCGGCAGAGGCAAACGCCGGGGTCATCCGGTATCTCCCACTTTTTCTCGCAACGCTGCTGTTTCTGGCGTTTGTCCGTATTACAACATCTTACTTCTACGCAACGGAAAAGAATGGACTTTCCTACCTTCTCGTATATGCTGAGCCGGTCTGCACGCTGCTGATGCTTCTGATCCTGCCGCCAATGCTGAAGCTGACCGGTGTCTGGCTTGCCACGCCGGTCGCGCAGGTCATCACCTTTGTGATCGCATGGGCCGCCAAGCAGCGTGTAGATGTAAACATTTAGAGTGACACCATGATGCACCGTTTGCAGAGGTACGGAACCGTGAATAGCAAAAGACATCCAAGAAATTTGATCCTTGGATGTCTTTTTGTCAGTAGTTCTTTTCATTCGGTTCCATCCAGTGCGCTTTGCTTTGCCAAATCTCAGGAAGTGGATCCCTCCCGTTCCCGGAGGAACTAAATAGTGTCATTAACGTTGGGATCGTTGGGGCAGATCGACCTGATCGTGATCAAAGGAGGTCAGCCGTTTCACCCGCGACCTGCGGCAGGGCGGGATGATTCGATTTGAGCCGCAAGGCAAAAAAATAAGCACATCCGGGCGGATGAGCTTAGTAAATTAAGCGGTTAGAATAAAAGATTGATATAAAATAAACCAGCCAAAAATAATGCAATAAGAAAGACGATCATTGTATTTTGAACCCGTCTGTCATGGTGATCGCTCCTTGGTTTTAATTTCTTATGGCCATTGGAAAAGCCAGATGAAAGTGATTACTTCAATTCCGAAAAGAAAAAGAAGGAGCTTTCCCGGCACAGAAGTCAGAAAGTCTTTCATTTCATCCTTGAAACGCATAACAATCCCCCCAAATTTATTGTAGCAAAGATCGCAAAAATGTCAAGAAGGGGAGATGGCGCATACGCGAGGAATCCACCATTGTCATCAAGGCGACAGGCCGATACTCGGAAAAGGTCAAGTGGATGGGAATTGATAAGGGGCATGATCCTCAAGATGGTGAACAAATTGATCGGCAGTGCAAAAAGACGGTCAATTATCTCAAAAATTTGCCAAGACCTTTCTGCGCGGAAGATTCCGTATTTCTGAAAGCATGAACAGACCGCCGCTCTCAGAGCGGCGGTCTGTTTTATTATTTGGACGGTGTATCAAAGCTGGGGTTCAGATAATAGACGTTTTTGCTGTTCATCCGCTCCTTGGCCAGACGCAGCGCCTCGCCGAAACGTACAAGATGGAAATCATAAACCTTCAAATGCGCCATTCGATCTTGATGGAATCGCTGGTCGCATAGATGACACGGATAAGCTGATCTACCGTCTGTCGCTTATCGTCGAAGCTCAGTTCATCCCACATGGTCAGATGATTGCTGATCTCCGTGTAGTCTGCCTCCTTGTGCAGCTTCAGTTCAGAGATGCGTTTCATCAGCTCTTGCTTTTTGCCGTCCAGTTCCTTGATGCGTCCGCTGATATAACGGAACATGGTATCGTCTGCAACCGACAAGCGCTCCATTAAGGCGGCAATCTCACTTTCGACTTGCGTGAGCTGGACGCTCAACGCAGTCAATTCAGGGTTAATGCGATTTCCTTTACACTGTCTGAGTTTTCTGAATTGTGCCAGTTTTTTTCGCATCTCATCATAGATGATCTGCTCAAACTCGTCCGTGTAGATCGTTCCGGGACCCTCACAGGCTTTGGCGTTCATTTTGTTCGAGCAGAGAAGGTATCTGGAGCGTGTAGTCGAATAGTGCTTATCCACCAGCGCGTATCCGCAGATGCCGCATTTGATCTTTCCCGCCAGCCATGTGTTCTTGGCTTTCTGATACGGCTTGATCTGCTGTGCTTCCAGACACTTGGCACGGCATTTCAGCCACAGATCAGCGGGAACGATCCCCTCGTGCGGCGCCAGCACCAGATGATTGCCCTCCAGATTCATCTGCTTGCGGCCGGTGGAATCCTTTCCTTTGTAGTAGTAGCACCCGTTTGTGCCAATAAAATCGCCTGGGTCGTTTGCCATGATGGCGCCTTGGTCCCGATAGAACTCATAGACGGATAGATCCGAACGAACGTAGATGGGATTTCGCAGAACGTCTGCAAGGCGCGTGCGTCCCCACGGCTTTCCGTTTTTGAGAATACCGTGGCTCTGGAAATAGCGGATGATGTCGCCGTAAGAGCATTCCGGCTTGGAATAAAGCTCATAGATCAAACGCACCTGCTCTGCTTCTTCCGTGTTGATCTCATACATGGACGTCTTGACACCATCAATGGTTGTCGGGATCAGCCGGAATCCATACGGAACTCTGCCGCCCATATAGAAGCTCTTTTGACTGCGGGAGTAGTAGGCGTCAGCCACGCGCTTTTGAATGGTTTCTCGTTCCAGCTGCGCGAATACAATGCAGATGTTGAGCATGGCGCGTCCCATGGGGGAAGATGTATCGAATTTCTCTGTTGTGGACACAAACTCGACCTTGTGTGTTCCGAACTGCTCCATCATATTGGAGAAGTCGAGGATGGAACGACTGATGCGGTCCAGCTTGTAAACAACGACCTTGCTGATCACTCCGTTTTCGATGTCGTTCATCATTTCCGCAAAGGCTGGGCGGTCTGTATTCTTCCCGCTGTAACCCCTGTCGGCATAAACCTTGTACTGTTCACCTCTCATTTCATATTGGCAGAACTCAATCTGGCTTTCGATGGAAATACTATCGGCTCTGTCAACAGATTGTCTTGCGTATATTGCATTCATTTTGTAGCTCCTTTCTCATAGAAAAGAGCTGCTGACAGGTACATCATACCGCAGCAGCTCCTAAATAGCTATCATTTTCCTGTTGTTTTTCGTATTTGATAAAAATCTCGAAAAGACCTTCCTCGATACATCGCCGCTGCTCCATGCACTCTTCAGCGGTAAGTTGAGGGGAGAGGTTTTCGATCCGAATCATGGCTTTTCTGCCGGAAACGATATGCGCATCACTGTCGTAAGTGAAGGGGCGGACAATAATAATGATCACCTCCCATGGGTGCTATCACTCTATTTATAAAAAACTTGTCCTATGCAAAAGAGACAGACCCAGTCGGTCTGTCTCTTTCACCGGTATAATTCATGGCAGGGAAGTACGGATCACCTACATGCCTCCCATCGTTTGCTCATGCTGTTGCTTTTTCTGCTCTTCCCGCGCGGCGTGTTCATCCAATTTTTCTTTCACAGCCAGAGCCGCGCCTGCGGCGAAGCCAATCGCCGCACCGAAGTTTTCGGCGGCGATTTTCGCCTCTATGCGCCGCCGCTTTTCCTCGGCATCCTCATCCAATAGCGATCCCGCGGCAGCCAGCCCGGCCACGGCGGGGATCAGAGAAACAGGCCGCGGATCGCCGCCGCGCCATACCAACCCGCCAGTGCCGCCGTGCCAAGGATCAGCACCAGCATGATCCACTTGAGGGCCACCAGCAGGCTGAAATCCGGGAGCCAGTCGATCCACTTGGAGGAATACTTCTCGCTCAGGTTCCCAACCCGTTCCAGCAGTTTGTTCATCTCTGTCAGCGATCTCTGCATCTCCGTGAGCGACTTCTGCACCGGCGTCAGGTCGATGTGCGTTCTCAGCTCCGGCAGGGTCTTCCGAATTTCCTCCAGCTCCCAGTTTATTCCGTCTGCCTGCTCCGTCAGCTTGTTCATCGCCTGCGGCAGGTCGCATCGGATCACAATGGGCTGGATTGGCTGTGGCGCAGCCGGCGGTGCGCTGCTCGGCTGATTCATCCGCTTCAATTCCTCCATCGGTTTCCTCTGCTCGATGGAATTTTCTCTTGACGAGCTCTGCGCGTATTCTGAATTCATGTTCCATGGCCTCCTTGCAATACTTTTCTTCGTGTAATTTGTTGTCGCGGCACCTCATGCCGTCTGGCGTGGTGTAGGTGATGTACTTGCGGGTACCCTCCCAGCGGACGGCGTAGCCCTCGGATTCCATCAGGGAAACGAAGGCGTCCCTATCGGCGGCGTATTTCATGCACTCGTCGATGGTATTCATGAGCCGCAGCTTCCAGCTTTGGCCTTTCAGCGCCGTGTGGTATTCCGCACCGCCCATGCCGCGGGCCTGCTGCGCGGTCACTTCAAAGACAGGAAGACCCATTTCCTGACAGATCGCGTCGTTGCGCCGCATCAACTCTTGCAGTTGTTCCTTCGCCATGTGCAGCTTCTTGCCAGTCTCGAAGTTGACGGAGTTGATGACGCAGTGGGAGTGGATGTGCTCGCGGTCTACATGGGTGCAGACCAGCACCTCGCAGCCGTCGAAGTATTCCGCCAGCCGCCGCGCGGCTTCGTGAGCCTGCCGTGGATCGACAGCCGCGCCTTTTGGGAAGCTCTGCACCATGTGATAGAACATCACGCCGCCGTCCTTGTGGTAGAGAAGTTTCGTGTTCAGGAAATCGTCATAGACGCTCTGCGGCTGGCAGTTGATGCCGCTGACGAGCGGCCCGCCCTCCCATG
>ERZ834859.2705-NODE-2705-length-14536-cov-4.010911_pt1 | contig 14536 bp, 31 predicted proteins | sample MGYA00519947_ERZ834859 | MGnify/ENA primary metagenome ERZ834859 (study PRJEB31850, sample SAMEA3708763) | human gut metagenome | biome: human gut; feature: human-associated habitat; material: faeces | place: China | collected 2014 ...
TACTTTACTTCTTTTTTACTTGCTTCCTCGATTGTTGAGTCAAAAATAATTTCATAAATTATTCTCATTTTTTTCTCAATATCTTTTGGAACTTCATGAGTTAAACTCAATGCTTTGTTTTTTTCTTCATCTTCTTCAAATGTATCAAAGAATTCTGGACATTCGATATTTTCGATATAAACAAGCCACGAATATAAACCATTCATCCCATCCTGGATAAAAGAAAAGAAATTACTTTTTTGTTCTTGATACCATAAATCGATAATTTCATCTTGAAATACAAAGTCAAGTTTTTTTAACTTGTCATATTTCCATTTTTCTTCCGGATGTTTTTCAAAATAATGTTTTGCATCATATTCAAAGGTGAATTTATCAAAGCTTTCATATTCCATTTTACCATCTTCATCTAAAGTTTCCTTTGTACAATCCATTCTATATCCTACGAATTTTTCTAAACTTATGCTCATTTTTTTATTTCCTCTTTTTCTTTCAAATATTTTTTTATATTTTTATTTTTTTGTCGTATCCGTGGATACTGGTATTAAAATTTCACTGATTACAGATTTTACATATTTTTTATCTAATTTTTCTAATGAAAAGTCATGAATGAGGTTTTTGAGAGCATCTTCTCTGGAATTTGCTACAACTTCGAATTTTTGTCTATTTTGATTTCAATTTTTTTCATTACCACATTCCCCAATCTTTATGCCAAACCTTGTAATATAAAGCGTAAGCTTTGTCATTTGCATACATATATTCATGGAAGTCATCCTCGTCAGTATCCTTAAATTCTTCTAAAATTTCATTGAATTCTTTTGGATATAGCACTTTACAAATGACATGTTCTAACGATAGTCCATCTTTTGTTTTTAAGCTTTGACTTCCTCCATAGTCGCAGTCCGTTCCTTTGTAAGGTTCTACAATTTTGTTTAAAATTTTTGGAGTTAAAATTCCTGTATCATATGCTGTAATAACAGCAGCTTCTAATTCAGTATAGCCTTGGTTCCATCCCATATTTTTCTCACCTGTTCCTTTCTTTACAATAAAGAACCATAAAGATTATGTTGTGCCAGTAATGAATTAATTTCTTTTGTATTTTTACACATAAAAAATTCATCATGGTCTAATTTAGAATAAACTTCATAGTATTCTTTCTTTATTTGTTCCATAGTTTTTTTGTTGTCAATATCTAGGGTAATGATATGTCTTAGTCCATATATTCCTAAATATTCTCCTAATACAACGACATAGTAAACTTTATCGCTACGATACATAATATTTTTATCCTTTCAATTTTTGATAAATCTCCAAATCTTCCATTAATTCAATAATTTTAATTCGAGATTGGATTTGTTTTTTATAACTTTCTTTGAACTCTTTTGTCTCATTTCCATTTTGAAATTCTACCCATTCTTCAACATGATTTTTTACACTGTTGAAAAGATTTAAGCAGATGTCATTAGGGATTTCATCAATTTCAAAAATTTGAATATCATTTTTTTCTTCAATGATTAAACAGCCACTTTCTTTCATTAAAAGAGTGAATGAATGTCCTTCGCAATCAAATTCTATAGCACCAATGCCTGTTGCTTTAAAACTTGATACTCCATTTAAAATATCTTCTGGAATATCTCTTATAAAGCTAATTTTTTCATGGTAGCCAAGACCTAGACAGAAATCAGCCCATCCACAATTTAAATTTGAAATAATTTCGTTTTTCATTACAAAAATTCTCCTTTTATTTTTTTATTTCTAATAAATTTTTATATTTTTCTTCTGGTAAATCATAAATCTCAGTCCAATAGTGATTATGCTTAAATAAAAATAAATCATTAAATTGTTGTTCAGTTACTACTTCTAAACTTAAAAATTGATTTAACGCATTTTTTAATCTTGTTTTTTTATTTTGATTTTTTGTTTCTTTAATGTCTTTTCTTAATTCGTCATATAAAGAAGTTAAAATAACTGCTGCTTGATGATTAAATTCAAATTCCCTTCCATTTAATGGATTAAAAGAAATAAAATATAAAGATTCTTCTAAATTCATAAATCCAGGTTTTTTTAAAAATACAGCAGGGCATCCTTCTAATTCTTTAGGATATCCTTTTGTAAAATCATCGCCACATACAGCAATTTCTAACATTCCACCCAAGTTTTCTGAAACTTCAGCAAAATGTTCTCCATTAATGATGTATGACAGATGTTCTCGTCCATTAATTACGATTTTTTTTGTTAAATAATTAATTTCCATAGTTGTTCTCCTTTTCGTTTAAAATTACATTTATAGTATATCATATTCCGCTCTTTTTATCTATATTTCATATATTAAAAAGACTTACAAGCTGTAAGTCTTTTTTATGAATTTTGTCCTTCAAAAATGATACTATCAATTGTTTCATCAATAATAATAGGAGGAAAATCTACATGAACATATGGTCCATTCCATGTTTTATTGGTATGATTACTCATTGTTTTACATTTAATACCAGTTCCGCCGGCTTTATGCCAAGCTAATAAATTTTTAGTATAATCATCTAATAAATAATCATTTCGATTTAAATTTTTTATGTAATTAAATTTATTTTTTCCATATGGAACAAAAATGTAGTTCCCTTTTTTTATTTCTGGAATATATTTTTGCAACCATTCTGTTTTTTCTGGAATAGCGTAAGGAGTATCTAATACAGCAGATAGAATATAAATTTCTACTTCTGGGTTTCTTTTCATAAATCTTTTTACTCCTTCTAAGATACTATTTTGAGGAGGTAAATCCTTAAAATAATTTTGATAAAAGCAGTCTTCGATTGAAGATGCTTGTTTCCACAAAGCTAAAGTTCCATCCATATCTACGAATAGCCTTTTCTTAGTGTTTTTAGTTTTAATAAAATCACGTCCTTTATCTAAAGTAATGAATTCCGTTCCAATATTATCTGTTAAATTCCAACAAGATGAATAAGTTTCACTATTATCAAAAAGCATATTTGGAATTTCATCTTCAATTTCTTTTATTGTTGGTAGTTTGTAATGATTGTTATTTGTATCTTTATGTGCATCAAGTATTTCTTTTCTTTTTGCTTCTTGGTTTTTATACCAATATTTATAATTTTCTTTTCCTAATTTAGTTAATTTATATACCATAGTTAATTCTCCTTTATTTTGAACAATCTTTGTATTATTTACATAATGCAATGTATATTTCTAATTTTTTACAAAATTAGAAAGTCGCAGCGAGGCGCACACAATGAGTGCCATTTACGCCGTAATTGTCTACATACCCATTGTTCAAATAGATGCTAAACGCACTATTCGTATCATACTGAGACGAAGACCAGTACCAACCAGACAACCCTTTACTTGAATAATTTGATTTAGTAATACCTAATTGACCAGCAAAAGCTGCCCATTCATCAACAGAAAGAATAAACCAACCATCATTTACTTGTTCTTGGATTAAACTCCACATGTCATCAGAATCTTGAGCTCCATAATCTTCTTTGTTCCATTTTTTAATCATATTAAGTGTATTTTGTTTGCCGGAACCAAATGTTTCTAAAGTGGTTTCCTCATAATCTATCATTCCTTTAAAAGTGGCTTTGTTATACCAATAATGCTCGTCTTTACCCACATCATTTAAAGCCATAATATAAAAACGGTCAATCCCATCTAAAATAGGAGCAAGCACTTCTTGTTTGCTGTTAATTTGGTCATTATATTCACCAATAACTATATAATCCTTTAAACCATCTTCAATTGTAGGAATTTTATATTTTTCTTTAAAATTTCCCCATTGTCCTTCACCACCAACAGCTAAATCAGCGAATATAACACCTTCGGGGATTCCATCGCCATTGATATCTACATATTTTCCAACTTGTGATTCAGTAGTGGATATTGTTTTATAAATCATTTTATTTCCTTCTTTCTGTTTAATAATAAAAATAATGTTTCACACTTTTTCTTAATTTTTCTAATTGTTTTAATTCCACATTTTTGAATTTAATATTTCCGTCATATTTTTTGAAAATAAGTAACGAATTATCAACCCAAACTCCGTTAATGAATCCGCAATTACATAAAGTACTATCATATATATCTGTATTGCTTAATGTTGACTCGGTGACATTACTATTAGATATAACAGAATCATAAATTGTATTTTTATTAAGAGAAGTATGTTTAAACACAGATTTTTTTAATTTACTACTCCATATAAAACAGTTATCAATAATACAATCTTCGATTATACAAGAAGGTTGGATACAACTATTTAATAATTGAGATGTTCCACATACAACTGAATCGTTCATAATCCAGCTTGCGTCTGTTTGTGATAAATTTTCATCTGTTTCGATATATCCTCCCAGGTCACCTTTTTTTATATATAAAGAACCTTCTCGAGTTATTGCTGAAAAATCTTTTTCCGCAATAATACGAAACACTGTTCTAAAACTATTATTAGGCATTCTTACTTCTTTTTTTTGTCCTAATTTATATTTAGGTGTTTTATTGTATTTTTGCATATACTTAACGAATTTATGGAAATTTTCATCATTCAAAAAATCTTCATATAATTCATCAATAAATACTTTAATGGTTTGATTTAATACTTTGTTAGTTTCAATATTTTTATATTCGATATTGTATTTTCTTAAGAAAGTAAGAGATGGTTTTTTCTTTGAACCATCAATACAAAAAAAATCATCATATTTTTTTAGTATTTTATTAGCATACATTACAAAAGTTCTATTACAATTTCCTTTTCCCCAAAGCATTACTGTTTTCAATAGAATTTCAATACAGTTTTTTTCATGTTCAGTTAGCATAAAATAATTCCTTTCTTCCTAAAAATGAATTAATTCTAGTTTTTTATTTTTGTACTTTTGGTTGCCCTGTAAAGAGCATTCTTTAATAGTACAGTTATCAATCCAAACATTTTCTTTTATAGAACTTTGCTCTATAAAGGAATTATTAAATATTTCTACATCATCATAGATGTGTGCACAGTCGAGTTCGGAATTTTCAATTTTTGAATTCTCATGAATTAATGAACTCATACATTGGCTTTGAATTATTTGTACATTTTGTCTAACTGTAGAATCAATTAAAAGACTAGAACTGATATAAACATTGTCATCTATAGAGCTATTAATAATAAACGAATTATTTTCAACTCTGGCTTTTCCAAAAACGGTTGATTTAATGTCAACCCAACTTTCATCGTATTGTTCTAGATTTTTTTCAGAATCAACTAATCCTCCACGGGTTCCTTTTTCAATTAAAAGAAAGTCAAGCGTTTTCGGATAGTTCTTAACAAGAAAATCTTTATTTGCAATAATTCTTTTCTTATTTTCACCATTTACTTTTTTATTTACTAATTTGTATTTTGGTGTGGCTTGATATTTTCTATAGTATTTAGAAAAATCTTCCAAATATTTCTCAATTTTATTCCAATAATTTTTTCTATCATAAAAAATATAGTTATCTTTTTTAGATGATTTAACCGTTTCCACATATGAAAGGATTACTTTTGGGTTAAATCCTGGATTGAACTTAAAATCAAAAGGTTTTACACTTTTACTATTTTGACAAATAGTATCCATAATTATTGAAATAAAACGTCGATGTGTATGTGGTAATTGAACAATAGGGTATTGAATACCTAATTCAATTACAATTTTTAGCATCATTTCTAATTCTTGTTTTTCTAATTCTTCCATAGTTGATATTTTCTCCTTTCGTATAATTTTACATTTTTATTATATTTCATTTAGTTTTATAAGACAATGTTTATCGTTAAAATAAAAATAACTATTATTTAGTCATTTAATTTTAGAAATCGATTGAGATTTTTCACTTAAACGCATCTGTATTTCATAACCTCCAACGAAAGGAAAAGGCTCCCTATAGAGCCTTTCGACAATAAATAATATTTGTTTATTTTTCACTGATATAAGTAGCAATCATATCAGCTTGTTGTAAAGCAAAAGCTAAAATATTATTACTATATGCTTTCGATAAACATGAAACATTAGAATATGTACTTAAATCAAAAGCGCCCATATGCCAGACAATTGCTTGGATTTCTTCTGATGTTAATTTAATGTATTGTTGAAGCAATAATGCAGAACCTGCACCATGTCCAATTTCATAAGTGTCTTCACGATAGTTATATACAGGAACTTGTTCCCATTTTCCTGTATCTGTATTTTTAACATTTCTTGTTCCTTTTTCATATTTATTTGCCTTACATAAATCATGGAATAGGGCAGTTAATACAATACTTTCTTCATTTACTTCAATATTCGAATCAAATGTTTTTAAAAATTCAATTACTTTTACTAAATTTTCATAAACATTTAGAGAGTGTTGAACCAATCCTCCATTTTCACATAAATGATATCTTGTGCTAGCTGGAGCTTCAAAAAAATCAGTTGAATCTAAATAATTTAATAATTCTTCAACTCCTTCTCTTTTTACTTTTTCTTTAACTAAATTTTTAAATTTAATTGTTAATTCTGCAGCATTTAGTTCTTTTTCAGATAAAACATCTGTTGATTCTTCTTTTGTTACTTGTTGTGTTAATTTCATTTTGTTACTCCTTTTTTCTTGTTTATTTTTTCTAGTTTTTCTTTTGTTCCTGCAAATACATAAAATTGACATGGCTTGTTTTTTACACTGACATCATTACCATTATTCAAACATCGTCCAAGCCATTCTGTTTTGCATAACTGACAATTATGTTTATTGTCTTCTGGTTTGATTTCTGGATTCATATAATTTCCCTTTCGTTTATATTTTTCTTTTTTATTATATCATATATCGCTATATTATACATTGTTAATATAACAAAAAAGAGGATTTCTCCTCTATTTTTACAAAATTTATTTCTCTCTTCGCTTTTTCAATCTATAAATTTTTATGAAAATTCCAACGATAAATCCATATTCAAAGTTTCCTCATCAATAAAATCTTTTAGTGTATTATCTTTAGAAATAAAGATATATAATTGTCCATTTTTTTCTACTTCTTTTTGATTTAAATTTGGAGTTCCAAGAACATCATCTTCTTCATCATCATAGGGTACAAAATAGTAATCATGGCTACCATCATCAAAATAAACATCTATTGCTGTAATATCATGAAAATCTTTAATTCTTTTAAATGCTGATTGCTTATTGCCACAAATATCTTCATATTCAAAGTTTTTTAGCAAATGTATTAGAATACCACTTACAGATTTTGTTTCTACAATTGCATTAGATGTGATACGATGAATTTCTTTATTTAAACCAATCATATCAAACCAACCTAAATTTTCTCTATTTACGCGAATTTCATCACAATTTTCTAAAATAATTTCAATGTATTTTACTTCTTTCATAAAGCGCCTCCATTCATTATTTTATACTTATATTATGCCATATTTAGCTGTTACTATCAATGTATCATAAAATAAAAAAAGACATCATAAGATGTCTTTTAAATTATAAAAAAATATATTTTAAATCATATCCAATAATCGTTTTGCAGTTTTTCTATCTTCATCATTAATTTTTTTTGTTTTAGAATCAATGATTCGTTTTAATATTTCTTTTTTTAATTCTTTTTCGTCATTGTTCAAATTATCTATGACAACAAAATTATTACTACGAAGGGCTTGTGAAGTTGAAATAGCTCCTATATAAGGAAGCCAAAACAGCTTTTCTTGAATAACTAACACATACTCTAAATAAGGGCAGCTATCTTTAATACCTCTCAAACATAAATCACCATCTTTAATGAGATTATTTCTTTTATCTAACATATATAATTTCCCTTTCTACATACAGACATTGATTTGATATTTATTATCAGAATGTTTAGTCACAGCTACTTTCACATTAATGAAATGCCATTTTTCTTTTTCTTCTTCAGTAAAACTATTATCTAAGAAAGTTAATGTTGAAAGTGCCATATCATAAGCATCATCCATATTATTTTCAGTACAATAGTCAATACTCCAATTACGTCTTTTCTTTTTGAAATTTTCTTTAATTTTTTTTAACATTTTTTCTTTAGTTGTCATTTCCATTGTTTTTCTCCTTTTTTGTTTGTTTTAGGTTTCTTTGAAGTTTTACTTCATCGTTTTTTTTCTTGTTTTTTCTTAGCTTTTTTCTCTCGATAGCTTATATTCACACATTTGATTTATTTTGTCTCTGTCCCTGGAAAAAAGCCTAGAATACAAACAAACGATTTGTTGTAGACATAATACATCACTGAATTGAGAATAATCTTTCGTTGCAAATAATTGATTTTATCGATTTCTGAGAATTTTTGAGGGAATTTCATAGGTTTTTCCATATTAGCAATCCTTTCTTATAAAAAAATAACGTATGTATAGTAGAAAATACAAAAAAGTAAAAGAAATATTGCTGCAATGCATATTTTTAGTCCTGTTTTATCTTCTCTTTCTTTAAAAAATTTATAGTTATGAATATTTATTATGAATAAAACAATATCCATTATTAGAAAAAAATAATTTTTCATTCTACGCCGCCTCCTTATAAATTGTAATTTTAGTAACTTCTTTATTTATCTCTTTTTTGAAAATATTATATTCTGTTTTTTCTTCATATTCAATTTTGCTGATATTTGATGTTTTGTATATAATTTTATAGTTATCTGATAGTCTCAGCTTTTTTGATTTACCTTTTTGATTTTTATATTTAATAATAAAGTTATCTTTGTTTGTGGAAATAGAAATAAAATCTACAGCAGGTATTGTTTTTCCTTCAGTTGCATATGTATATACACCAGAATACAAAGCAATACCCATGATACTAACTATTGTGATAATATATAGTGTTAAAAAACTAGCAAGTAATAATTTTGTTTGCAATGATGAACTCATATTAACCTCCTTTTTATCAACAGTTAAAAAAAATAAAGTCCAATTTCAATAAGTGCAGAAATAAACATACAAATAAAACCTGTTCTTTTTTGCTTTTTATCTGTCCACATATCAGCAACTAATGAAACTCCAACATAAAGAAAAGCCAGTACCATTACTATTGCTATAATCGTTACAGATTCTTTTGAGTTTTTTGTCATACACTTTTCTCCTTTTTTTCGTTTTTATATAGTTTTTGCTAATCTTATTTTTAGTAATTCATTCCCTTGTGATGGTTCAAATCCTATCGTCCAATAAGTGATATAAAAATTTTTATCTGGTGTTTGTGTGGACACACAATAATAATCTGTATAAAATCCTTTAAAACTCACATTAGTATGTTCTCTAATATTTAAACTTTTGTTAAAAGCACTCCATTCTTCACAAGAAGGGATAAACCATCCATTGTCTACTTTATCTTGGATGTAATTCCACAAGTCCTTATCATCTTTTTGATTACATATATCGTTTTTCCATTGATTTAATATGTTAATGGTATTTTGTCTTCCAGTTCCGAATTTTGCTTTTGTTTTAACTTTATCAAAGAATGGCAAAGATTTTATCGAACAACTATTTTTAATAGAATCATTTATATCCATTATATAAAATCTATCAATGCCTTCTCCGCTAGGAGCTAATACTTCTTGTTTTCCATTGATTGGATGAGTATATGTATCAGTAACAATATAATCTTTCAATCCTTCTTTAACCGGTGGTATTACATAGGAGGTATGTTTCAAATATCTTGAAGCTAACCATTCACAATCACTGGGCCACCATCGACCTTCACCACCAACAGCTAAATCAGCAAATATGACACCTTCGGGGATTCCATCTCCATTGATGTCAATATATTTGCCAACTTGTGATTTATCAGTGGAAATAATTTTACCAATTTTCTTATTAAACAGTTTTTTAATATTTATATTTATGTAACTTAACCTCATTTCTATCAAGTATTGAAAATATAAAGTCCAAATTCAATAAGTATGCAAATGAACATACAAATAAAACCTGTTATTTTTTCTTTCTTATCTGTTTGTCCAATTGCATAAGCTCCAGTTAAAAGAAAAGCTATTATTAAAATTATTGCCATAATACGCATAGTTTCCAATTTTGTTGTCATACACTTTTCTCCTTACCTATCCTTATATTCAATAATGATATTATCCGCATAATCGGAAACATCACCAAAAACATTGACTTCCTTTTGATAATGAATACAATTTTTCGTGCCTTTCTTGAATTTGATTGTTTGTTTTTTGTGTCTTAATTGTAAAGAGTCAGTTGGATTCATTATGTTATTATCATAGGAAGTAAAAACTAAATCGTAAGAATTAAAATTATTTTCTTTCTTTTTTATTTTCAAAGAAGTAAATGGTACATCTTCTTGGAATATATAATCATCATTTAAATTCTTTTGATAACTATTCATTTTGACAGGATGATATGAAACTATAATAATTACTATTAATCCAATGATACATCCAACTCCCTGTAATGAAAGAAAAGGGTGGTTAACAAGAAATAATTCGTAAGTATATATCATTGAAAATATGAAAAAGGCACATCCTATAAAAAATATCCAAAAGAGTATCCAAAACATTTAATCTTCCCTCCTTATTTCTATTCTTATAGGAATAATTACATGAATACATACCAATAGTGCATAAATCATGGCTCCTAAAACTATTTTTTTACTATTAAGGCCCCAATCAATAATTAATATCGTAAGACTAATTGTTAATTTAAATGCTAATTTGCTATAAAATACTGCTTCTTCCATAAATTTCTCCTTATTTTCTAATCTTAAGAACTAGTTCTCTAATGTTTTGTTGTACAATTTTCAAATCTTTTTCTATTTGTGGAGTAATAAAACCGCTATACAAATATTTAAAAGCTTCTACAATTTCTAATTTATCAATAAAATCAGCAAATTCATTTGCTTTATTAATAACATTCAACACTTCATCATCCATTTTTAAAACAATCCATTGACATCCTATTGGATATTCCATTTGTTTTTTTAAAACGATATATGTTTTTTCTATGTTTTTTATAACAAGAGGGCAGTCCCATGTTTGATGATATCCTTTAGGAAATACATCTTTATATTCCCAGGATTTTATGAGGTTTTTATAAGTATCTCTGTCTTGTTTTGATATATTCATGCTACTCCAGTATGCAGACATAGAGGGGTAGTAAGCTGCTATATTAGATTTATCTTTAGGATTATCAAATTGAGCTAATTGATAGCGTAATACCTGGAGGATATCATAAGCTTCTTTGGCTCTTACATGTGTTTCTGGATTATAAATTCCTAGAGATGTATTAAAATCACAACCTTCTAATTTTGGAATAAGTTGTCCTCTAATGTTTCTTAATAAGAATTTCGAAGGAGAGTCTTTATTAAAATCAAGTTTGAAGGAAATATAATTATAAATTTCATCGTATTGGCCTAGAAAGACTCTAGAATATAAATCAAGGGAGTTTAGAGTTTTTTCTAGGGGTTTTCTTTGGATTCTTTTTTCTATCATGGTTCACCTCATTTCTTTTTTTATTTTTATAAATTATTTATCATCCTCAACATTACCACTACCGCACCAAACAAAGCAGAATTTATGGAAATGCTCACGGATAATATTTTTAAATTTTTCATTGCATTCATCACAAAGTTCAATACTTTTATTAATTGTTTGTTTTTCTCTATCAAAATAATAAATCATTGGAATTTTACATTTATTTAATCCATCTTTTAAATCACTTGAATCAAATTCTTTTTTACAACAGTCACAAATATATATTGTTTTTCTTATTTCTTTAATCATTTTCTTTTTTTCCTTTTTCTAAATTTTTTAACCTCTTCGCATAGGCATAACATTTTTTGTTTCTCTTTCTTCGATAACTCGGTATTTAATGCCACGTAAAGAAAAAGAGTGAATAACTTTTTGGAATAGTTCGTCCATTTTTGGGGTTCTTACAATAGTGATTTCGTAAGCTTGTTTATCATTATCAAAAATTCTCCAAATAAGTTCTTTTAATAATGCATCTAGGTTTTCACTTTTTTGTCTTGCATAGCCAAATTCTCCATAGATGTCACAAACATAATTTGTTTCTATTTTCTCTTTATACTTGAAGAAATTAATTTTTTCTAATATTGTATTCTTTTCTTCAGTAAAATGAAAAATTACTTTGTTGGTCATTGTCTTATCTCCTTTTTCCATAATACAGGGCGGGATTTAGGATTTAATAATAAATCAATATTACTATAAGGGCCTGAGCTACTAGGGAGTCCATAGACAATTTCAATATCTATATTAGAATCATTTTTATGTTTAAAGTTATGATAACGACCAGTTAATAAAATATTTCTCCCAGAAAAACGAGTAAACACTTTATACTGTTTATCTTCATTGCATCTCATACATAGATAAAGTTTCCCATCAGCGAGTTTTACTAAATTGCCAGCTTCAATGTCTTTTACACCAAAGTCTTTATTTTTCTTTTTTTTCATAAAAACAGACAAGAAAGCCCACGATTTATCGTGGGGTAACTGCCTTTCACCACCTTTTTTTAATTTTATTTATTGCCATTATCGAAAATAACTTTTTGCCCGCAACCAGGACAGTAATGAATATCCAAGGAATTGAAATCCTCTGAATTATCTGAAATTCCACGTCCTAATTCTCGATTACAGCATGGACATCTAAAAATGTCGTTTCGATATATTTCTTCGTAGCCGTCATCAAAAAAACTTTCAAAATTTTCTTCAATTATTATTTTTTTAGCTGTTTCTTTTTTATTTGACATAATAAATTCCTTCTTTCTTATTTAGAAAATAAAATGCAACATTACCATTACACTAAGAATACAAACTCCTGCTGATACTATTGGATTACTAAATATTCTTTTTATAGGTTCTTTTATATAAGGCCACATAATAAATAAAACACCTATTGTGATTCCGATAAATATCCCAATTTTTGAATAATTTATGATATAAGATTTAACAATTTGTGTTGATTCTGCAAACATTGTTTTGTATCCTCCTGTTTTGATTATTTATTTATAATATTCGATTGTATCAATATTTATTTTGATTTCTTTAACATCATCTTCTTTTTTGAATCCAAACAATTCTTTGTAAAGATTCCATTTATCTAGATTTTTTTCAAATTCATCTTCTTTTAAAATAATTGGGTTTTGATTGTGTTTACAACCATAAAAAGTCATTGCCATCGTTTTTTTCCTTTCTAATATATGAATTTTGTTTTATTTTTCTTGAAATAATTTAATTCTTTGTTAGCTATTGAATAATCTTTGGTATCCAAATATCTTATATATTGGTGTCCGTCGTATTCCTCGATAGTCCATGGTCTTGAATTATCTACATTTACCAAATCAAATTTATCAAAGTTTAGAATTTGAAAACCGTAAGGCGATTTTGAATCTTTTACTTTGTTAAATAATAATTTCTCTATTCCATTGTTCTTAATTTTAATATAAGGGGCTTTAAATGTTCCATCAGCAAATGAGGTAACATCTTCATCTGAATGACCGTTAGTTTCTAATTTATCAAATATTATTCCAAGTAAAATTTCCATAGGCCATGTTGGATGTTGTTTTTTTAATTCCAAATAGTCTTTTTCAACATATTTAGGAATAGATGAAATTCCATAGCTGGTATTAAGAGCGATTTTCATAAATGCCTCCTAAGATATTTTTGACTTTTTGAATAAAAACAGTAAATTTTGAAGGTAACTTTCTAATTTCAGTTAATCTTTTGTGATTATTATCATTTTTTCCAACAACAATATCTAAATCAGTACTGATAGGGGATTGATGAATAAATAATCCTTTTTCTAAGGGAATATATTCTCCACTTTTAACTTTAGTTGCATATTTTTGATAAAGTTGTTCTGTCTTCTTCTTAAAATAGCGAATACCCACCATTTCCATTGCTTGTTTTGAAATATAAATTTGTTTATCCATAGTTAATTTTTCTCCTTTTTATTATTTTAATTTTAATTCATTTAAAACTTCTGCAAACAATTTCTTATGCCAAATTACAACATTTGCTTCAGTACTTAATAAAGTATCCAAAGGATTGGTTTTGGCTAAAATTACAATTGATTTTTTATACATTTTTTTATAAATTTTAAACATATTTTTCTCCTTTCTTTTCGCATATACTACATTTATATTATATCATATTACACTTATGTTGACTATGTGTTTTATATGACGTCTTCAAAATAAAAAAGACAGTATAAAATACTGTCTAATAAGCTATGCTATTTTATTTTGATTCATTGTTTTCAATTCAACGATTTTTATATCATAACTTTTACCTTGAATATTGTTTATCCATGCTTCATGACCATCTTCCATAATAAAAAAATCATCATTATAAATGTTCTTTAAATTATAAAATTCATCTTTAGATAAATCTTCTCCAGTTTTTCTTCGGTACATGATAGAAAAATCCTCATATAGCATATCTTCAGCTAATAATTCATCAAAAAAAACATTGATACCATTAAATTCTAATAGTTCGATGTTTCTATCTATAATTTGAATTATAATATACATAATATCACCATAATA
>ERZ834859.2711-NODE-2711-length-14513-cov-3.871836_pt1 | contig 14513 bp, 10 predicted proteins | sample MGYA00519947_ERZ834859 | MGnify/ENA primary metagenome ERZ834859 (study PRJEB31850, sample SAMEA3708763) | human gut metagenome | biome: human gut; feature: human-associated habitat; material: faeces | place: China | collected 2014 ...
GGAAGGTCAGAATATCTGTGATCCGGTTTGTTATATGTCTCCTGAGACAGGATATAAAATTACTAAATTTTTAGATAATGCCAGGGTATGTGATCCTTATGTAGAAGAGGATGTGCAGAAATGTATGAAAAAGCTTCGTGGATTTCATGAATGTAAGCTTCAGGTAAACCATGAATTTGATTTGTTTGGTCAGATAGAATATTATGAATCGTTGCGAAACGGAGTAAAGTCTATGTATCGTGACTATGAGGAAACAAAAAGAAAGGTCTATGAGCTGAAAGCTTATATTGATAAAGCTCCTAAGAATATTGCTCTTACTCATATTGATGCAGTTCCGGATAATTTCCTTTTTGCAGGGGATGAAATTCGTTTGATTGACTGGGAATATGCAGGAATGCAGGATGTGCATGTGGATATTGCCATGTTTGCCATTTATGCCATGTATGACAGAGAACATGTAGAAAAATTAATTGATGCTTATTTTGAACATGGGTGTGACAGAGAAATTCGTATAAAAATTTATGCTTACATTGCAGTATGTGGATTTTTATGGAGCAACTGGTGTGAATATAAGAGTATCTGTGGTGTGGAATTTGGAGAATATTCTTTGAGACAATACCGATATGCAAAGGATTACTATAAGATTGTGAAGGAAGAGCTTAGCAGGGAAGGAAAAGAAGAAAATGTATAAAGTAAAGCGTGCAATTATTATGGCGGCAGGGATTGGAAAGAGAATGCAGCCGGTGACATTGGAAACACCAAAACCTCTTGTAAAGGTAAACGGAGTACGAATGATTGATACCGTTATACAGGGACTTTTAGAAAATGGAATATCTGAGATTTATGTAGTAGTAGGATATTTAAAAGAGAAGTTTGCAGTTTTGGAGAAAGATTATCCTCAGGTGAAATTAATTGAAAACCCATATTATTCTGTTTATAACAATATTTCTTCTCTGTATGTGGCAAGAGAGCATCTGGAAGATGTGATTATTCTGGATGGGGATCAGATGATTTATAATCCGTCTATTCTGACACCGGAGTTTGAGCGTTCCGGTTATAATGCAGTCTGGACAGATGAAGAGACAGACGAATGGTTGATGACTGTGGAGGATGGAATTGTAAAATCCTGCAGCAGAACAGGAGGTAAATGCGGCTGGCAGCTGTTTAGTATTTCTCGTTGGAGTGCAGAGGATGGAAAGAAACTGAAGAAGCATCTGGAGGAAGAATTTGAGGAAAAAGAAAACCGCCAGATTTACTGGGATGATGTGGCAATGTTCTGTCATCCGCAGGAATACCGGTTGGGAATTCGCAAAATGCAGGCCGGAGATATTATCGAGGTGGATAATCTGTCAGAGCTTGCTATGCTGGACAGTAGTTATGAGAAGTATTTAGGAGGAAATTCAGATGAAGAAAGACAGTAAAAAGCAAATTGATTGGACCATTACGCTGGTTCCTCTTGGAATTGTAGTTGCCCTGAGTGTGTTATTTTTCCTTATGCCGGAGCAATCCAATGCAGTTTTGAGTCAAATTCGTTTCTTTTTTGGTGATACTTTTGGAACCTATTATCTGATAATCGGACTTGGTGTATTTTTGCTTTCTATTTACATAGCAATGTCAAAGTATGGAGATATTGTATTGGGCGGCAAAGATGAGAAACCAAAATATTCCTTTTTTGCATGGGGAAGTATGATGTTTACCTGTGGCCTTGCAGCAGATATTTTGTTTTATTCTTTTTCTGAATGGGTGATGTATGCAGCAGATCCCCACATTGCAGAGCTGGGAAGTGTACAGGATTGGGCAGGCGTATTCCCGATGTTCCACTGGAGCTTTATTCCATGGGGATTTTACCTTGTTTTGGCAGCTGCATTTGGGTTTATGCTTCACGTAAGAAAAAGAGAACGTCAGAAATATTCCGAAGCATGCCGTCCTTTATTGGGTAAACATACAGACGGATTAGCAGGAAAAATAATTGACTTATTAGCAGTGTTTGCTCTGCTGGCAGGAACAGCAACAACCTTCAGTGTTGCAACTCCTTTGATGGCAGAAGTGGTAAGTGAATTGTTCCATGTTGAAATCAGCCGTACGGTAATTACCATTATTATTCTGCTTTTGACTTGCCTTGTTTACACCTATTCTCTTTTACACGGATTTAAGGGGATTAGTTTTCTGGCAAAAGCGTGTATTTATCTGTTCTTTGGATTGTTGTTGTTTGTTCTTTTATTCGGAGGAGAGACAAAATATATTATTGAATCAGGATTTGCCTCTTTTGGAAAGATGATTGGAGAATTTGTGGAGCTTTCCACCTTTACAGATCCTTTGAGAACATCTTCTTTCCCTCAGAATTGGACGATTTATTATTGGGCTTATTGGATGGTTTGGTGTGTTGCAGCTCCATTCTTTATCGGAAGTATTTCCAGAGGAAGAACTATTCGCCAGACAATTTTAGGCGGATATGGATTTGGAGTTGGTTCTACACTGGTAAGTTTTGTGGTTTTAGGAAATTATTCTATGGGACTGCAGACATCCGGTGCAGCAGATTTTATTGCACAGTATCAGGCTGACGGAGATGTATATGGAATGATTATTTCTGTAATTAAGACGCTGCCATGTGCACCGCTGATTTTAGTGTTATTATTGATTACGATGATTGCATTTTATGCAACTTCTTTTGACTCTATTGCACTGACAGCTTCTTGCTATAGTTATAGAAAACTGGGAGAAAATGAGAGTCCAAATAAGCTGATACAGTTAATGTGGTGTATCTTGTTGATTGTACTTCCTATTGGATTGGTATTTTCGGAAAGTTCTATGAGTAATCTTCAGTCTGTCAGTATTGTAGCAGCGTTTCCTATAGCGATTGTCATTGTGATGATTGCAGTCAGTTTTATAAAAGATGCGGGGAAATATTTGAGAGAGAAAAAATAAAAAGGAAGAGTAAGAAGACGAAAGCATCCATTTCTTTCGTCTTCTTTATTTTTTCATATTTATTGTAAATATTATAAGAAAAAAAGGATAATGAAGGAGTTTTTTTGTAAGGTATGGAAAAAATGAGAAAATATGCAAGAAAACATTAAAAAATGGAAAGAAATCTGCTATAATTAGACGAAAATACAAAAAAATAAAACGATTGTACAAATAGGAGGTATAAAATATGTGTGGAATTGTGGGATATGTGGGAAAAGAAAATGCGGCATCTATTTTGATAGAGGGGCTTTCCAAGTTGGAGTATAGAGGATATGATTCTGCCGGTATTGCAGTGCAGGATAATAGCCGGGATAAAAAAGAAATCGAGATTATCAAGGCGAAAGGACGTCTGCAGGCGCTTCGAGAGATGACAGATAATGGAAAAGCAGTAAAAGGATGTTGCGGAATTGGTCATACTCGTTGGGCTACTCATGGTGAACCGTCCGTAGTTAATGCACATCCTCATGTGTCAAAGGATAAAAAAATTGCAGTAGTACATAATGGGATTATTGAAAATTACAAGGAGATAAAGGAATATTTGCAGAAAAAGGGTTATGAATTTGTGTCAGAAACAGATACAGAAGTAATTGCTCATCTTTTGGATTATTATTATAAAGGGAATTGCTTGGAGGCAATTACAAAGGTATTAGGAAGAGTGAGAGGTTCCTATGCACTGGGTATTCTTTTTCAGGAAAATCCGGGAGTTATGTATGCGGTGAGAAAGGACAGTCCTTTAATCGTTGGAAAATCTTCTCAGGGAAATTTTATTGCATCTGATGTTCCTGCAATTTTAAAATATACAAAGACAGTATGCTATATTGATGACAGAGAAATTGCTGAAATTAAGGCAGATGGTATTCGGTTTTATGATATTGACCAGGAAGAGCTGCAGAAAGAGTTCAAAACCGTGGAGTGGGATGCAAAAGCAGCGGAAAAAGAGGGCTTTGAGCATTTTATGCTGAAGGAAATCTATGAGCAGCCGAAAGCAGTAGCAGATACTATCAGTCCCAGAATTAAGAATGGAAAAATTGTGATTGACGAATTGGAAATGACAGACGAAGATATTAAGAAGGTCAGTCGTATTCAGATGGTAGCTTGTGGTTCTGCATATCATGTGTGCGTATGTGCGAAATATGTGCTGGAAAAGCTGGCAAAAATACCGGTAGATGTGGATTTGGCATCGGAGTTTCGTTACAGGAATCCCCTTATGGCGAAGGACACATTGGTGATTGTCGTGAGTCAGTCGGGGGAAACGGCAGATTCGCTGGCAGCTTTAAGAGAGTCTAAGAAAAGAGGTTATAAAGTTCTGGGAATTGTAAATGTAGTAGGCAGCTCTATTGCGCGAGAAGCAGATAGTGTTTTTTATACATGGGCAGGACCGGAAATTTCCGTAGCTACTACAAAAGCGTACAGTACGCAGTTGGCAGCCGTGTATCTCATTGGATTACTTTTTGGAAAAGTAAGGGGGACAATTAAGGATAAAGAGTATAGAGAATATATTCATGAATTGGGAAGACTTCCTGAGAAAATTCAAAAGATTTTAGATGAAAAAGAAAGAATACAATGGCTTGCCAATAAGTATTCACATACAAAGGATGTGTTCTTTATTGGTAGAGGTCTGGACTATGCCATTTCTTTAGAAGGTTCTTTGAAGCTAAAAGAAATATCTTATATTCACTCAGAAGCTTATGCGGCAGGGGAATTAAAGCATGGCACGATTTCTCTTATTGAAGAGGGCGTTCTGGTAGTTGGTGCAGCAACACAACCGGATTTATTTGAGAAAGAGATCAGCAATTTAGTAGAAGTGCGAAGTCGTGGAGCATGTGTCTTAGGGCTGACTTCTTATGGGAATTATTCCATAGAAGATATTGCAGATTTTACTGTGTATGTGCCTAAGACACAGGATGTTTTTACTACCAGTCTGGCTGTTGTTCCACTGCAGTTGCTGGCATATTATATTTCAGTTGCTAAGGGCTTGGATGTTGATAAGCCAAGAAATCTTGCAAAGAGTGTTACAGTAGAATAGAGATGGAAAGTGTACTATCAAATAAGGCACTAGTGTTATATATGGTAGTAATTGGAAAATAATAAGTAGTACACTGATAGTACCAAAAATGGAGGTACTATTTATGATTCGTTCACGAAAGATATTAGCAGATCGTATTAATAATCTGTGTAAGGAACAAGGAATAACTTATTATGCGCTATCCTATAAATCAGCAGTTCCCCTTACTACGTTGCTGCACATTGTAAATGGTTCAACGAAAAATCCGGGAATATTTACTATTCATAAAATTTGCGAGGGATTTGAGATTTCATTAAAGGACTTCTTTGATACAGAGGAATTCTGCGAAATGAGAGGAGATTTTGAAGAGGAGATGCAGATTTAATCAGTGGAGGATAGGAATGACAGAGATAAGAGATAATAACTTTTCCAAGCTCTGTGAGGGAAAAGGGGAGCTGTTAAGTAAAGCGCTAAGAGACCGGATATTGGAACAGGATTTTATGAGAAAATCGAAGTTTCCGATTATATATGCTTCTGAGACTATTATGCGCTATCGTGCGGAAAAGACTGATATAAGCAGCAGAGAAAGTCTAAGAGAATTTGTTCAGGGACTTTTTTGCTCTTCTGTAAGTGAAGAAAGTATAGCAGGTGTAGCTGCATTTATAGGAAATCATGCAAGAGAACTTAGAGATTTGAAAGAGGGACAGGAGCGGGTTCTGGAAGGATATGCAATAGCGGTGGACTCTTTTAGTTTAGTACGTATAGATTATAGAATATGGGCACAAAAATGCGATGCCCGTTATATTTCGGCAGCAGCAGGAATTAGAGGTGTTTTAGATGTGAAAAGGACTCGCTGGAATGATTTTTTAAGTGCCTACATGGAGATTTTGAATTTGGGATTTCCGGAGGATATTTCACAGGAAGAAAAACAGGAGCAAATTACAAAATGCGTGGAAAAGGCACGTATGTTATTTAGACTTTTTCATGGAAACCTTGTAAAAAGTGAATAGAATAATATACAACTATACAAAACAATTGTATGGTTAAAGCGAAAAGAGCACTTTTTTGCCAGAAAAGTTCAAAAAGGTGTTCTTTTTTTACTATGTATGATAAAATAGGAGACAATGAAAACGATATTTGTGAAAGGAGAAATAGAAGCTTATAAGCTTCATACAAAAACAAATGAAAAGTTTATTGATTTTAGGTGCGGGCGGTTTTGGTCAGATGATACAGGAAACAGCCAGACTGATTGGATATGCAAAAGTAGTATTTTTGGATGATGCAGTTAAAGGAGAAGATGTCATTGGAAAATGCTGTGATTATCAGGCATTTCTAGGAGAATATGATACAGCAGTAGCAGCTCTCGGAGATAACGGAATGCGCCTTTATTGGACAGAAAAGCTCATGGAAGCAGGATATAAAGTGCCGGCAATTATTCATCCGTCAGCAGTAGTAAGCCCAAGTGCGGAAATTGGCAACGGAAGTTTTATTATGCAGCGTGCAGTTGTTAATACACATACAGTCATTGAGCATGGTGTTCTTGTAAACAGCGGTGCGGTTGTAGACCATGACTCTCATGTTGCAAAGGGAGCACATATCGGACTGGGAAGCGTTGTGAAAGCAAATTGTAATATTGATGTAAAACGTAAAGTGGAGGCCGGCGAAGTGGTATTTTCTACCAGAAGAAAAATTGACGGCGTTACAAACAGAAATCTGGAAGATGCCTTATATGCTTTCGGATTTGGTAATCAATGCAGCTATGTGAAACCTTTTGGACAGGGACATATCAATGAAACTTATGCTGTTTATATGCCTACGGATGCAGGAGATGAGTTTGCATATATTCTTCAGCGAGTAAATAACAACGTATTTAAAGATCCGGCAGGGGTTATGGAAAATATTTTCGGTGTAACAGAATACCTTCGTAACGTTATTCGAGAAGAAGGCGGAGATCCGGACAGAGAAACTTTATCTTGTATTAAGACAAAAGCCGGATGCACTTATTTTGAAGACAGTGAAGGACAGCCTTGGAGATGTTATCATTACATTCCGAATTCTGTATGCTATCAGTTGGTGGAAGAACCGGAGCAGTTTTATCAGTCAGGAAACAGTTTCGGACATTTCTTAAAGCAGCTTGGTAATTATCCGGCATCCAGCTTAAAAGAGACCATTCCTGATTTCCATAATACAGTAAAACGTTTTGCAAATTTCCAGCGTGCTGTAAAGCGTGATATTAAAAACAGAGCCATTACCTGCCGCCCTGAGGTTAAGTTTGCTTTGGAAAGAGAAGCAGATTGCGGCGTTCTGGTAAAACAGCAGGAAGAAGGAAAACTTCCTTTACGAGTAACACATAATGATACGAAATTAAACAATATTTTATTTGATGCGGATACCGGAAAAGGACTGTGCATTATTGATTTAGATACTATTATGCCGGGCTTGGCTGCCAATGATTTTGGTGACTCTATCCGTTTTGGCGCAGCTACCGCAGAAGAGGATGAAAGAAATCTGGATTTAATGCACTTCGATATTTCCTTATATGAAATGTATGTGAAAGGTTATCTGGAAGGTACAGATGGTGTGCTTACACATGAGGAAATAGAAAGTCTTCCATGGGGAGCGCGCTTAATGACTTTGGAATGTGGTATGCGTTTCCTGACAGATTATCTGGAAGGAGATACTTACTTTAAGACAGCTTATCCGGAGCACAATCTGGTTCGTGCCCGTACACAGTTCCGTCTGGTTGATGAAATGGAACAACAGTTTGAAAAGATGCAGGAAATTGTGCGTCAGTATTGCTAAGAAAATGATTTTTAGATAGAATAATTACAAGGGCTGCCACATTAGGCGTACATGGAGTTGTTGCTTAATGAGCAGCCCTTATTATGCAGGAATTTAATAGAAGTGGAGGAAAATTCGTTGTCGGAAAATACAGATAAAATCATTTTGTTTGAACAGACACCAATTCCAAAGGCAGTTGCAAAGCTGGCAATACCCACAATTCTCAGCTCGCTTGTTATGGTGCTTTATAATCTGGCGGATACCTATTTTGTAGGAATGTGCAATGACCCAATTCAGAATGCGGCAGTTACCTTGGCAGCCCCGGTGCTTTTGGCATTTAATGCGGTGAACAATCTTTTCGGAGTGGGCAGCTCCAGTATGATGAGCCGTGCTCTGGGAAGAAAAGATTACGATACGGTATATAAAAGCTCTGCACTGGGCTTTTATTGTGCAATTATATCCGGTGCGCTATTTGCGTTGGCATGTTTTGTTTTTAATGCACCGCTGCTTCGTATGCTGGGAGCAAATACTGAGACCATGGCTGCCACAGGAGAATATTTGAAATGGACCTCTATTTACGGAGCAGCGCCTGCTATTTTAAATGTTGTTATGGGGTATATGGTAAGAGCAGAGGGTTCTGCGCTGCATGCCAGTATCGGAACAATGAGCGGCTGCTTTTTAAATATTATTTTGGACCCTGTTTTTATACTTCCGTGGGGCTTGAATATGGGAGCGGAAGGAGCAGGACTTGCCACCTTTTTATCTAACTGTGTTGCCTGTATTTACTTCTTTGTATTACTCTATAAAAAAAGAAAAAGTACTTTTGTGTGTGTAAATCCCAAACGCCTTTCTCTGGACAAAAATATTATCTGTGGAATTTGTGCAGTGGGAATTCCAGCATCAATTCAGAACCTTTTAAACGTTACGGGAATGACGATTTTGAATAATTTTACATCTTCTTTTGGTGCAGATGCAGTTGCGGCAATGGGGATTACCCAGAAAATCAATATGGTGCCTATGAACATTGCCATGGGAATTTCTCAGGGAATTATGCCTTTAATCAGTTATTCTTATTCCGGCGGCAATCATAAGAGAATGAAAGGAACACTGATGTTTGCCGCAAGAGCAAGTCTGGGATTTATTACTGTTGTGGCAGTTTTTTATTATTTAAGTTCCACACAGCTGACAGAAATGTTTATGTCAAATGAAGCCATTATTTCTTACGGAACAAAATTTTTAAGAGGATTTTGTCTGGGATTGCCGTTTTTATGTATGGATTTTATGGCAGTAGGTGTGTTCCAAGCCGTAGGAATGGGGAGAGAAGCTCTTATTTTTGCGATTATGAGAAAAATTATTCTGGAAATACCAGCGCTGTATCTTTTAAATTATTTACTTCCTTTGTATGGACTGGCTTATGCACAGTTTGTGGCAGAGGTTGTATTGGCAGCAGCAGCGGTTATTGTGTTGGCAAGGCTGTTTCAGAAAATTGAGCAACAAAAAGTGATTGCCAGATAAAATAGACTAAGCTATACTGATAATGTTACCGCCTCCTATACCGGTACAGAAGGGAGGTGCTCACTATGGATTTAGTATTATCTTTTATTGTCGCTGTTGCGGCTGGTGTAGTTTGCCACTACATCATCAAATGGTTAGATGGCGACAAATAGCCGGTAACTAGCCTGTGGATATAAGCCTTTCCACACCAAAATTAGGAATAGAAAACCCCTCGGAATGCAGTCCGAGGGGTTTTCATTGCTGTTCACTATGGAATAGCATTATCTTTTTGCCTACTGGCATTATAGCATATGCAATTTAAGAATACAATATGCAGATTTGAGCTTTATGTGCTATATTTTCAAATTTTTCATAAATCTTGATTTTCATCAGTTCCTGTGCTATACTACAACACGTTGTAAAGCCCATAAAAACAAGGTCTTATAAGGGTTTCGCCGATTTCCGGCGTAAAATGAATCGTGTGTTCGTGACCTTCCACACGTAAAACAAAACTAAAGGAGAAAACAGAATATGAAAAACAAAAATGTGTCGTACTTAACACAGGCTGCAATGATTGCGGCAATCTATGTGGTGCTTACCATTGTCTTTGCACCTATCAGCTTCGGAGAAATACAGGTTCGTATTGCAGAAATGCTGACAATTTTACCTATTTTTACACCGGCGGCAATTCCGGGATTGTTTGTAGGATGTCTGATTGGAAATATTACAGGCGGAGCAATTTTACCTGACATTATTTGCGGCAGCATCGCAACACTTGTAGGAGCAGCAGGGACATACGCATTGAGAAATCACCATAGAGCATTGGCAGTTTTACCGCCTATTTTGGTAAATGCCTTGGTCGTTCCGTTTGTACTTCGCTATGCTTACGGTGTGGTACTTCCAATTCCATTTTTGGCTTTAACCGTAGGAATTGGGGAAATTATTTCCTGTGGAATACTGGGAAATGTTTTGGCGGCAGTTTTGAAAAAATACAGCGGAAAAATTTTCGTATCACAAAGAGTATAAAATAAAAAGCTTCAGGGAGTTCTGTAAATCAGAATTCCCATTTTTTTGTCTCCTTCCAATCATTTACTTTGACATACAATAGTCTGTATGCTAGAATTAAATCAATTATGGAGTCTTATACCCTCAGCAAGAATTACAGATAAGAACACATATTTGAAACTATATACAAATCAATAAATGTACAGAGGTGAATAAATTGGATAAAAACGAGTACAGAGCAAAATTGGAAGAAATCGGTCAGTTAGTTGACAGACAGGACTACAAAGGCGCTCTAAAAATTGTAGATACCATTGATTGGCGTAGAGTACGCAGTGCCAGAACCTTATGTATGGTAGGCGAGATATACGAAGCTAATAAAAGGTATGAAGATAGTCGAAAACTTCTGCTCCTTGCACATCAGAGAGCTCCTATTGGAAGAACTGTCATATACAGATTAGTTGAGCTTTCTATTAAAATGGGTGAATTTGACGAGGCACTGAATTATTATAAGAAATTTGTGGAGATTTCTCCTAATGACAACAGCCGTTACATTTTAAAATATAAAATTTACAGAGCGAGACGTTCACCGATTGAAGAACAGATTGCAATTCTTCAGGATTATAAGAGCAAAGAGTATACGGAAAGATGGGCTTATGAGCTGGCACGGCTGTATGCAAAGGCAGGTATGAAGGATGCTTGCATTGAAGAGTGTGACGATTTGATTTTATGGTTCAGCGAAGGAAAATATGTTACAAAGGCCATGGAATTAAAAATGCGCTTTACACCGCTGACAGCAGCGCAGCAGGAAAGCTATAACAAGGCAAAAGGTGTTCCTGTTCGTGCTGTTGAAATACCGAAGACAGTACCGGTGCAGATGAATGAGCCTTTCAATCAGCAGCAGGATAAGGAAATTGAAGAGATATTAAACAGTATTAAGCTGGGAGGGCTTACACAGGAAGCTCCGTCTGAAACAGTGAAGCCTCAGGAAGCGCCTATGCAGCCAAAACAGCCGGAAGACCTTCCGGACCGCGTGGCACAGGGGCTAAGGGATGTGTTCCAGCCAAAGGCAGCAGTGTCAGAGGACATGGAAACAGCGGCAACAAAAGAACCGTCTACGGCTACGGAAGAACAGGGATATGTGATTAAAGATTTAGAGCCGGAAGATATGACAAAGGGCACTGAATTTAAGCCGTTTCATATTGGAAGCGCAATGACAATGGAGGTAAAGGCAGAAGCCCCGAAATCAGAGATGCTTTCTTCTGATGGTGCAGCGACAGAAGCCTTTAAGACAGATACAAAAAGTCTGGAAATTGATTTAGAAGCGCTTTTGGCAGAGACCGCAAACGAGTTGGCGCAGGCAGTTGCCGAAGGAACACAAGAAACTGTTCAAGAAGTAAACGAGGAAGTTGTGGAAGAGGCGCTTGCGGAGATTTCAGAAGAACCGGGTGAAGAAGAAGTTACAGAAGCTGTTGAAGAAACCGAAGAGGTTGTAGAGGAAAGTTCTAAAGAAGCAGAAGAAGATATTCTTCCTGCGCCGGCAGCGGCAAAGGCTGCTATGATTGCAGAAAATTTAAGCGCTGTTTTTGAAGAAAAAGCAAATGAAATCGAAGCTTTGGCAGCAGAAAATACAGAGGAAGAGTCCGAAGAAGCTTTAGCAGAAGCCAAAGAAATTACAGAAGAAGCTTTAGAGGAAACTGCTGAGACAGCAGAAGAAGCGGTAGAAGAGACTGCGGAGGAAGAAGTATCTGAGGAGGCAACCAGAGAAATTCCTGTGGAAGAAGTCAAAGAGGCAATGGGTGAAATTGATTTTTCACAGGCTTTGGAACAGGAAATAGAGAAAGAAACTTCCGTTGAGTCACAGCAGGAGGAATGCCATATAAAACGTGTGGCAGCCTCGGCAGTAGATGAAACGCAGAAATCTTCTGCATTTCAGACAGCAGTCGAAGGCTTAATGCGTCATCACCTTACAGAAGAAGAACACAGAAGATTGTTTACATATTTTGCACCTGTTCCGGGTATGACACAGCAGATAAATGAAGCCTTAGATACTGCACAGGAGTCTGCATGTGCCAAGACATCTCAGGCAGGAAATATTATCGTTACAGGACGTGAAGGTTCCGGAAAGACAAGACTTTCAGAAGGGCTGATTAAAGCTCTTTGCAAAGAACGTCAGATGGAAGGCGCTAAGGTTGCGTTTATCACAGCAGAGGAATTGAATAAAAAAGACCCAATAGCCATTGTGGGAAAATTATCAGGAGGATTTCTGGTAGTTGAAAATGCAGGAGAATTAGACGAGGAAATAGTCGAAGATATGTCAAAGGCTATGGAATTTAAGACAAATCGTTTGACTGTAATTTTAGAGGATTTGAAACCGGGTATCCGCAGTCTGGAAGAAAAATATCCGGAATTTATCAAAAAATTTGACTCCCGCATTGTAATTCCTGTGTTTACCAATGATGAGTTGGTATCTTTTGCGAAAACTTATGCAAAAGAGCTGGGATATAAAATTGACGATATGGCAGTTCTTGCATTATATACTTTAATCGGAGATAATCAGAACGAAGAAAATCCGGTCACAATCGGCACAGTCAGAGGTATGATGGATGAAGCCATTAAAAAAGCTTCTAAGAAAGGACGCCGATTAGGAAAGAAAGTGGCAAAACGCCATTTAGATGATGAAAGCGGCAGAATTATGCTGTATGAGAAAGATTTTGATATTTAGTCAGGAGGAAAAAAGATGACAGCCCCTTATCTGGGAAATCCAAAGAGAACCATAGAAGTTCTCAAGAAATATGAATTTGTTTTTCAGAAAAAGTTCGGGCAGAATTTCCTCATAGATACCCATGTGCTGGATAAAATCATAAATGCTGCAGAGATTACAAAGGAAGATTTTGTATTGGAGATTGGTCCTGGTATCGGGACCATGACCCAGTACCTGGCCTGTGCAGCAAGAGAGGTTTATGCAGTAGAAATCGACAAAGCACTGATTCCTATTTTAGAAGATACTCTTCAGGACTATGATAATGTGACAGTTCTCAATGAAGACATTCTCAAAGTAGACATCAGGAAACTGGCAGAGGAGCACAACCAGGGAAAACCCATTAAAGTTGTGGCGAATCTGCCATATTATATTACCACACCGATTATTATGGGATTATTTGAGGAACATGTGCCTATAGAATCCATTACCGTTATGGTGCAAAAAGAAGTTGCAGATAGAATGCAGGTAGGACCCGGGACAAAGGACTATGGAGCCCTGTCTCTGGCAGTACAGTATTATGCCGAGCCGTATATTGTGGCCAATGTTCCGCCTAACTGTTTTATGCCAAGACCCAAGGTAGGAAGCGCAGTAATCCGTCTTACCAGACATAAAGAAGCGTCGGTTAAGACGGTAGATGAAAAATTGATGTTTCGTCTTATTCGGGCATCTTTTAACCAGAGACGTAAAACACTGGTAAACAGTTTAAAAAATTCACCGGAGCTTTCCTTTAGCAAGGAGGAGATTCAGGCGGCCATTGCAGCCTGCGGATTTTCAGAAGGTGTCAGAGGAGAGGCTTTGACGCTGGCAGATTTTGCAGCTCTGACCAATGAATTGAAAAAATAGATAAAACAAAGAGGATGTCATTCTCACATCTTATGGATGATTGAATGACACCCTCTTTTTCTATAAATATTAAAGGAAGGAGAGCCGACTCTTACGAGTCGACATATGAAAAAGAAAATATAAAAATAACTTGCTCTGTATTATTTTTATGATATTAGTATATCCCAGAATTATGTTCAAATCGTGTTGAAGTTGTGAAGAAATCATGAACGAAAATCAAACCTTTTATGAATGTTAAAAATTTACCGGGATTGGAGGTCAAATAATTTCCAAATCTTTATGGTGTGTCTGGATTTGAAGATGCTGAATATCCAGAAAACATTCCACACACACGCGAATACCACCCATAAGCCCGGAAATATCCTGCAATTTGGATGAGATGATTTTGCAGTCCCGGTTCTGGTGCTTTGAGAGATATTCCAGGATACGGGAATTAATATTTGGTATGTAATTGGAAAAAGCGCTGTTAATCACAATTAAATCCGTATTAAAGGTATTGATAATATTGTTGATTCCAATGGACATATATTTAACAAACAAATCCATCATTTCCAGGGCAGCAGGGAGCTTTTGCTGGTAATCGGCCAGAAACTGGTCCATGGTTACCTGGATTTGTCCGGTGCGGGCAGCATATTCCTCTAAAATGGCTTTTTCGGAGGC
>ERZ834859.2724-NODE-2724-length-14465-cov-3.507564_pt1 | contig 14465 bp, 7 predicted proteins | sample MGYA00519947_ERZ834859 | MGnify/ENA primary metagenome ERZ834859 (study PRJEB31850, sample SAMEA3708763) | human gut metagenome | biome: human gut; feature: human-associated habitat; material: faeces | place: China | collected 2014 ...
CCCCCTGCCATTTCGACAAGACTGCCGACATAGCTATTCTCGGTTGCCACGATATAAGACCCCGGCAGTCCCATCAGAATCAGAACCTTCGGGGCTTCTTTTCCTGCATTTTTATCTTTGTATTCCTGCATAAATGTGTTAAATTCGTCTACCATTGCCTGTGCCTGCTGTTGTCTGTTAAATTTTTCACCGAGATCTGCAATTGAAGCATACATGCCGGATACACTTTTTAAATTTAAAAACAGGGATTTCACCTGGATTGCCGCATATTTCGGCTGTAAATCGCTTTGCAGGCTGTTCGGGGACAGCACATAATCCGGCGATAAAGATTTTAAAATCTCCATATCCGGCGACATTGCCGTTCCGACCTGTGTAACGTCCTTATACCGCTCCGGCAGTGTACCGGAGGTCTGGCATACGCCCACTAAATCTAATTCCAATTTGTCACAAATCTGTGCAACAGCAGGAGAAGTGGCAACAAGGCGCACCTCTGCGCTGTTGCTGGTATTTCCCGTACTGCTGCCCTGTCCGTCCGGGTGCTGGTCTACGCAGGCTGTCAGTGAAACTGAGGCGGTTAGTACGGCGATGCCTGCAAGCAGCATACAAAGTCCTTTTTGAACAATCTTTTTTACCTGTCGTTTCATTTGTCTGCTCCTTTAATTTTTCTTTTTACGATATACAAGCATATACCATGCCGCACCTGTCACAACAATGGCAATTACAACACCCATTCCGATAAAAATGCCGGTGCTGGTGTTTTTTTTGCTCTCCTGCGCTTCTGCATTGACCTGTTTTCCTGCCGCATCATATTCCTGAATTCCGGCATTTTTCGTCTGTGTGTTTTCTGCGGTCTTTGCCTGTGCGGCACTTGCTTCTGCTGATGTAGTCTGTCCGGCTTCTGTCGTACTTTCTGCACTTTCACCTTCTGCCTGCTCTATGTTCTGTGTTCCGGCATTTTCCTGACTGCCGTCTGTTCCGGCTGACACACCGGTTTCACCCGATAAGCTGTCCGTGCCTGATGCGGTATTTTCAGCCTGCGCACTTACACCGCGCTCTCCTGAACTGCTTTCTCCCGGGTTGCTTTCTTCACTGCCACCCTCTGCGCTGTCCGGGCCGGCACTGCCGCCCTTTTCTTCAACGGTCACACTGGTAATAAAGTCGCCTGCGCCTTCACTCAATCCCGAAAATGTAATGTAGTAAATAATATCACGCCCCATGGCAGTTACGTACATATTTACACGTACAACCGAATTTTCACTGTTGATGCGGAATCTGTAATCTGCGGTATTGCTTGAGTAATCCTCCTGCATTAACGTTGCGGATACCGGACTTCCATCTACCTGAAACTGCGGATTTTCGATATTGTCCATTAACTGCATACGGATTGTGGCATAAGTGTTTTCCGCCGGATCTACCTCGATAAGTGCCTTACCATATGTCGCGCTCTCTGTCATGGACTGTCCTAAAACCGCCGAACCCTCTCCGCCGGAATCTTCAATCGCACCGGTGGACGGATTTCGGTAGCTTGGATTGGCATTGGCAAGATAAATGCCGTTTTCAGCCGCATATACCGGATTACTGTTTTGTGAAAATACTGCCGCCGCCGATAAAATGCCCACGGTGACTGCCGTCAATACTGCCGCCGCCTGCTTTGCAAGCCGCTGAGTCTGCATTTTAAATTTCTGTTCCATATCTGTACTCCTGCTTCCTTTTTATATGTGACAAACAGGCACCCGCCCCTTTTTGGAACGGATGCCGTTGTTTTGTCTTTTTTACAGCTTAGTCTTCTTTTTCTTCCGGTCTTTTCTTTCTTCTAAAGATTGCAAGACCTGCGGCACTTAAAGAAGCAAAGAATGCTGCTGTCCACATGCCCATTGCGGAAGAATCCGCTGTCTTTACGCCGCTGTTGCTGTTGTCTGCCGTATTGGCTGAGCCACCTGCCGTATTTGAATTACCGCCTGCTGCCGAACCGTTATCTGTTGATGTCTTTTCAACAAGTGCATAATAGCTGAAGCCCTTTGTTGTCACAACATAATAGCCGTTTTCTACACTGCCCTTTATGAGAGTCTTTGAACCGTCATCATTGATACGGTATAAAACAACGTTGTCTGCATTCATGCCTGCCGGAATGAGATACTTCACAACAACACTGCCGTTTGGCTCAACTTCCTGTCCGTCCTTTTCAAAATGAACTTCATACAGTTCAAAATTGCTGCCGACGTCTGCAAGTGAATTTGCCGCCTTTGTATATTCTGTTCCTGCACTGACCTTTGTTACCTTTAACTCAGAGCCTTCCGGAAGGACACCTTCTGCGGCTGATACATGAACGCCTGTCTTTTCATCCGTCACATCAACTGCCGGTGACTTTTCTTCTGTCTGGTCTTCTGCCGGTACAAGAGAAGTATCGCTTGTTGCTGTCAGTGCTGACCAGTCGAATCTTAATCTCGCACTCATCATGGTGTCGCCCATTGGTGTATCCGGTACTTTAAAGCTTACATCTGCATAAGTAATATCTGCAACAGATGGCTGTGCACCTTCAGGAAGTTCAAATGTTACCAGTCTGATTGCATCGACTTCATTTCCTGCGGAAGTTGTAATCTTTTCTGTCTTGTCGATTGTAACAGTTACGCCCTCTACCTCAAATGCCGTAACGGCGCTGTAGATTGATGTTACGGTTACCGGATTCATGGCAATCTGAACTTTTACAACCTTGCCATCCTTTACAGTGATTAAAGCACTGCTGTTCTTTTCAAATGCCGCATTACCCATAGAAGCCTTATCGGATACCGCATTCCACAATGCAATCGGTACATAGTAGTTACCGTCAGCAATTTTATTGTCAGAAGGGTCCGGTGTCGGAGTTGGTGTCGGTTCCGGATCCGGTGTCGGGTCAGGAGTCGGAGTCGGTGTCGGTGTCGGGTCTGGGTCCGGTGTTGGTGCCGGGTCCGGTTCTGCTGTCTTTACCGCATTTGCATAATCCAGTGCCAGATAAGCATCCGGGCTGTAATTCATCGCATCGACAAACATGTTGACATAAACACCGTCATAGCTGTTGTCCGGCAGTGTAAATGTAATCTGTGTCACTCTGCCTTCTTCGTCTGTTGTGTACTGTGCATCTACAGTCTTACCATCTGCTGACGTTCCCTGATAAATCTTCCAGTTGCTTGCGTAAGCTGTCAGTCCCGCAAAGGATACGGACTGTAAATCTACGGTTACAGCTGCTGTTCCGTCTGCCGCAACAGTCATCTGTGCACTCTTAATGCAGCCTGCCGCCATAGAATCCTGTGAAACATTTCCGGCATTCTTTAAGCTTGCAGGGATTGAATACGTACCTGCTGTCAGAGTGGTCTTTGCTGCACCGAAAGTTGTTTCCTTTGTTGTATCATCGGACTTATTATTATCAGATGATGTCTTTGTTAAGCTGTCCCAGTAAACCTTTACGAAGCAGTCTGCGCTGAAACGTCCCTGCTTGAAGTCAATGCCTGAAACCAGACCGTTTAAATTCTTCATTGCCGGTACATAGATATCTGCATTGGTGTTGTAGATTGCCGCAAAATCACCTTCTAACGGGAAGGAAACCTTTGTTACAACCTTTTCATCTTCACCGAATACATCATCGCTGTACTGAATGTCATTCATTTCGACCGCAGCTTCCTTTAAGCTCTTAGAAGTATCATTGCCTTCATAGTAGCCGTTGAAGCCATAGATATATAACGGTTCTTTTGATGTTCCGTTAATAATGTCTGTTACGAGTGTCATGCTGCCATCTTTGTCAACAACAATCTTTGCCTTTGTCTTGTCATTTTCCACAAGACTGTGCTTTACTTTATCTGTGTAGTATGCAATGTCTACGCTGTATTCGCCTTCTGCAAGCTTTTCTGTCGGAAGGTTAATGACTTCTTCTTCCTGCTTTAGTTCGAGTGCATTTAAAATCGCATCGCGGATTGCATTGGATGAATACGTTGCGCCTGAAACCGCATCAACACCTGTGATTTCCTTTACATCAGTTGCGGACTTATTGATGTAGCTGCCCTTTAAGCCGTTGACTGCCTTTTCAAGCATCATCTTATTGGTTTCAGCATAAGTTCCCGCAAAATTTGCACCTGTTACTTCAATGTCTGTGATAACATCATCTGTAACTGTTACGTTGACAGTAACATCATATTCACCGAACTGTGAAATATGGGCTGTACCTGTCTTTACAACCGGTGTGTTGTCTTCATTTTTTGCTGTCAGCTTTAACTTTAAGTTCGTATCCTTTGACATACCGTCGATAAAGCCTGTCAGATAAATTTCATTGTTGTCTGTCAGGTCGAAATAGTCCGGTACATCTACAACTGCCTTCCCCGGATATACGAGTGCATTTTCAAGGTCTGTTGTTGTGGACGTTGCGCTAAATTCTGTTCCGTCTGTTGTGTAGTATACATATCCTCTGCTGTCTGTTACTTCTACAGGTGTCTTATCATATGCCACGCTGTCTGCTTCGGAATTAATCTTGTCTGTATACCAGTCGCTGTAAATTGCTGACTTTAAGCCGCTTGTATCATTCTTCGAGATTGCCTTAAATGCATTTTCCATGCTGCCTGCATTGTATACACGAAGGCTTCCCATATGTCCGTGTAAGCCGAATACGATTGTTTCGCCTAAGTCAAATACGACCTGTCTTTGTTACCAGTGTTGCACTCTTGATTGCATCAATGTTTGCAGGCGGTGTCTTTGTGGCACCCGGTTCGCACGCTGTATAAACAGATACATCTAATGCCTGTGTTGTTTCTTCTCCCTGGTCTGTATCACCGACTTTTTCAATCGTTGAGAAGTCCATACGGAACAATACTTCTGAAATGTAAGCCATTTCTGTGATGTATGTTGTAAATAACACATTTTGGTTTGCATAGTCCGCATCGTTTTTAATGTAATTGATACCGGAGAATGTCAGGTTAAACGGTGCTACCTTACTGCTTGTTGATGAAGCGAGTTTATCCAATGTAACGGATTCTACATTTTCACTGTTATAGAAGCCGCCGACCTGCTTACTTCCCTGCATAACCTTTGTAAAGTAGAAATCGCCTGTGTTTTCTGTCTTTACGTTGGTTGACGGATTAATCTTACCGGTCTTTGTAACGGTTGGTGAAATGGTGTATACCTTTGTATAGTTTTCATACTTTTCGGCATAGTCGCTGGATTCCGCAACGCCTGCATCATCTGCACCCTTAATCTTGCCGTTATCGTTGGCATCCGGTGTCGGTGTGGACTTAATCCAGAGTTCACCGCCGCCTGCGTATCCAATCGGGCTTTTTACACCCGGCATTTCATAATCGTCTACGGTTACATTGCCTTCTGCATCAACGCTTACGGTAATGTCTGTGTACTGTTCTTCATAGCCCATTGCACCTTCGATTTTGTCGGTGCCAATGTAATAGGTACTGCCGAATACTGCCTGCATTTTATATGTACCCTCTTTTAAAGAACCGTCTTCGTTGTAATAGCTGCTGACATCCTTGAATTTTGCCATAACCGTTACAGCTTCTTCCGGCATGGTAAATGTATACTCATGGGCATTTGTTCCGTTAATTGCTTCTGTTGTTGTGGCTTCAACTGTCTTGCCGCTTGCCGTTGTCACGGTTACGCTGTCCATTGTGTAATACTTTAAGCGGTCCGGTGTTACAGTAACGGTTACGGTTTCACCTGATTTTGCCTTATCGGAAGACTTTGTTTCAGCCGTTAATACGCTGACTGTACCTTCGCCGTTGGTTTCTGCCGTAATTGCATAAGAGTCTTCTGCGTACTCTGTGCTTACGGTTACTGCGGACTTCGGCATTGTGAAGCTGTAGCTTCCGTCACCGTTGTCTGTTACGTCAACTTTCTTTCCGTCTGCTGTTTCTACAGAAATGCTCTTGACCTTGCAGAATGACTTCGGCGCTGTGTATACAGTTACCTTACTGCCTTCTGCGGCTTCTTCGTCAACGGTTGTTTCGCCGTATTCACTGCCTGTTACGTTTGAAGTGATTGCATATTTCTGTGAAACAACCGTTTCTTCGGCTGCCTTTAATACTGGTCTGCCTGTTGTCTTGTCTGTTTCCCACTTGCAATACTTGTTATCCTCTGTCTGGTTCTCATCAACCCAGCTGTTTAAGTATGTAACCAGTGCAATCCTGCCGACCTTGTTGGTTGTGCCGTCAACTGCCATTAAGTTGTCGTTTTCATAACCCTCGGCTGTTACCGGTGTGATGTATGTAAAGTTCTGATTAAGAGAATCCAGATTCTCTCCTGTAACAGTCTTTGCAATTCCGTAAATTTGGGCATTTTCAGGGAAATTATTTAATGTTGTACCTGTGTAGCAGTTTGCAGTCTTATCTGATGCCTGTAAAGTAGAGTCCACACCGTAATAAGATACATTTGCCGGATTTGCATTTTCACCCATGGTAATCTCTGAAATATCATAGCTGTTGACTGCTCTGTCTGAAAGTCCATAATATGAATAATATCCGGTTAAATTTACATTTTCCAGTGTTGTCTTGCCGGTTACCGCACTGTTTACAATTTGTGTTGCACTATTTGTAATAGGGTAATGCAATACCGTACCGCCTGTCGCACCGTCAATGGTCACATTCATATTGTTTACGACCTTGTTGTAAGAACCGCCGCCATAAGCAATACCACCTAAATAGCAGAATGTGCCTGCAACGGTATGGACTTTTTGTGTTCCTTCAAATGTCAGGTCGTTGATAGTGACATCTGTGAAACTGCCTATCTGTGCGATAAATGCACTTGAATATACCCATGAACTTGATGCCGTTCCTGTCATGCCTTCTACATTCAGTCCCTTAATGGTATGTCCGTTTCCGTTAAAGGTTACTGTATTATTGTAATTTGTATATGTCATCGGCACCCATGTATATGCGCTCATATCAATATCTTTTACAATATTAATGGTTTTATCCGTAAGTGCGCTTGGATTATCACGCATTAATTTACCGACAGCCGCAAGGTCTGCCGCATCGGAAACAATCAGTGTGCTTGATGTTGCCGCATATACATCTGTATCATAACGTCCTTCTTCAAACCAGTTGTCCGGTGCAATTACCGATACTGTCACTGCGCCTGCCGGCATTGTAAAGCTCGTTGCAGAGTTTCTTATATATTCGACACTGCCGTCTTCCTTAATCACTTTGATAAATAAAACCTTTTTTGCTTCGTCTGTCAAAGTAATTGTGACATTCTCACCTTCTCTTGCCTCTGTTTTATCCAGTGCAATATAAGACTTTGCTTCATCTGCAACGGTAACAGCCTTTAATTCTTTCTGTGTAATTGCAGAACTGTCAAAACTTGTTGTGACACCCTTTTCAGGCATTGTGAATGTAAATTTTGCAGAAGATGTTGTGTTTCCTGCATCTGCTGTTACGGTTACTTCGTTGCCGTCTGCGTCTGTTACCTTTGGCAGTGTTGTACCGTCATAGTAATATCCGTCTGCTGTATTTGTGGAAAGCAGTAATGTTACGGTATCGCCTTCTGCCGCAAGTTCACCGTTTGATACGGTAAAATCGGCACCTTCAATATTTGCAGACTGGTTTGTAATGTTATACGCATCTGTTTCAACGAAGTCTACTCTTAAAGTAACGGCTACCGGGAATTTCTTTGCTACGGTATATGTTGCTTTTCCGCTTGCAAGTGATGATAATTCTCCCGGCTTTACTGTTGTATTTCCCTGTGTACCGGTTACGGTTACTGTATGCTTATAATACTTGCCGTCGATAATGCTGTCTGCTACAACATTCATATTACCACTCATCATCTGTCGGCTGCTGTAACTTACATGGCTTGCAAATTTACTGTCGTCATTGGTTTCTAATGTAATTGCACAATAACGGTTACTCTTTTCTGTGATTGTAACCTTTTTCTCCGGCATTACAAAGGTGTATACCTGTACAATCTTATCTTCATCAATCACTGTACTTTCAAGTGTTGTATCAATACCGGTTCCGTCTTCATCTGCAACAGTCGGCACATAATTTCTTGTTGAACTGTCACTTGTTGATGTAATCTTTACGGTTTCACCCGGCTTTGCACCATACTTATCTACACTTAAATATTCGCCTGTTGATTTTATCTCATACTGTCCTTCTTCCAGAACCGGTGCAAACTGCACATATATCATAAATGTTCCTACTGAGCCGTAAGCATATGCATCGTCAGGAATTGTGCATGTATACTGGTTCTCTTTGCCGTCTACCTTTGTAATCTTTAAGTCCGGTGTTGTAAAGCTTGATGACATGTACATAACAGAATCTAATGCCCAGCCGTCCTCCGGTACAGCTTCAAATGTAATTGTGCTGTCTTTTTCAGCCGTGTATACTTTTTCACCATCATCACCGGTGCTTTCTGTCACACCTGAGATTAATTTGATACTTCCCTTTCCGTATGAAACACCCGGTGTAACTGTGTAGGTTACTTTTTCTGTGCTTTCTGCATCTGCTGTTACGAGATTTTCCTCTGCCGGTGCGGCTGTTTCAAAGCCGTCCGCTTCTGTTGTCTGTGCCTGCTGTACTGCCTGTGCAAATGTCTGCTCCGGGCTTGCCGCCAATACATTGTACGGCATACTGCTCATTGTCATTGCGACTGCTAATGAAGCAGATAATAACTTAAAGCTGGTCTTTCTCATTTTTCTTTCCTTTCTGCTTTGTCCCTGTTTACTTGTTTCTATCGTGCCTTGTTGATTTTACGAATGTACTAATGCTTTGTTTTGTTTTTTGTTTTATGGCATAGTTTTATTTTGATAACTTCCATTAGTCTTATCTAACCGTGGCACTTAAAAAAATAGGCTTCAAAGCCTATCTTTCGTTTGCAGTGGCAGTGTACCACAGACATTTGTTTTTGGCAAGCAGACATTTTTGTTGCAAACCTGCAACAAACAACGGTATTTTTTACCTGTTTTCTTTAACAATCCCTTTGATTTCCTGCTTTCCCAATTTGTTGCGCAAGTGCAACAAAAAAGTCTTATTGATAAATTTTATTGTTTAAAATGAGATTTTTTCAGACTGTTTTTGCAAAATCCCTACTTTGGTACTAGGAAAATAGAGATTTAAGAGTTGGGCGGCTTTTTTGTTTCAGATAAGCCGCCTGTTACTTTGATAAAATGCTTTATTTTTCCTATTCATCTTCACGCTCGACTGCCTGCGACAACTTTTGCACCGTTTCTTCCGGCAGTTCCGTCAGGTCTGCCACATATGCAACGCTGTTCCCCGCCTGCAATAATTTTACGGCTAACTGCATTTTGGCTTTTTTCATTCCGGTGATTTCGCCTTCGGCACGTCCTTCATCACGCCCCTCGCGGCGTCCATAGGCTTCTCCCTCCAGATATCCTTCGGCACGACCGCGGTTTAATATATCCTTTGCTTCATACTCTAATACTTTTCCACCCATACTCTCTCCAACTCCTTTCCTGACCTTTTCATATTTTGCCGCCAGATGTTTTATTACTGTATCTGACATTTCAAGAATTGTAACCTTTTCGTATTCGTTTAAATCACCGTTCTTACGGTCTTCTTCCAGACGGTTTACTATCGCTGTATATTCCTCTTCCAGCTTCGCTAATTTTTCGCTGTTTTCTTCCAGTTCTTTAAAACTCTTTTCATAAACAAAAATATGAAACGGTATCAGAAAGTACAGCTTTTTCTCAAAGATTTCTTCTACTGTATACTGTCTGACTTTTAATACCGGAACGGCATACGATACTTCCCCACCCGGTGTGCGTATCATTACCGTCATCACCTCCGGCGTATTTTTCGTATGGCGCAGGGCTACGATTGCGGAATCAGGAAAATGAACTACCAGTGCACCCGCTGTAACTTCTCTGTTTTCCAGTGCAAGCTGTGTATCATACTCAAACATACGTACTATCATGCTTCCGTCTTCCGTGCTCTGGCACTCAACATGATAACGCTTTCTTTCTCTACCGAGGATTTCAAAGCTGGAATCCGTAATGCGCTCCTGTTCATTGCCGTCCGGCAGCTTTATAAAGTGCTCGTTTTGAAGCAGATGTATTGTTTCTTTTCCGGTGTAACTTGTGTGAAACAGTTCATTTACAACCGGTATAATCAGTGCCGTACAATCCGTTAACAGGGTACGGAACACATCATCGTAAGGTGTATTTACCATGCTTTCTTCCTTTCTTTTATTATAATAGACTACTTGAACTGCCGGCAAGGATTTTCATGAATTTTCTAAATCTTTTTGGATTTTAAGGGATATTAAACAGATGAACCCATAAAAATGTCAATAGAAAATACTACTTGGGATAAACTATCCGTTCTAATCAAAATTTCATCCCTAAAACGCGGATAAAACCTTAATCAAAATTTCAAGTTTTAGAAATCAACCGTTGTTTGCGGTTTTATTTTTAGAATATATTCTATTAGAAGAATATCACAATTCTATTCCGATTGCAATTATTATTATAAATTTTGTTTAATTATTTAAAATATGTGTTATTTATTCTTTATATACTACTCTTTAATTCTAAGTTGTTTTTAAAAAGTGCCTTTTATACACACCCTCCTGTATACAAAAGACACTTTTCCACTATTTTTTTGATTTTTCCTCTTTACTGCACGGTCTGCTGTGCGGCTTCCACCTTCGTCACTTCATTTAATGACTCGTTTTCATGATATGAAAATGTAACAGTATCGCCTGTATTGTACCGTACAATATCCGCATTATCCGATAACGGCACATCAAAGATACGGGACTGACCCTCTAAGAGTATATAAAAATGCGAATTGCCGTCCAATACCGTCTGCACCATTTTTTCGATTCTGCCGGTTATCTGCCTGCTTTCCTTTGGCGTTTCTGCCGCTGTTTCATCTACAATGCCGCTGTCTACCATCAGCTGGCGGTAATTTTTCTCACACTCATTCACCGAATCGCCGATTGCAACGGTCTGATACTTCTCGATATTGAGCATGGCATAAGATTTTACCAGTCCCGAGCTGTCCTTTAATGCCATAAAATATGTCGGCTGTCCACCCACATTAATAAGCAGTGGAAATGTTGCCTTGTATCCTAAATGCTGGACCTTTCCCTCTGCCGAAGACATCGCCGAATTTTCCTCTGCACCGGAAATCACATAATAGCGCGTTTCCATTGTCCGCTGGTTCATCAGCACAAAGCCCACATTGGATTTATCCTGTCCGACTGAGGTAATTCCTGTATACACCCACACATCATCGTCCAGTGCGATATAATTGTAGCCGTCTGTCGTTACCAGACAATCCTTCTGGCTTAACACACTGTTAAAATAACCGTGCTTTAACGTACCGTGGTAATCATACAGCGAAATAAGCATATCTGCCGAATACACACGGTCTACCCACTGCGGAACATCTTCCACGGCATAATCCGTCATTTCCCCGGTGACTGCATTACAAAGCACCACCCTGCCAATCGTCACACCGCCAAACAGTCCGATATTATATTTTTTCACCGGACAAATCCAATAAGGTGTACCGCTCTCATCAATTTCAAAGCTGATGTCATCAAACATATAGGTCGGATACGCAAACCTCAGATGTCTGTAAATGTTTCTGCCAAAATGGTCGCTCATCGAATAACGGATTTTCTGCTCCAGACGCACGCATTCCGCTTCCTGTGTCGTCATGTCAATACGGATATACGCAGGAATTCCGTCCCCGTGGTTCGTAAACCATTTAATCAGGCTGCCATACTGAAGCGGTGTCACACGCACCGGCTTATTCTGATAATTAATCTGTGTATACATATCGCTGACTTCAAACTGGGAAACCATATCCACCATTGTTCCCATGACACGGTTGCCGATGGTCGTTGCCGAATCTTTATCCAGCACCGGAATCTGGTCGTAGGAAACCTCATGAATATCATCAGTAAAGCTTCTGGTTTCCACATTTAACAGTTTCTGGTAAGCCGAAGCATTGACAATTTCAGATGACAGCAGTCCGCCTATTAGAAAAATAACCACCAGTGCCGCTGTAAGTATCGCACATAAATAGAAAAAACGTTCTGCCTTTTTACTCTTAAATTCCGGCTTTGACTGCTTCCACTGTCTGCCCGCCCATTCCTTGTAGTATTCCGTCATTGTCATGCTGCAAAGTCCGACAACACCCGTAAATACCGCCGCCAGCACAATGACAAATATCCAGAAGCCCGGCGCGTGGATATTGATTGGCGGAAGCACCACATAATAATAGACAAATGCAACCAGCAGCACTGCCGCCACTGATAACATCCCTGTAAGTAATTTTGCTTTTTTGCTCATAAATTCCTCTTTTCCTGATATTTTATTTTTCGTCCGCTTTCTATGCTTTTATATTCTTTAAAATTGCATCAAAAATACAGCCTGCCACCTCAAATTTACTCATTTTCGGAAATTCCGTACAGTCCGTCTTTGTAATCATCGTAATCACGTTTGTATCCGTTCCAAATCCTGCACCGTCTACTTTCAGATTGTTGGCAATCACCATATCCAGATTTTTCTTTTCCAGCTTCTTTCTGGAATTTTCCAGTACATTCTGCGTTTCCATTGAAAATCCGCACAAAAACGGCTTGTTTTCCATCGCTCCGAGCGTCCCGATAATATCCTTTGTCCGCTCTAAGGCAATACTCATTTCTCCGTCGCTTTTCTTGATTTTTTCATCACTGACTGCTGCCGGTCTGTAATCCGCAACCGCTGCCGCTTTTACAACAATGTCTGATTCCTTTGCCGCCTCTGTAACCGCTTCATACATATCCTGTGCCGATGTAATATGCACCATTTTGACAAACGGTACATCTGGAAGGTTTGTCGGACCTGCAACCAGTGTCACCTCTGCCCCACGCAGCATCGCGTTTTTTGCCAGCGCATATCCCATTTTCCCTGTTGAATGGTTAGAAATGTAGCGCACCGGGTCAATCGCCTCCTGTGTCGGACCTGCGGTAATGCACACGCGGTATCCTTTCATATCCTTTGGCAGGGCAATATCGCGTAAAATGTATTCAAGCAGTTCAGACGGCTCCGGCATTTTCCCCGCACCTGTATCACCGCACGCAAGATACCCGCTTGCCGGTTCTAACACTTCGATGCCAAACCTTCTTAACTTTGCAATATTATCCTGTAGAATCGGATTGTAATACATGTTGGTATTCATTGCCGGAACGACAATTTTTTTGCATGTACACGCCATAAATGTCGTTGTCAGCATATCATCTGCAATTCCCGATGCCAGCTTGCCAATCACGTTGGCACTCGCCGGTGCAATCATCACAATATCCGCCTTTTTTGCAAGGGATATATGCTCTACCTGAAACTGGAAATTTCTATCAAATGTATCGACAACACATTTATTACCGGTTAAGGATTCAAATGTAATCGGATTAATAAAATTGGTCGCATTCTGTGTCATCATGACATCTACATTACATTCCAGCTTTTTTAAGCTGCTGGCAAGTGTCGCGATTTTATATGCTGCAATACTGCCGGTTACGCCAAGCAGTACGTTTTTCCCTTTTAACATAGTCCTCTCCTATTCCACATTTTTATCGTAAATGATTTTTAAACCTTTTAAAAGCAGTTTATCATCTAATATAATTTCATTGTGGCAGTATGGTACAATCACCTTTGCCAGTCCGCCGGTCGCAATGACTTTGACCTGTTCCTGTTCTGCCCCCGTCATTTTGCACAGTTCTTCACGAATTCTGTCAACCATGCCGTCGATACAGCTTGCATTCCCGTAAACCGCACCGCTCTGCATGCACGCAATTGTATTCTTTCCAATCACGGATTTTGGGGCTTCCAGACTGATTCGCGGAAGCTGTGCCGTCCGGGATACCAGTGAATCCACCGATACGCGGATACCCGGAAGAATCGCACCGCCTACATAATTTTTCTTGTCGTCAACCGCACTGATGGTCGTTGCCGTTCCCACATCAATAATCAGCACCGGTGCACCATATTCATGAATAGCCGCAACTGCATCCACAACCATATCCGTACCGACCTGCTTTGGCTGGTCCATTAACAGATTCAATCCCGTCTTCACGCCCGGTCCTACAATTAACGGCGTAATGCCGATGATTTTTTCGACCGCTGACTTAATCACATTGACCAGCTGCGGTACAACCGATGAAATGATTGCACCGTGAATCTGTTCACTTTCAATATTATATAACTCCAGAACCGTCTTAAAACCGATTGCATACTCTAATTCCGTTTTTGAATAATCCGTGCAGAGCCGCTCCTCAAAATAAATCTTCTCATCATCTACACAGCCGATTACAATATTGGTATTCCCCATATCAATCGCAAGAATCATGCCTTTTTGATTTTGTCTTTTCATTTTCTTTTCCTTTTGTTTTATTTCTTAAAATATTAACATTTCTATTACCGTCTGATATGAAGCAGTGCTTTTCCGATTGCCGCAGTCAGCACCGCCGCCACAATCGCTTCCGGTACGCCC
>ERZ834859.2735-NODE-2735-length-14399-cov-2.864124_pt1 | contig 14399 bp, 3 predicted proteins | sample MGYA00519947_ERZ834859 | MGnify/ENA primary metagenome ERZ834859 (study PRJEB31850, sample SAMEA3708763) | human gut metagenome | biome: human gut; feature: human-associated habitat; material: faeces | place: China | collected 2014 ...
TTGCTGTTTTAGGGAATTGTCAAACTGCAGGAGCCCCCCGGCTTAGCCGGGGGATTACGTCAAGGATTCGATCTTATCGAATCTCTCATCTCAAGCGGGGGAATGGCTGCATTTTGGGGAGAAAAGCTTCTGATACGGCGCGGGTTGCTCGGAACGATAATCATGTTTTTGTATTTCATTGTATTTATATTAAATAATAAACATTTTTGCAGGTAATCACCTGATGCAGGCAGAAGCGATCCGTTTCCTTCCAAACGAAGTGCGGAAGGAGACGGATCACACTCGCCGGGGTCCGGGGGGGCGCTTGCCCCCCCGGGCAGGGTCAAGGGGCGGCAGCCCTTGCCGCCGGAGGCATCATCCCTACCCCGGCCACGGTTGCGCAAAGGCCCGGGGGGACGTACAAGCGAGCCATGCAATACAAAACAATACTCTTTGATCTGGACGGGACGCTGACGGACTCGGAGCCGGGGATCGTCAATTCGGTACGGTACGCGTTGCGGAGCTTCGGGATGGAAGCGGAACCGACGACGCTGCGGTCGTTTATCGGGCCGCCGCTGTACGACTCGTTCCGGGGCACAATGGGCATGAGTGACGCGGATGCGAAACGCGCCGTGGACACCTACCGCGTGTATTTCCGCGATAAGGGGATTTTCGAGAACGCTCCGTATCCGGGGGTGCCTGAAATGCTTGAAGCCTTGCGCGCTGCGGGTAGGCGGCTCATCGTGGCGACCTCGAAACCGGAGGTGTTCGCCAAACGCATCGCGGAGCATTTCGGGTTTGCGGGGGCGCTGGAGGGCGTATACGGCGCGGATATGGAAGGGAAACGTTCCTCCAAAATCGACGTGATCCGCTATGCCATGCGGGAGCGGGGCATAGCCCCGTCGAGTGCGGTCATGGTGGGCGATCGGAAGTACGACATCACGGGTGCGCGTGAGGCCGGGCTTGCGGACATAGGCGTGCTGTACGGCTACGGATCGCGGGAGGAACTCGTGGAGGCCGGTGCCACGCGGCTGGCGGCAAGCGTTGCGGATCTGCGGGAAATGCTGAGTTCTTCGGAGGGTTGAGGGCCTTGTGGCCGTTTTGCGCGATGCCTATGCGCAGAGCGCAGGACAGGAAAACTCCGCCATCCGTGCCAACAGTTTTCATGTGTTGCACAAAAAAGCCATAGGGGCGTCATGAAGCCGTCGCGTTGTGGGGGATACATCCGAATCCACGGAACAACCCCCGCAAGTGAGGAACGGTATGAACACCTCTCAATTGGCTGCATTGCGATGGATGATGGAACGGGAACTTTCGGCGTTGCGGTCGCCCCGGATGTCTCCGGAGATTTCTCTCAAATGTCCCGATGAAAACGAACTGGCCTCGCGTCTGAGCGAGCGTGCGGTGGATGAGCGGCTGACCGCCCGGCGCGTCGAGCGTATCCGGGATCTGGAGAACGCCCTGCGGCGTATCGAGGTCATGGATTACGGCGTCTGTGAGGCGTGTGGGGAGCCCATACCGCTCCTGCGGCTCTTGGCGTCGCCTTCGGTACGGTACTGCGTGGCTTGCCAGCAGGAACTCGAAGAAGAGGAGCGGGCCGTGGTCGTCACCGGATCATTTGACGCTCCGCGTCCCCGGCGTACAATGCCGCCGCGTCCCGTCACCCCGCCTATGCCCTTTTTCCTGCCCCGGCGCAGACAGGCAAGCCATTGATTCGAGCAGGATCAATGGCTTTTTTTGAAGAAGTCTGGGCGAAGAGCGTGGACTGCGGCTTCACTCGGGGCCGTGGGGTATGCCCATCCTCCGTGGGTAAGGAAGGGAGAGCGTCAAGTGGCGATTACCCCGTGTGCATAGAGGGAGTGGGCTGGCCAGACACTCGTGGCGCCCCCAAACGGATTATTGCCGATAGGGCGGGATGCGATTTCGCCGTTTTTTTTGTTGCTGTGAAGGTTGGGTAAAGCGGGTCGGCGATGTTTGAGAAAGGGGTCCCGTCCCGGCAAAAGCGCCGGGACGGGACCCTTTGTTTCAGGATTGATGGATAAGGTGTTTGGTGCAGCCGGAAGGCTTCCGGCTGCGTTTCAGGATCAGCCTTGTCCGTGGTTCAGCGTGTTCTGGACGATCTGCTGCGCCAGGTCGTCAGTGGCCGGCGTACCGGACTGCACGAGGATCGTAATGTCTCCGTGGTCGCTGTGATGGGTGAACTCGGCGTAATTGCCGAGGCTGATTCCGTGTTCCTCTCCTCCGATAGCCGTCGGTGTCCAATCCCCGGAGAGGTGGAGCTTATCGCCCTCTATGGAGATGCCGATGCTCTTCAGATCATCCAGATTCGTAAGGCTCAGGCTGTCCGGCTTGGACGTGATGAGCACTTCGATATCGCTCTGGATGGGATTGTTGTCCGGGTTGGCGAACAGGCTGTCCAACGTGTCCTTTTCGGCTCCGACGAGGAAGTCGATGCCTTCACCGCCGCTGGCGTGGGCCATGCCCTGGTTGTAGACGAGGATATCGTTTCCGGCCCCGCCGTAGAGCGAGTTGTGGCCCGTCCCGCCGTCGAGGTAATCGTTACCCGCGCCGCCGTACAGGATGTCGTCGCCCGTGCCGCCGAAGATCTGATCGTCCCCTTCGCCGCCGAACAGCCAATCGTTGCCCGCGCCGCCGTGGATGACGTCGTCGCCGCCTTCGCCGAAGATCACCTGTGAATGCGCCGCTGTCTGGTCGCCGAGCGTATCGGCTCCGGCGTGGCCGAGCTGCGTGTGCAGATCCGTCAGGTTGATTTCCAGCGAGCCGTTGGAATGGCCCTCATGACCGCTTACGGTATATCCGAAGGATTCCTTCAGGGCGGAACCGTCGGCTTGTGCCTGCGCCAGCTTGTGGAGGCCGTCCTCCGAGGTGTCCAGAGTGTAGGTGTACTGTCCGGTTTCCGCATTGAAATGCAGGCTCCCGAATTCTCCCTGGATGTTGCCGTCCACGGCCTTGTCGAAGGCGTAGGCGAGCTGGTGTCCGTCCGCATCCATTCCGGGCAGATGATCGCCCTGGGCCATGCCCGGCGTCAGGTTGCCCAGATCCATGTCCGCAGGGGGTGTACCCGTGCCCATGAAGCTCACAGACAGGGAATCTTCGCCTGCCGGGGTCATCGCCGTGGCATGGCCGTCATTGACGATGATCTGGAAGTTATGCGTCACGAGGCTCCCCAAAGCGGCCCCGGCTATGGCCTCTGGGCTGGCGGTGAAGGCGTAGTGCCAGTTGCCGCCGTCGCCCTGCGTCAGCTCGAACGTGCCCAGGCCGTCGATGGTGACGGTGCCGTGCGTGCCGGTGGAATCCAGCGTTACGCCGTGTGCCTTGCCGTCGACGCTGATGGCGAAGGAATGCGTATCGTAGAAGGAACCATCGGCCTTTACATCGGCATCGGTGAAGATGAAGGACCCCGTGGTTCCGTTGGCGGTGTGCGACTCCGTGATCACCGGGGCGTCGTTGGTGCCGGTGAGGTTGACGGTGATGGTCTGGGTGGCCTTCCCGCCGTTGCCGTCGTCCACGGTGACCGTGAACGTTTCTGTGTACTTGTCTCCCTCTCCGAGCGCGTCGCTGGTCAGGGTGTACTTGTAGTTGCCGTGTTCATCGATGGTCAGCGTACCGTACTTGCCTTCGGCTGCTGCACCGTTTTCCGTCTCGGCGGCTCCGGTGGGCCTGACCGAGAAGGTGTGCGTGTCATAGAAGGTTCCGTCGGCCTTCTTGTCCGCATCGTTGAACGTGATGGTACCGGTTATTTCGGCCTGCCCGCTGGCCAGTTCCGTCAGGTTGAGCACAGGGGTAGGGCTGGTGATCACAGGGGCGTCGTTGGTGCCCTGAATCTGGATCTGCAGGTCGGAAGGCGTCGTGGTTTGCGCTCCGTAGGTGTCGACGGTGACGACGTTGAAGTGCTCGTGGGCCATTTCGCCAGCGCCAAGATGCTGCGCCTGCCCGTTGTTGAACGTGTAGGTGTAGTTGCCGTCCTTATCGATGCTGATGGTGCCGTACTTGCCGGTGAGCGAGTCGACAAGCTCGCCCTTGTCGTTCACGAACTTGAAGGCAACGACGTGGTCGCCTTCGTCGTATTCGCGGGCCGTCACCTGTCCGGTCACCTTGGAGACGCTGCCGTCTTCAACCAGCGGGGCCGGGTTGGCGATGATGACGCCGTGCTCGCCGCTCGTGATGACGGGGGCGGTGTTGGTGCCTTCGATATTGACGACGAGTTCCTTTGTAGCTGACAGTCCTGACGTGTCAGTGACGGTCACCATGATGGAAGTCTCGTACAAACGGCCCGCCGCCATCTTGAGCACGGTTTCGGACGTGTTGTCGAGCGTGAACGTGTATGCACCGGTCTTGGGATCGATGGTGAACGTACCGTATTCGTTGGTTATTTCAGTAAGAGGATTGCCGTCGGCACCCTTACCGAAGGAGTAGGTCAGGTGCCCCTGATCCGCGATATCCTTGTCGAAGCCCACGGCGGTGTCACCAACGGCGTCAGCGTCGCCTTCGCGCACGGAGAGGACCTTGCCGAGGGTGAGCTCGGGTGCGTCGTCGGTGCCCTTGACGTTGACCGTAACATCAACGGTCGTCGTTTCCCCGTGCTTATCCGTCACAGTGATCGTGAAAGTCTCCTTAATGCTGCTCTTGGCGTCGAGGCCCTGCACTTCCGGGTCGGCATTGTTCAGGGTGTAGATATACTTTCCGGTAGCCGGATCGATGTGCAGCGTACCGTACTCGCCTTCCACGACCGTTCCCTTGCCGTTGATGGAAAAGTGCAGGTTGTTCAGCCCTTCGTCATCCTTGATGATATCGTTCAGGTTGCCTTCCTGCGAGACGGTCACGTCCTCCACAACGTTCAGGGCGTGCTCGCCCGGAACCACTTCGGGGCCGTGGTTGGTGCCGTTGATGGTGACGGTAATCTCCTGCTTAACCACCTCGCCGTGTGCGTCACGCACGTAGATGATGAACGAATCGGGCAACGTCTTGCCCTCAGTGAGATGGTCGGGCAACTTTGCCCCGTCGGTCGTGTAGGTGTAGGTGCAGTTGCCGTCCTTATCGAAGGTCAGCGTGACAGTGCCGTACTTGGTCGTCAGCGTGTTGTTTCCGCCCTCGAAGTAGTACTTGAGCGTCGAGGTTTCGGTTCCCTCAGGGAGGGGCTTCCCGTCAGTTCCCAAAAGCTTGTCGATGTCATGCGCCTTCAGGGTTTCTGAGGTCGTCAGATTGCCCAGCCCATCGTCGCCTTCCTGAATCGTCATATTCTGGTAGCTGTCGATGACCGGTGCGTCGTTGGTGCCGTGGATGGTGATGGTGATCTTGGAGTTTGTCCGCGTGCCGTTGAGCATGACGTTGAACTCTTCCTTCTCCATCTGTCCTTCGGCGAGGTCTTGCACCTTGCCCGGCTTGCCGTTTTCGCCGTTGTACAGGGTATAGGTGTACTTCCCGGTAACGGGATCGACGACGAGGTAGCCGTACTTGCCTTCCGCGGTTACGAAACCGTCGGCGGCGCTGCTCTGGATTTGCTTTCCGGTTCCGTGCCCAAACTCATCCTTTTCTTCGATGCCGAAGACGCGGTCGGGAGGCGTTCCGGTGTGGCCTTCGCCGTCCCACTTGGCATGGAGCTGGCCTTCGAAGATCAGGCCTTCCGTGACATCAGGCGTTTGCGGCAGATCCCTGCCGTCCTCGACCACCGCGCCGTTGAACTCACTCTTGTCGGCGTCGATGATGAGGCCCGCTCCGCCGTCCCATCCACCCTCGTTGTCGGGCTTATGGATGTTGATGGTGAGATCCTTCTGCTCCTCGGAAACCTTGCCGTGGGGGTCGACCACCACGACCTTCGCGCCGTCGAGTAGCGTCCCCTTGTCGGTGAGCTTGCTCGGATCCTTTAAGGCTTCGTCGAGCTCCGTGCTCTCGTTGTCCAGCGTATACTTGTAATGCGTGATGATCGAACCGTCCGCCGCCGTCTCGTAGGTGAGGACGATGGTGCCGTATTCGGTCTTGAGTTCCGTGACGGGCTTCCCATCCTTGCCGACCAGCATGAAACGGAGCTGGCCGTCCGGATCGTCCACGTCGGTCGCGCCGGAGAGAGTCCCCGTGAAGACCACGCCGGGGACGCCGCCGTCGCTTCCATCGGGATCGACGAAGGCGTCCTGCTTCACGTCGCCCTCAAGGCCGGTAACCGTATCCGTAAAGGTTGGGGCGTCGTTGGTGCCCTTGATGGTGATGGTGATGTCCTTCTCGACGATCTTGCCGCCTTCGATCTCCACCTTCACCTTGAAGGTCTCGGTCATGGTGTCGCCCTCGTTCATGGACTGAACGAGCTTCGAGCCGTTTTCCGTCAGCGTATAGCTGTAGGTACCATCGGCATTGACCTTGAGTTCTCCGAGCGGATGGTCAAGAAGATTTCCTTGTTTGTCCGTGGCGAAACCGGTCTGGCCTTCATTGGTCCACGTCTGTGCGCCCTTGTCCTCGGCATCGACGATGTTATCGAGCTTCAACGTTCCGGTGATGGACGGATCCGTGCCGTTTGGCAGTACGACGGGGCCGTCTTCGAAGATCTCCCCGTTGCCGGCACTGATGGTCGGTATGTCATCCGTTCCGGCGATGTCGATGACCAGCTTGCCGGAGCTGTGGGCACCGAGCGGGTCGGTGACACGGACGTCGAAGGTTTCCTGAGCAATATCGCCTTCGGCCAGAGACTGGAGCAGGCCCGGCTTGGTGATCTCGTAGGTGTAGCTGCCATCCTGATTGAGCTTCAGGATGCCGTATTTGCCTTCGATGATCTGCACCAGCTTGCCGCCGTTCTCGATGCTGTAGCTGAGGTTGTGCTCCGCGGCGCCGTGGGCCGCGTCGGGGTCGTGGGCGCTCAGCTTGCCGTTAAGCGTGCTGTTGCCGTCTTCCTTCAGGACGTCGTTGCTGGTATTTTCGGAGGTGAGCTTTATGAAGGTGTTTCCGTCCGCGTCGGTAGTTCCGGTGATGATCTTGCCGTCTTCGTCGGTGAAGACGGGCCGGTCATTGGTGCCCTTCACGTAGACATCTACATCCTGCGTGGGGATGAGGTTCGAGTTGCCGGTATTGATGTTGAACGAGCCGTCCGCGTTGGCGCCGCCGTTCACGAGGGATTCGTGGGCGGAATCGTAGACGCCGACCTTGAGGTTGTCGAACAGCTTTTCACGCTGGCCCGCGTCGAGGGCGTCGAGGTTCGCGGCTTCCTTCGTGCCCGGTTCCGGCAGGATGAAGGAGTAGACGATCTTGGACACGCCGTTCTCGGTGACGACTTCGGCGTGCAGGGTCCCGTAGTCGGTGTGCAGGTCGCCCGCGTAGAACTTGCCGCCCACGACGAACCCGGCGATCAGATGCCCCGCGCCCTCTCCTGTGTCGACCTGCTTGACCTCGAACGAGCCGAGCGCGTGCCCGCCGCTGTTGAAGTGGCCGTCCACGAGCTGGCCGTTGACGTGGATGGAGCCGTCCACGTCCGTATTAGTGTTGGGCACGACGCCCGCCTCGGTGATTTCGGCCATGATCGCGTTGGGGAGCTTGCCCACGAGGATCGGGGCGTCAGCGCCGCCCGTCACGTTGATGGTGACGTGCTGCTGCGACCACGCACCCTTTTCGTCGCGCACGAAGATGGTGAATTCATCCGTGTACTTTTCGCCGTAGACCAGGTCTTCGTTCGGCGTGTAGGTATACTTGCCGGTGGACGAGTCGATGGTGAACACGCCGTGCTCGGTTTCGATCCGGGTATGCGCGTTGCCCATGCCCTTGTCGCCGTCAAAGGCCGCCTTCAGGTCATTGATGTCGGCACTGTCCGCGTCGCCGATATGGCCTCCGGCGATGCCGTAGGTCAGCCTGGAACCGAAGTCCACGTCCGTTCCCTTGGCATTGGCCGAGAAGGACTTGTCATCTTCGGTCATGGTGATTGTGGCGTGGGTCGTCGCGTTTCCGTCGGGCGTCGTACCCGTGGAAATAACGAGGCGGTGATCATCGCCGCCGAGCAGTTCCAGTTCGGGCCGATCGTTGGTGCCCTTGATGGTGACGCCGAATGAACCGTTGAAAACGCCGCCGTGCGGGTCGGTGACTGAGAAGTTGATGGTCCGGTTGGAGGAGTTGTCCGCGCCGAACATGTTCACGATCATGCTGCCCGCCGAGCCGTCCGGGGGCAGGGTAAAGGAGTATGAACCGTCCGGGTTGACGGTCAGGGTGCCGAGCGCCACCTGAGAGAGGATGGAAGCCGCGTTGCCGTAAGTGAGATCCTGATTCTGTCCCAGCAGCCCTTCGGCTCGAAGCTGCGCTTCGAGCTTGTCGAAGGCGTCCTTCGGGAAGTTGGAGTTGAAGAGAGTGCCTATGACGTTGTTGAAGTCTCCGCCATTGCTCAGCAGGTGAGTCATGGTCCACGTGCCGTCGGCATTGTGGCTCGGCGTGCCGCAATTGCCCGAGCCCCGCAAGCTGATCTTGAACTGATCCTCTCCGGTTCCGAACCCCTTGCTGATGTCGTCGTCCACGTCCTTGAGGTTCGTTATATTCAGCGTACCGGAGGTGACCCGGTGCTCGCCAGCGCCGAGGGTGCCGTCCGTATCGGCCGTGGTCGCGGTGTTGCCGTCATGGACGCCGGCCTCCTTGACGGTGATGCCCTGCATCGTGGCGGAAGGCCGGTCGTTGGAGCCGTTGATCACGACGGTGACGTCATGCGTGCTCGAAGCCGTTTCGCCGTGGGAATCCTTCACGCTGATGGAGAAGTCGAGTTCCACCTTGTCGCCGAGCTGGAGCTGATCGGTGGCGTTGCCGGTGGATTCGGTCTTCGTGAACGTGTACTCGCCGGTCTTGGTGTCCAGATGGAACGTGCCGTAGTCGGTGACGATGGTTCCGTCCGGCTTGACGGAGGTAACCGTGATCTCGGTCTTCGTACCGTCGGCGAGCGTCAGATGGCCGATCACGTCGCCCTTCCCGAACGTGACGGGGTTGTGAGCCTTGTCGGAGAAGTAATACGTCAGCTTGCCCTGATCGCTGGTGTCCATGTCGGTGGCGCCCACCGACCCCTTGCTCACGTCATGGGTGGTGTCGACGGCGGTATTGTCCGCCTTGAAACCGGATTCCGTCACCGTGAGCGTATTCTCGGTCTTGGCGATGACGGGCGCATCGTTGGAGCCGTTGACGGTAATGGTGATGGTCTGTTCAGACCATGCGCCGTGCTCGTCGCGCACGTAGATGGTGAAGGTATCGTAACCCTGTTCCGGCTTGCCGTCGGGCTTGAGGCCGAGCTTGTCCGCAGCGCCGCCCTTGGCGGTGTCCAGCGTGTAGGTGTACTCGCCGGTGCTCGGATCAATAGTCAGGGAGCCGTACGTGCCCGTGGCCGAATGATGTCCGCCGCCCATGCCGGGGTTGCTACCGTCCGCGTCGAACGCGGTGTCCCGGTTGCCCGCGCTGGTGCTTACGCCGTATTCGAGCGTGGGGTTGGAATCGGGGTCAGCACCCTCGAAGGTACCGGTGACGGTGAGGTCTTCCGCGACTTCATTATGGTCCTTGTCGTAGCCGGGATCACTGACGACCGTGTCGCTCGTCGGAGTCAGGGTCAGAGTAGGCCGGTCGTTGGTGCCCACGATGTTGATCGTGATGTCCACGGAGGCCGTGCCGCCGTGCCCGTCGCTCACGGTGATGGTGAAGATTTCCTTCTCGGTCTGGCCCTGCGCGAGGGACTCCGTTTTCCCTTCATCGATCGTGTAGGTATAGGTTCCGTCCTTGTGCAGGATGATGGAACCGAATTCGGTTTCCAGCGTAATGTTGCCGTTGGCGTCCGTCTTGGGATCGCCGATGAGGGTCGTGCCGGAGCCTTCCTTCGCCCCGATGTCGAGGGTCAGGGTGTCGGTGGTGTCGGTATCCTTGACGTGGACCTGACCGGAAATTTCATTCCGGGAGAGGCTGTTATCCGCGTCGGTCAGCTCGCGGGAATCGTCGGAGGGATCCGGAGTCTTCGCCGTGTCGGTGGTGGAGCCGTGGTCCGTCGAGGTGTCCACGACGCCCGCTTCCTTGACCCAGTGCTCGGCGTCGTCAGCCGTAATCGTCGGCGTGTCGTTGGAACCGGTGACCGTGACGGAAATGGGCTTCGCCGTCCACGCGCCGTGCTCGTCACGCACGTAGATGGTGAACTCGTCGGTTCCGGTCTGCGGGTTGCCGTCGGCGTCGAGGCCGAGACGGTCGGCGTTTTCGTTGGTCTTGTAGGTGTAGGTATTGCTCTCCGGATCGATGGTCAGCGTGCCGTACCTGCCTTCAATCACGATCTTGCCGCCGACCTGATGGAGCGGTTCGCCCATGCCGGGCTTGCCGTCGGAACCGGAACCGAAGGCGAGGTTCCGGCCCGCTTCGGACTCCACGTCCTGCTTGCCGAGCGCCACGCCGTAGCGCAGGTTCGCCCCGCGATCGTCGTCGTCGGACTTGAGCGTCCCGGAAACGGTGGTGTCGTTGGCGACGTCGGCCTTTTCGGTGATGTCGAACTTGACTTCGCCGGTCTTATCGTCGGTCACGACCGTGACGTTGTCGCCGTGGGTGGGTTCAACCAGATCGAGCGTGGGCCGATCGTTGGTGCCGCGGATGGTCACGTCGAGCCTATTGTCGGCGTTTCCGCCGTTTTGGTCGTTGACGGTGGTGTGGAAGCTGAACTCGAGCTCTTCGCCCGCCGCCAGCTTGTCGGCGTCGGAACCGCTGATGTCGAAGGTAAACTTGCCAGTCTGCGTGTCGAGGGTGAGCGTGCCGTAGTTGGTCACGATGGTTTGGATGTGAGTATTCGGGTCGGTCGTGGAGGAGAGGATTTTGACGTCCACGTTGTTGGAGGCGTCGGGATCGCCGTTCTTGATCGTGACGTTGAGGATGCCATCGGTAGCGCCGATCAGCCCGGAAATGCCGAAGATCGGCTTGTCGTTGATGTCGTCGTCCTTCCACGGGAGTTCGCCCTCAACGAGGGTCCGGTGCTCGTCCTGTTCGGCCTCGCCCGTGTTACCAGGCGCTTCGTGGGTTTCTGTATTGGAGGTCTCGCCGGGCTGTTCCGGAGTGAGGATGACACCTTCTTCCTTGAGATCAATGGAGGTCTGGCCGAGCCACGGCGCATCGTTGATCCCGTTCAGAGTGACGGTGATGGTCTGGGTGGAGGTCGCGCCGTGCTCGTCGGTGACGGTCACCTCAAAGGTTTCGACCTTGGTTTTGTCCTTGCCGAGGCCCTTAATGGCGTCGGGTGTGGCTTCATAAGTCCACTGCCCGGTGGCGGGGTTGAGGGTCAGCGTGCCGTAGTCCGTGGTGAACGTGGCGTTCGTGTCGCCGTCGGTCCCGTGTGCGCCGTCAGTGCCCGTGCCGGAGGTGTCCTTGCCGCCAGCGATATGGAAGGCCTGAGCCGTCCCGGCGTCGCGGTCGTTGTCGGTGACCGTGAAGGTGCCGTCGATGGACAGATCGCCGCCCTGGGTGATGTTCCAGTCGCTGCCCGTGATGTCGAGGGTGGGGATGTCGTTGGTGCCGTGGATGGCCACGGTGACGGTCTTCGCCGTCCACGCATTGTGCTCGTCGCGCACGTAGATAGTGAAGGTTTCGTAAATGGTGTCGCCTTCGGCGAGCTGATCAAGTGAGGTGTAGGTCTTGCCGTCGAGCTCGAAGCTGACGTTTTCGCCTTCGCCCTTCATGGCGTAGGTGTAGGAGCCATTGGAGTTGATCGTCAGGCTGCCGTACTGGCCGCCCGCAACCACGGAAGAGGCCGCGCCGCCCGTGGCGGTGGAGTCGGCCGTGTTGAATACGGAAGGATCGAACGTCTTGGTGGCCTCGCCCGCGACCGCGCCGAAATACAGGATATGCCCTGCGTCGACGTCATTGCCGCTGGCGGTTCCGGTGTCGGTGGTATGGCCCGTGAAGGAGGTGTTTTCCTTGCCGGGATCAGTGGTGGGGGTGTTGGCGTCTTCACGGCCCACGCCGTCCTCGACCACATGGAGGTTGCCGTCGCCGCCGAGCAGATCGTTGAGATTGTCGTTGGACAGATCAAGCGTGGGGACGTCGTTGGTGCCGTTGATGGTGACGGTGATGGTCTGGGGCTCGCTCCGGCCGGTCTGGGCGTCGGTGACGTAGACGGTGAAGGTTTCGGTCACGGTCTGGCCGAGGGCGAGGTTGTTGACGGCATTGCCGTCCGCGCCTGCTTCGCCGGGATTCTTGTTGTTGAGCGTATACTCGTAGGAGCCGTCCGCGCGGAAGGTCAGGGTGCCGTAGGCGGAGGTGTAGGTATAGACGACGTTCCCGGTGCCGGGGTTTCCGGTTCCGGTCACAGTGGTGGAGGCGCCGCCGTCGGTCAGGCTCGATCCTGCGTGCTCGACGTGGAAGTTGAGCTTGTTGACATCGTGCTCCGTGGAGCCCGCCCCGTTTTCCTTGTCGGCATCGGAGGCGAAGATCCTGCCGGAAAGGGTTCCGGTCTGATGCTGGCCTTCGCCCGTTCCGCCGGGCGTCGTGGGCGTGTTGCCGTCGCCGTTTTCCGAGGGCTGGTAGACGCCCTGTTCCTTGAAGTCGAGATGGAAGTTGCTCTGATCGGTGTCGATCACCGGGATGTCGTTGGTGCCGGTGATGGTAACGGTGATGGTCTGGGTGGAGGTCGCGCCGTGTTCGTCGGTAACGGTCACTTCAAAGGTTTCGACCTTGGTTTCCCCGGCATTGAGCTGCTGGACCTTGTCGCTGGCGTTGTTGAGCGCATAGGTCCACTGCCCGGTGGCGGGATCAAGGGTCAGCTTGCCGTAGTCCGTGGTGAACGTGGCGTCCGTGCTGCCTATGGCGGAGTGGGAACCGTCGGAAGGGCTGGTGCCGTCGGCGGCGGGCGTGTTGCTGCCTCCCTCAATGTGGAACGTCTGGTTCTGCCCGCTGTCGCTGTCCGGGTCCTGCACGGCGAATGTGCCGCCCACGGAGGCTGTGTCTTCGTGGATGCCCTGCGCGGCGTTGGCGATGGAGAGTTCGGGCCGGTCGTTGGTACCGGTGAGAGTGACGGTGATTTCCTGCGTGGCGAGGCCGCCGCGTCCGTCGCTCACGTAGACGGTGAAGGTTTCGGTACGGGTTTCGCCAAGAGCGAGGCCGTTGGTATCGGGATCAGCGTTGTCGATGGTATAGGTGTAGGTCCCGTCGGGGGCCATTGCCATCACGCCATAGGGGGTGACGATGCTGGTCACCTGCGCCCCGTTCGCGTCGATGAAGCCGAAGGAAAGCGTGTCGCCGTTGGCGTCGGTGCCGGTGGCCCTGCCGGACATGGAGGGGACGCCCTCGTAGAGTTCATTGCCGCCGGGGAACACGCCGGATTCGATGACGCCGAGCGAGCCGCTGACGCTGAGGGTCGGCGCGTAGTTGGGGGTATCGTCGCCGCGCAGGCCGCCCCACGGGTCGCGTTCGGGGAAGAAGGCGCGGTTGCTGCTCAGGTCGAGCCCGTCAAGGCGGTTTACACCGTTGATGAGGGCGTCGTCGGCATATTCGCGGAAGCGTCCGCCGTCCGCGCTGGCGGCGTTTGCCGCCGGACCGGCCGCGGGCATGAGGTCGGGTTCGTTCAGGGCCGTGAAGAATTGCTCGCCCGCGATCGGAGTGCCTTCGATCACGAAGTCGGGCATGGAATCCTTGGTATAGGCCGTATAGAAATCCCGCAGGACAACGGTGCTGCCGTCGTCGAAACGGAAAATAAGGTCATTGCCGGAACGTTCCAGCGTTGCCTGATCAGTAGGGAAGTTGAGGTCGATTCGGCTGTCCCCGGCCGCTTCGAAGACGGCCTGAGTGCCCGCTTCCGGCTTATTGAGAATGATGTCCGCCATATCAGGACTCCTTAATGGTAGGAGGAAAAACAAAAGAGGCCTCTGCATGTAATGTGCAGGGCCTTATCTACGATGGAGCAGTCCTGATGATGTCGGGCTGGGAGAGGTGCGCGAAGGCGCGTTTCTCAAGAATGATGGGCATCCCCAACGGGGCGGGATGCCGAAAACTTTTCTTGTTTATAAGCAGTCGTGCATCGGCTGTCAATGAGACTTGTTTCTATTTGGCGTCCCGGCGGGTGGGTATCATCGGGACCGTCGCCATTGAATCCATGCAGATCTTTAGGGCTTTTTTACTTCGGAAGAGAGAGTCTCGCCCGAAGCCGCTGCTTTTTGCTGTGTTCCGGGCTCGCCGGGGATGTCCTTTTGCCGGAGGTGTGAGGTTCCGGCAAAAAATTTGGGCTGATGCTGGATGGCGGGTATATACCCGTCCGGGTTGGTGCCGCAAACGGACGAATGCCTATTGGAGGTATGGAGGCTCGGCGAACGGTATTTCCAAGGTGGACTGCCAAGGGGGAGGCCGTTCCGCCGCACGGGCGACAGGCTTTCAAGGGAGACCTCTACCTTATAATAGAAGGTACGGTTCCGAACAGGCTGCCGGGGACACGGTAGCGATGATGC
>ERZ834859.2743-NODE-2743-length-14332-cov-2.749247_pt1 | contig 14332 bp, 8 predicted proteins | sample MGYA00519947_ERZ834859 | MGnify/ENA primary metagenome ERZ834859 (study PRJEB31850, sample SAMEA3708763) | human gut metagenome | biome: human gut; feature: human-associated habitat; material: faeces | place: China | collected 2014 ...
ATTTTGTACGGCGCAAAGGAACTTTTTCAAAACTACACCGGAACGAACTCCCTCCTCCCCCGGTATGTCGCGCTACTGCTCTCCCCTCCTAAAGAACCACATTGCCGTATGGCTTCGAGTGGCGGGCCTTTTCCAGAATCCAGTCATGGAACAGCCGGACTTTGGGCCGCTGGATGCCCTTGCGCGTGGACACCACGTAATAGGTCTGCGGAGCGGGAAAAACCAGATTGAAGGGTACGATAAGTTCCTTCTTCTGCAGGGCTTCCCTGACCAGCCACTCACGACCGAGCGCAACGCCGAGCCCCTGCTTCGCCGCTATCGCGGTCAATTCGGCACGGTCGAAACTGTAGCCCGACTGGAGCGGCAACCCCGTGATCCCCGCCCAGTTCGCCCATATCTCCCATCCCGCGTAGAACGGCGTGTTCCCGGCCTCAGGATGCTCATGGATCAGCTCACAGTTGCGCAACGCTTCGGGATTCTCGATCAGATCATGCTCCCGCGCGTAACGCTGGGAGCATACGGGCAACAGGTTGTCCCGCAGAAGCGGCGTCGCGTGCAGCCCGTCGGTAATCGAGTCGCCGCAATAGATCGCCACATCCGCGTTGCCTTCTTCATTCTCATAACTGATGAGGTCGTTGCCGCTGCGTATGTGCAGGGAAATGTTGGGATGCTCGTGCTGAAATCCCGGCAGCAGCGGCAGCAGCCAGCAACCCGCGATGGAAGGGGCGCAGGCGATGACGAGATCCCCCTGCAGCTCCGCCTCCTGAATATTTCTGATGGTTTCGTGGATCTGCTTGAGGCTGGCGTCCAGCGCGCCGTACAGCGTCTTCCCTTCTTCGGTCAGGATGATCTTGCGCGTCAGGCGATGAAAAAGCGGAAAACCCAGTTCCTGCTCAAGGCAACGTATTCTATGGCTTACCGCACTCTGGGTGATGCACAGATCCTCAGCCGCCTTTGTAAAGCTCATGTGCTTGGCTACGACCGTAAACGAGTACAGGAATTGCCCGGACACTTGGAGTTTATTCTGGTTCATGCATTCATCTCATGAATGGGCGGATAAAGATTTTGCGTTTGATAGAATTATCACATTCTTCTATACCGTAATCATAAGTTCAGCAGAATCCATAGATAACCAACTTTTTTCAAGCCTCATCCTATCCTTCAAGCCAGTCTTTGGCAAACAAGCTTTCCCGCTTCGGAACAAATTGCCTCATAGAAAAACTGTTCGCGTTATAGATGAAAAGACACATGGCCTTTCCTTCATAAACTTGTCGCGGGCCCCGCCCGGCTATGGAGAGTGCAGCAGTATGACCAGTTCCGTTCTTTTCACCCCCGTTGGGATCAACAGGATGACGCTGAAAAACCGCATCGTCATGCCCGCAATGGCTTCTTACCATGCGGCCGTCAACGGTGAGGCCACCGAAAAACTCATCCGGTACCATGAGGAGCGCGCCAAGGGCGGCGTAGGCATGAATATCGTCGAAGCCACCTATGTGGCCCGCAGCGGCAACAGCTTTGATCTCGGTCTCGGCATTTCCGACGACTTCATGATCAAGGGCCTCTCCAAGCTCACCGACGCCGTGCATCGCCACGACGGGAAGATCGCCATTCAGCTCCAGCACGGCGGGCGCTTCGGCAACCCGCCCACCTCCGGCTGTCCGCGCCTGCTCGTCTCCATGATTCCGGGCCTCGCCCCCACCGAAAACGCCCGCGTCATGGACGCCGACGACATCGAAGGCATGGTCGAGGCGTATGTACAGGCCGCCCGCCGCGCCGTGGAAGCCGGGTTCGACGCCGTGGAAATCCACGGGGCGCACGGCTACCTCATCAACCAGTTCATGTCTCCTCTCACCAACCTCCGCGAGGATGCCTACGGCGGCAGCTTTGAAAACCGGATGCGCTTCCCTCTCGAAGTCCTGCGCGCCGTCAGAAAACAGGTCGGCCCCGATTTCCCCATCCTTTTCCGCTACAGCATGGAAGAATTCATGCCCGGCGGCATCGACATGGAACAGGCCGTCCGCATCGCCAAGGTCATGGCCGACAACGGCGTGGACATGCTGAACGTCTCCATCGGCATCGGTGAGTCCGTGGAATACATCATTCCCCCCGCCAGCGTGCCGGACGGCTGGAACGCCGATCGCGCCGCCGCGATCAAGCGGGCCGTCGGCTCCCGCATACCCGTCGCCGTGGTGGGCCGGATCTGCAACCGCAAGACCGCCGAAAACATCATCGCTTCCGGCAAGGCCGATCTGGTGGCCATGGGCCGGGCCCTGCTCGCCGATCCCTTCCTGCCCGCCAAGCTCGCGGAAGGCCGCGACGACGAGATCCTGACCTGCATCGGCTGCAACGAAGGCTGCACCGGGATGCTCAACGAATGCCGCCCCATCTCCTGCGCCCTGAACCCGCGCACCGGATATGAGGATGACTACCCCATGACGCAGGCCGACGCGCCGAAGGCCGTCGTTGTCATCGGCGGCGGACCCGCCGGGTGCGAAGCCGCCCTCACCGCCGCGCAGCGCGGGCACAAGGTTGTGCTGTTTGAGGCCACCTCCACGCTCGGCGGTCTTGCCAACATTGCCGCCCTGCCTCCCGGGAAGGGCGTGTTCGCCACGCTCGGCACGTATTTCTCCGCCATGCTTCCCCGCGCCGGGGTCGATGTCCGCCTGAACACGAAGGCCGACGCCGACGCTGTCCGCGCCCTGCATCCCGATCATGTCATCGTGGCAACAGGCGGAACTCCCATCGTGCCCCGCTTCTGCGCCGACTCCCCGGTTGTCCTCGCGCAGGACATCCTCACCGGAGCCGCGCAAGCCGGTTCCCGGGTTCTGGTCATCGGCGGCGGGCTCGTGGGCAGCGAAACAGCCGAGTTCCTCGCCGACAAGGGCCGCGAAGTCACCGTCGTGGAACTGCGCGACGGTATCGCCCTCGACATGGAATACAAGACCCGCCAGATGCTCATGCCCAAGCTCGCGGCCCTCGGCGTCGTCTGTCTGACCGAAACTGAGGTGCTCGAAATCGGCTGCAACGGCAACGTCAAGGTGAAGACTCCCTATCTGGAAAAAGAACTCTCCGGCTTCGACACGGTGGTCGTTGCGCTCGGCTACCGCCCGGACACCGCCCTCTGCGCGGATCTCGCCGCCGCGGGCATCGATTTCGTCCGGGTAGGGGACTGCAAGAAGGTCGGCAAGATCATCAACGGGGTTTGGGAAGCCTTCCAGCTTGCCTACCGGATCTGAGCCGGGGTACCGCCCCGGACCCGGCGGCGCGTTTGCTTCGGCGGGCACCCCTGAAGCAAACGCTTGGCGGAAGTAACGGTTACGGAGAACTCATTGTTTTTGACGGCGTGAAGGACTCTTTTCCAACCTTCCGCCGGAACGAACTCCCTCCAAGTCACCTCCCCACCAGTCAAAAGTCTTGGGAAGGAGAGAGGTGGGGGTCCGGGGAGGGGAGAGGAAAGCCCTTCTCCAGAAGGATTTCCTCTCCCCTCCCCAACTCTCCCTCCCCGGCACTTTGCGCCCCTCCCCACCCAACAACGCAAGGAGAAACACGGCATGTCGCTCTCCCTCGATCGCTCCCTCCTCAAGCCTGCGGCCACCGTGGTCGCCATTGTCCTGTCGCTGTTCCAGATTTATTTTACGGGCGGCTTCGGGGTGACGGACGCGCACATCCTGCGCGGAACCCACCTCACCCTCATCATGATCCTCGTCCTGCTCCTCGTCCCTTCGCGCAAGCTGGCTCCGGGGGAAAAGGAAGGCTGGTTCCCCATTCTCATCGATCTGGCGCTGATTGCACTGGCCATTGCCATCAACGTGTATGTTTTCCAAGAGGCGGACAACATCTCCCGCCGCCTCAAGTATGTGGAAGACGTCACCAATCTGGACCTGTTCTACGGGACGGGGCTTGTCCTGCTGGTGCTTGAGGCCACGCGCCGCACCTCGGGCTGGCCACTCGTCATCGTGTCCGGCAGCTTCCTCGCCTACGCCATGTTCGGCGAATACATGCCCGGCGGACTCGCCCACAACGGCATCGAATACGATCGCCTGATCGAGCAGCTTTTCCTCCTCACGGACGGGATCTACGGCGTCCCGCTCGGCGCGGCGGCGGGCATGATCTTCGCGTTCGTCATGTTCGGGGCCTTCCTCGAAAGTTCAAAGATGAGTTCGCTGTTCATGGATCTTGCCTGCCTGCTGACGCGCAAGTCCGCAGGCGGGCCCGCCAAGGTCTCCATTTTCGCCTCGGCTCTGTTCGGGACCATTTCGGGAAGCGCCGCCGCCAACGTCTACGGCACCGGCACCTTCACCATCCCGCTCATGAAGAAGGTCGGCTACACGCCCCACTTCGCGGGCGCGGTCGAGGCCGTGGCCTCCACAGGCGGGCAGATGATGCCCCCGATCATGGGCGCGGCGGCCTTCATCATGGCGGACGTCATCGGCGTCAGCTACCTGACCATCGCCAAGGCCGCCCTCATCCCTTCCGTCCTCTATTACCTGACCCTGCTCGCCATCATCCACCTTGAGGCCGTCAGCAAGAACATGGGCACCCTGCCCCCCGAGCTCGTCCCCAGCGCGGCTTCGGTCCTGCGCCGCCTATACTACCTGTTCCCGCTGGTTTTTCTGATCACTATTCTGCTCATGGGCCGCAGCGTCATCGCCTGCGCCTACTACGGCACGGTGTGCATCGTGATCCTCAGCATGATCCGTTCCGAAACGCGCTTCACCTTCAAGCGGCTCTGCGGCGCGCTGGAACTTTCGGCCAAGAATGCCATGATGGTTTCCTCCTGCTGCGCCTGCGCGGGTATCATCATCGGCGTCATCAGCCTGCATCGGCTACAAGTTCATCAACGTCATCACCGCGCTCGCGGGCAGCAACCTTTTGCTGCTCATGGCCATGCTGATGGTCACCTGCATCATCCTCGGCATGGGCGTGCCCACGGCCCCGGCGTACATCATCGTCGCCACGCTCGGCGCTCCGGCCCTCATGAAGGCGGACGTCCCGATCATCGCCGCGCATATGTTCGTGTATTTTTACGCCATCCTTTCCGTGATTACGCCGCCCGTGTGCCTCGCGGCCTTCGCGGGGGCCGCCATCGCGGAAACCAACGCTATGAAGACAGGGGTGACAGCCATGAAGCTGGGCATCGTGGCCTTCATCATCCCCTTCATGTTCGTGTTCGAGCCCGCCCTGCTCATGCAGGGTTCCACGACCGAGATCGCCACGGCCTTCGCTTCAGCCCTCATCGGCGTCATCGGCATAGCCTCCGGGATGCAAAACTGGCTCCTCGTCCGCTGCCGCCTCTGGGAACGTGCACTCTTGCTCGCCAGCGGGCTCATGCTCATCTTCCCCGGCCTCATCACGGATACCATCGGCCTTTCCAGCCTCCTTATAGTCTTGTTCGCACAGCGCCTCAGAAAGGGCGGTTCCCCCGTCGCGGCCGCCTGACCGTCCCGGAATGAATAGCAAACCCTAACCTTTGGAGGTTCCATCCATGCGTACAAACCTTATAGCCGCTGCCGTGGCCCTGGCCGTCGCACTGCTCCCCTCCGCCGCCCTTGCCGAAAAGACCCGGCTGACTGCCGTGTCCGGCCCCGTGTCCGGCGGCTGGTACCTCGGCGTCGGCCTCGTCGCCAAAGCGTTCACCGATGCCAACCCCAACTATGAAGTCACCATGCTGCCCGGCAACTCCACCTCCAACGTCATCCAGCTCCAACAGAAGAAGGCGGATCTGTCCATCGGCATGCACACCATGAACATGGCCGCCATCAAGGGGACGGCCCCCTACAAGAAGGCGTTCCCCAACATCGCCGCCTACGCCAACCTCAACGACACCGCCCGATTCCACTTCGTGGTGACCAAGAAGTCCGGCATCACCTCCATCGCGCAGCTCCGCGACTCCAAGATGCCCGTCCGCCTCGCCTACGGCGCGGTCGGCGGCTCCGGCGAAGTGTTCTGCGGCTGGATTTTTGAAAGCTACGGCTTCACCTACAAGGACATCCAGTCGTGGGGCGGCAAGCTGTATTCCAATAACTTCGATGACATCGTGAATATGACCAAGGACGGCCAGCTTGACGCCATCGTATGGGTCGGGCCCGGCGAATCGTGGTTCTTCACCGAAATCGCCCAGAACGTCGACCTCGTATGGCTCCCCGTCGACGAAAAGATCATGGACGACGTCGCCAAGAAGCACGGCCTCGGCAAGGGCACCATCCCCGGCTCCCTGTTCAAGGGCATGGTGGGCAAGGACATCCCGACCGTAACCGAATGCAACGAACTCACCGTGCGCGCCGACCTCGACGAGGAGACCGTATACAGGCTGACCAAGGCGTTCATCGAAAATCTCGACGACATCAGAAAGGGCTGCGCGACGTGGGCCGACTGCACGCCCGAAAAGGCCGCCAAGGACACCGGCGCGCCCATGCATCCCGGCGCCGTCCGCTACTACAAGGAAGCCGGTCTGCTGAAGTAGCCCCGGCAGCGCGGGGAGCTTCCCCCCCCTCCCCGCACCCCAAATCATCGGGAAGCTCAAGCCGCCGCTAACCACCGAACGGGGCCACCCCCGCAAACAAAGGAATCCGCCATGATCATCGATTTCCGTGCCCGTCCCCCCTACAAGAGTTTCCTCAAGCTGAGCCTGTACAAGCCGTGGCGTCCTCTGCCCGAAGATCCCGCCGAATGGGGAGCTTTCGAGCTTGGGCGCGAGCCCAACATCACCGCCGACGCCCATGACATGGACGCCTTCGTCAAGGAAATGGACGACAACGGCATCGTCAAGGCCGTGCTCATGGGCCGCCATGCCGACGATTTCGGCATCGTGGACAACGACGAACTATATGAGCTGACCCAAAAGTATCCGGGCCGCTTCTTCCCCTTCGCCGGGATCAACCCCCGCGAGGAAGGCGCTGTCGAAGAAGTGGAGCGCTGCATCTCCAAGATGGGCTTCAAGGGCATCAGCGTCGATCCGGGCTGGCTGAACCCGCCGTTGAAGGGCGACGATCCGATCTTCACGCCCGTCTATGACAAGTGCGCCGAGCTCGGCGGCATCCTCGTCATGAGCGTCAGCGCGGCCCTCGGCCCCGACCTGACCTATTCCGACCCGGTCATCGTGCAGCACGTCGCCACCAGGTACCCCGGCATGAAAATCGTCGTAGCACACGGCTGCTGGCCGCATGTGGAACGGATGCTTGCCGTCGCCATGCGCTGCCCCAACGTCTATCTGGTTCCCGACTGCTATGTGTACATCGACTGCATGCCCTTTGCGGATACGTATATTGAGGCGGCGAACTCCTTCCTCAAGTACCGCACCATTTTCGGCAGCACCTATCCCGAACGCAGCCTGAAGCAGACCATCGAAGGCTGGAAGAAGCGCCCGTGGGACCCGGAAGCCCTTGAGCTTTCCCTCTACGGCAACGCCGCCCGTTTGCTGGGTATTGAGTAGGGTCGAGGGGAAATTGGGAGGGGGAAGGGCCCCTTTTGGAAAAGGGGCCCTTCCCCCTCCCAGCCCCTCACCCATACCCCTAAATTTTTTGTGTTTATCGAATCCCCCATGCCGACTTTGCGTGTTGCCGGTATGGGTAGGGCTGTCGCCTTGCGCGTGGAAAACGATGCCGAAGAAGCTGTCGAATGAAAGGAAGGAGTCGTAGATGCATACCCCTGTTTCACTGACCCCCATGAACATCCATACCCTGACGGTCAGGAACCGTTTCGTCCTGCCGGGGATGGTGACCGACATGGCCGTGGACGGCGGCTATGTGACGGAACGGCTGCTCTCCTATTATGAGGAGAGGGCCAAAGGCGGCGTGGGGCTGGTCATCGTGGAGGCCACCTCCATCGACGTTTCCGGCAAGACTTTCCTGCACGGGCTGGACATCAGCGATGACCGTTTCATCCCCGGCCTGCGCCTGCTCGCGGAACGCGTCCACTCCCACGGGGCCGCCGTCGCCATCCAGCTCCAGCACGGCGGGGGCCGCGCGCATCCCGAATATTCCCACATGCCCCGCCGGGTCATGGGCGTCATTCCGGGCGTGTTTGAGCCCGACAACGCCATCACCCTTGATGAGGCCGAGTTCGCCCGCCTCGCGGACGCGTGGGCCAAGGCCGCCCTGCGCGCCAAGGCCGCCGGGTTCGACGCCGTGGAAATCCACGGGGCCAGCGGCTACCTGCTCGAACAGGCCGTGTCCGCATTCACCAACCGCCGCGCCGACGGCTACGGCGGATCGCTCGCCAAGCGCCTGCGCTTTCCCGCCGAAGTTGTCCGCGCCGTCCGCGCCGCCGTGGGCGGGGATTTCCCCATCCTCTACCGCCATACCTCCGTGGAGGACGTGCCCACCGGGAACGGTATCGACCTCGGCACCACCGTCGAGCTGTGCCGCACCCTCACGGACGCGGGCGTCAACGCCTTCGACATCACGGCGGGCATGCAATGCTGCTTCGAGCTGATGACGCCCCCCACCTGTATGCCCAAGGCGTGGAACGCCGCCACCAGCGCCGCTGTCAAGGAAGCGCTCGGGGACAGGGCGCGGGTCATGCTCACGGGCCGGATTTCCGACGCCGACACCGCCGAACGGGTCGTACGCGACGGTCTAGCGGACTTCGCCATCATGGGCCGCGCGCTCATCGCGGATTCGCATCTGGTGGAAAAATACGCCGCCGGGCGCAAGGACGAGATCTGCCCCTGCGTGGCCTGCGGGCAGGGCTGCGTGGGCAACGCCGACAAGATGATCCCCATCACCTGCGCCCTCAACCCGCTCTCGGGCCGGGAAGCCTCCATGCCCGCCGTCCCGAAGGCGGAAACGCCGGGCCGGGTGGTCGTCGTGGGAGCCGGACCCGCCGGGCTCATGGCCGCCGCCACCGCCGCCGAGCGGGGGCATGAGGTCATCCTGCTCGAACGCTCGGATCGGCACGGCGGGCAGATCAGCCTTGCCGCCGTCCCCCCGCACAAGGAAGATCTGCGCCTCATTTCGGATTACCTGTATGGCAAGGCCCAACGCGCGGGCGTGACGTTCCGCTTCTCGTGCGAGGCCACGCCGGAAAGCGTCCGCAACCTGTCCCCCGACGCCGTGATCGTGGCCACGGGCAGTCTGCCCGTCGTCCCCCGTTTCTGCGCCTCCGCCGCCGGAGCCGTCACCGCGCAGGACATTCTGAGCGGAGCCGAAGCGGGCAAGAACGTCCTCGTGCTCGGCGGAGGGCTCATCGGCTGCGAAACCGCCGAACACCTCGCAGCGCAGGGCCGCTCCGTCACCGTGGTCGAGATGCTGCCGCAGCTCGCCAAGGATATGGAATGGTGCGCCCGCGTGCTCCTGCTGCGCCGCATGGCCTCCCTTGGCATCAAACTGCGGTCCGGCAACGAAATCCTTTCCATCGGCGCGGGCAACGCCGTCACCGTCCGCAACGAAAAAGGCCGGGAGGAAACCCTCTCCGGCTTCGACACCCTCGTCGTCGCCGTGGGCTGCCGCCCCGACAACGCCCTGTCCGACGGACTCTCCGCCGCGCTGGACTGCCCCTGCGTCGCCGTTGGCGACTGCCGCAAGACGGCGAAAATCATGGACGCCGTCCACAGCGGCTTTGAAGCGGCGCTCACGCTGTAACCCTTTATCCTGAGGAGAAAGACCATGCTCTTCGACTTTCGCATCCGTCCCCCCTTCAAGAGCTTCCTTACCACCGGCGGCATGTTCGGCGGACACGACGGTTCCCACGATCCCGCCTATATCGATCCCTACGAGACCGGCAAAGACCCCATCCCATCCGCCGACAAGGGCGACATGGACTTGTTCTTTCAGGAAATGGAGGCCAACGGCATCGACAAGGCCGGGATCATCGGGCGCAACTGCGGGCCCAACGGCTTCGTCGACAACGCCGACATCCGCGAGTTCATCCAGAAAGATCCGAACCGCTTTTTCGGCTTTGCGGGCATCGATCCCAATGCGCCCGACGCCGTGGATGAAGTGACCCGCTGCATCCGCGACTGGGGATTCCGCGGGATCAGCCTTGAAGTGGGCTGGTGCGACCCGTCCCTGAAGCCCGATGATCCAATCATCGATCCCGTTTATGAGAAGGTGAATGAGCTTGGCGGCATCACGCTAATTTCCCTGAGCTTTTGCTACGGACCGGATCTGAGCTATTCCGATCCGATCACTATCCAGCATGTCGCCAACAAGTACCCTAACATGAAAATCTGCATCTCGCACGGCGGCTGGCCGCAGGTGCAGAGCATGCTCGCCGTCGCCATGCGCTGCCCCAACGTCTACCTGATGCCTGACTGCTACCTGTATATCCCGGGCTGGCCCTATGCCCGCGACTATGTGAAGGCCGCCAACAGCTACCTGAAGTACCGCACGCTCTACGCCAGCGCCTACCCCCTGCGCGGCTTCGAGCAGTGCTACAAGGGCTGGTGTGCACAGCCTTTCGAGCCCGACGCCCTGAAAGCCAACCTGTACGACAACGCCGCCCGGCTTCTCGGGCTGTAACGGGACGTTGGGGAACACGACGTGCAGGGGGGAGGGAAACCTTTCTGAAGAAAGGTTGTCCCTCCCCCGGACCCCACCCGTCCCAAGACTTTTGACTGACGGGGAGGCGGCGCGGGAGGAGTTCGTTCCGGCGTAAGCCGGGAGGATGGCCCGCACCCCCCGCAAATCCGGCAGATTCACCCTCTTTCACTGCCTCGTCAAAGGAAACGTCCCGCCCCGCCGACCATGAACGGAAAAGGAACACAATCATGAACGACATCTATCCCATTCAGGAAATCAGAAGCTTGTTCCCGGCCCTGTGCCGTCTCCACAACGGCAACAAGGCCGTCTATCTGGACGGCCCCGGCGGTTCGCAGGTCGTCGCCACGGCTATCACGGCCATGACCAACTACATGCGCCGTGGCGTAGCCAACACCCACGGCAAGTTCCCGAGCAGCGAAGAGACGGAAGCCCTCATCGAATCCGCCAAGGCCGCGCTGGGGGATCTGCTGGCCTGTGCGCCCAACGAAATCGCCTTCGGAGCCAACGCCACCTCAAATATGTTCGCCGTATCCCGGGCGCTGTCCCGAAGCTGGAATCCCGGCGACGAAATCGTCGTCTCGGAGATGGATCACCATTCGCACATCGACACGTGGATTCTCTCCGCCCGCGACCGGGGCATCGTGGTGCGCCATCTGCCGGTGGATCCCAAAGCCCTGACGCTCGATCTTTCCGATCTTGACGCCATCGTCAACGCGAAAACAAGGCTTGTCGCCGTGGGCTACGCTTCCAATGCCGTCGGGACCATCAACGACGTCGCCCGCATCTCCCGGCGCTGCCGCGAGGTGGGCGCGCTGCTCTCCGTGGACGCCGTGCACATCGCCCCGCACAAGGCCATCGACATGGACGCCATCGGCGCGGACATGCTGTTCTGTTCCGTCTACAAGTTTTTCGGGGGACATATCGGCATCGCAGCAATCCGAAAGAACGTGTTTGAGGCGCTCGACACCTACCGCCTGCATCCGGCTCCCTCCACGGCCCCCGGCAAGCTCGAAACCGGGACGCAGAGCCATGAGGCCATTGCGTCCATCGTGCCCGCCGTGGACTTCATCGCCGGGCTCGGCACCGGTTCCACGCGCCGCGAACGCCTCGTCTCCGGCTTCGAGCGCATCGAACGGCACGAAAACGCCCTCGCCGGCATCATCCGGCAAGGGCTCACGGATGTCCCCGGCCTGACGCTGTACCAGTCCGAAGGCCCCAAGACCGCCACCGTCGCCTTTACGCTGGAAGGGCAGCAGCCCGGCGACGTATGCCGGAAACTCTGCGACCGATACGGCATCTTTGCCGCCGATGGGGATTATTACGCGGAAACGCTCGCCCACAGGGTGGGCGTAGACCGGATCGGCGGCTGGATCAGGGTCGGATTCGCGCCGTACAACACCGAAGAGGAAGCGGAACTGCTTGTCAGGGCCGTCCGCGAAATCGCAGCCGGATAACCAGCGTAACTTCTTTGAAAGTGAAAAAGATCTGAGCGCATCCTGTCACGGCAGGATGCGCTCATGTCGGATCAAGGGGCGAGCAGCGCTGGAAGGGTGGCCCACCCCTTGCGGAGTGCGGAGGTAGCTCCCCTCCGCTCGGCTTGGTTCCGGGGCAAAGCCCTGTCAAAGTCATGCGGCGGGCGCTTCATCCTTGGCGTACTTGCGGTTCCAGCCGGTGAAGGCGGAGAACAGCAGCACCGCGAGCAGTGCCCATGAATAGGGGTTGTACAGGGCCGCGCTGATGGGCGGGGCGGGGATGGCATAGGTTTCCGCCGCGCTGTAAAGCGCTCCGTACCACGCCGCCACCGCGATATGCCACGGCAGGACAAAGAAGATCGTGCACACCGCGCAGTCCATGAGGTTGGCGCGCCGCGCCGCCGCGAGGCCGAAACGCTCGCCCAAAGGCCGCACGATGCTCGGACCCACCAACAGTTCCGCCGGAGCATTGGCGGAAATGGGGATCGAGGCCAGAATGGTCACGCCGACGATGAAGAGTTCGGCCTGCCGGACGGTGGCAACCAGCGTGCTCTGGGCGAAGTCCAGAATGCGCCGCATGATGCCGCATTCCACCAATATCTGCGTCACCGCCAGAATCAGGATCGCAAAGATGATCGCGCCGACCACGTTGTCTATCCCGGCCTGAATGAGGCCCGTGGAGCCTCCCTTCGCGGCGGGGACGCTGAAGATGTCGGCGGGCCGGATGGTTCCGATCAACATGCCGACGAACGCGGCGGCAACGTTGCCGTAAATGAGCGATTCAATGATGTGCCGCCCCTTGAGCGCCGAGACGACGACAATCCCAAGCGCCAAAAGCATGAACAAGCCTGACGGGTTCAGGCTGGCCTGCATTTCGGGAAGGGGCCGCACTTCGCCGCCTCCGCCGAACACAAGGAACACCACGGCGGAAATGGACGCCGCTGAAATGGCCAGCGGGAAACGGCTGCGCACCACGTCGCGCATTTCGGCCCCCTGTGTGTAGGCCGAGACGATGGTGGTGTCGGAGATGGGCGCGAGGTTGTCCCCGAAAGCCGCGCCGGACAGGATCGCCAGCCCGAGCATGGCCGGGTCCGCCCCGAGGAAATAGCCCGCCGGATACAGCACCGGAGACAGGGCAATGCAGGTGCCGGTGCTCGTGCCCGTGCCGAGGGCGAACAGCATCGCGGCGAGAAAGACCAGCACCACGAAGACGCCGCCCTGCGCCCCGGTCGTCATGCCCATCCACAAAAGCCCCTGGACAAGCCCCCCTGCGGCCATGAGCTTGCCGAACACCCCGGCCAGCAGCCACGCCGTAACAATGACGATGCCCGTGCGGTCGCCGATGCCCCGCATCGCCGCTTTGCAGTATTCCTCTTTGTTTTTAGCGAAGAAGATCCCAACGCACAGCGCGATCCACGCGCAAGCCCAAAAGGGCTTGGTGCCGCCCCGCTCCGCAACCGACAGCCAGACGAGCCCTCCCACCAATACGATGAGGGGGATCAGGCCGCCGAACAATCCGCCGTACATCTCAAGCTTCTTTTCCTGCATGAGGCACTCCTTCTTATCCGCCTGTGCGTTGCCTGTATTTTGTTCTATTGTCGACATTCGATAATAGACAATATGAGGTATAGGACTCCGTGAAAAAAGAATCAAGACCTCTTGCCGCATCCGCATAAAAAGAAGGCTGTACATCGGCACAAGAATACTATTATGTTATTGTATTTATTTATAAAAATAAAAATATTCTGATGATTTTCCCTATGCAAAGCCGAAACGTTTAAACATATCTATTTATACATTTGTATTTATTATATTTTTATACAAAATATCCTGAACCGATCCCCACAGCCGAAGCCGTATCTCCTTTCAAGCCATCCTGAACTTCTCGCCGCATTTCTGAGCAAAAGAGCGGCGGGAAGACATTCGAGAATGATTTATTTTTGATTTAATATAAGTGTATTAGAAAAGTTTATGAAAAAAACCGTCCACCGTATTGACACGGCCTGACTCTTATGTGAAAAACGGAATGAACGATTGTCGACATTTATACAATCGACAAGATACTACGAGGAAAGACACCGCAAAGCACGCTCTCAAGCGTTGCGGTTCGGCAAACAAGCCCGCAATCCTGCGGGAAAAGACGGAGGAAGCATATGAAGGGTTCCCGGATGAGTCTGCCAACGCAGATGGCTATCGGTATGGTTCTCGGCATCGCCGCCGGGGCATTGACCCCAGCGATGGGGCTTGATCCCTCATGGTACAAGCCCGTAGGCCAGTTGTTCATCAATCTGGTGCGCATGGTCGTGGTGCCGCTCGTGCTGACCACCCTCGTCGCGGGTGCGGCCAGCGTCGGCGACGTAAGCAAGCTCGGGCGCGTAG
>ERZ834859.2745-NODE-2745-length-14330-cov-6.087356_pt1 | contig 14330 bp, 10 predicted proteins | sample MGYA00519947_ERZ834859 | MGnify/ENA primary metagenome ERZ834859 (study PRJEB31850, sample SAMEA3708763) | human gut metagenome | biome: human gut; feature: human-associated habitat; material: faeces | place: China | collected 2014 ...
AATGATTACTGGGTACGTTTCAATTGCCCGGAGTTTACCAGCTTGTGTCCCATAACAGGGCAGCCGGATTTTGCAGAAATCCGTATCAGTTATATTCCTGATATTAAGATGGTGGAAAGCAAGAGCCTGAAACTATACCTTTTCAGTTTTCGTAATCATGGTGCTTTTCACGAAGATTGTGTGAATATTATAATGAAAGACTTGATTCGCCTGATGGATCCTAAATATATTGAGGTAACGGGCATTTTTACTCCACGCGGTGGTATTTCTATTTATCCTTATGCTAATTACGGGCGTCCGGATACAAAGTATGAAAGTATGGCGGAACATCGGTTGATGAATAGAGAATAAAACAGCAATGGGAGTGATAAGAAACACTCCCATTGCTGTTTATTGAATTATTTTTTGATGATTATTAGTTCAGCAGCGTTTTTCTTACATAAAATTGATTTCCTGAGGAAAAAGTTGCCATTTCTGAACAAAAGCGGGCCTTGACTTGTTAGTCTAAAAGACTAATTATGCAATCATGAGAATACTTCTGTATACAAAATGTCTTTTGTGTATCTTCTTATTATATTTTTCTTCTCCGGTATCGGCTGAAGACAGGAAAGAAAGTTCCGGTACGGATTTGTTGATTATCAGCAGTTATGTATCAGGTGCTCCGTGGAGTCAGACTATCATTTCGCATATCATGCAGAAGGAATATGACCGGAAAGATGTGAGCATGAAAGTAGAATATATGAATATTCTGACGATAGAGACTCCTGAAATACTGAATCTATATAAAGATAATCTTTTTTCAACATATGGTAATAATCCGCCTAAAGCGGTGTTGATGCTGGGTAATGCTCCTCTGATATTACGGGATGAAATGCGTAAACATTGGGGGGATATACCTCTGATTGTATGTGCTGAGAGTAGCTATATAGGACCTGATTCCACCTATATGTACAATCAGGTTGTTCCACAAAAGGATCGTATCTATCTGAATGATTTGCGTGACGAGTACAATATGACTTTTCTGAATGCACGTGCTTTTATCCCCGAAAGTGTTCAACTGATGCGCCGTATGATTCCGAAGATGAAAAGTCTGTTGTTGATTGGTGACCAGACTGACCGCGATATCGATTATGATCAGCAATTTTCTGAATTGATCAAGACGGAGCATTCAGATCTTACTTATAAATACCTGTCAGCTAGTACTTGGAGTCCGGACCAGTTGTTAGATACATTGCGGCAGGTAGTTCCGGAGGAAACCGGTATTTTGTTTGCTTCATGGTTTCATAAACGAATGTTTGCCGGTAATATGCTTATGATGGCCAACTCTTATAAAGTGATTGCTAACTCCACATTGCCTTGCCCGTTCTTTGCGTTATCTTCTTCCATTTCAAGTATTGAAGAAGATGGGACTATTATTGGTGGGTGCGTATATGACATGAATCTGTATTGTGAGGAAATCGTGAAAACTATTAATGCAATAGCTGATGGTAAACAGGCACGGAGTATCCTACCTTATAATCCGGACCCCATTGTTCTTTTTAACTATCCTTATATGGTGGATTTTGGTTTATCTCCTAAAAATTGTCCTCCGGGAACAGTTTATTTAAATGCTCCTCCTACTTTCCTTGAAAAATATCAGTCTGCCTTGGTAGTAGGTAGCATTGCCTTACTGTTGGTAATCCTCTTTTTCCAGCTCCGTAGGAATAAGATACTGGAACGTCTTCAGTTGGTGGAACAGAATCAGCGCTTCACTCACTCTAAAATGGCCATGGCATTAGAAGTCGTTGATTTGCTTCCCTGGCAATGGGATATACGTACGGATGAAATCACGTATAGTTCTTACAAGCCAATAGAACAAGGTAAAAAGGAAGTCTCAGAAATGACTTATACTACTCACGTAAACAACTACCTCACCTTTGTCAGTGAGGAGGATAGGGAGCGTATCCGGCAAGTCTTTAAGGATGTGCGTGCCAATAAAGTCGATAAAATTAAAGAAGAATATCGGGTTCATCGTCCGGGTAAACCAGACGATTCGGAAGACTGGATGGAGGCTCGTGCTTTCGTGGAACAATATGATGAAAAAGGAAATCCTTTACCTACTGCTCATTGGAGAGTAGCTGATTCTAAAGGTGGAAATATCGTCATAGAGATTGTAAATAATGGAGAGGTAAAAATCCATGATAATAAAATAGGGGTACTAACTAACTCCCCAGATTATCAGTGGCATGTAAAAAATCTTAATAACTATATTAATCTTTATGCTGGAAATGCTAAAAATTTCAATGTCAATGGACAGGAATTTTTCTCATTTGGAGCTGGGACAGGAGCTATGGGGTTACCTGGAGATATCACTCCACCATCAAGATTTGTCAGAGCTTTTTATTTCTTAAATACTATGAAGCCAGCTGAAACTTCAAAAGAAGCTATCAATGAAGCTTTCCATATTTTAAATAATTTTGATTTACCAATAGGTGTAGAGTATCCAGCTGAACATAAATCTTATATTCCTAAAGATTTACCAAGTGCAACTCAATGGACAGCGATTAGTAGTCTAAATGACAGAGAGTTCTACTATAAAACTATGTATAATAGTCAAATAAGAAAAGTTGATTTGAAAAAAATAGATTTCTCTACAGTAAAATATACAGTTCTTCCATTAGATGAAAAACCAGAAGAAAATATTCAAGAAATTACATTTTAATCTATAATTATTTAAAATTTTAAGGGAGTATTGCAATTTAAGAATTTGTAATACTCCCTCTTTATTATTTTATTAAATTAATTACTCTTTTCTTAATTTAGTCAATACATGATGTCCATTTGGTCTGAAGATAAATCCAGAGATATTTTTTCTCATTCCTATAACCTCATTTTTTCTTAACATAGGAATAATTGGTAAATCTTCTTCTAATATAGCTTGAGCCTCTCTATATAACTCTGCTCTTTTTTCCATATCTGTTTCCTGTCTTCCCATCTCTACAAGTTTATCGTATTCTGGATTACTATAGAAACTTCTATTTCCAGCACTTCCCTTAGCATTAGAGTGATACAATGGGTATAGAACTATATCAGAGTCATTAGTTCCTGGGAACCAACCTCCCAATAATAATTCATGCTCTCCCATAGCACTTCTCTCTAAATAAGTTCCCCACTCAACAGGTTCTATTACCAATTCTATCCCTAACTCTTTTATATTTGATTGAATTATTTGAGCTGTTTGAATATTTGTAGGAACAGAGTCTGTCATTATACTCAACTTACTTGGAACATTTTTTACTTTTTTCAATAATTCTTTTGCCTCATCTACTCTTAAAGTTATATCTCCAGTAGGTTTTCCTCCTATCATTTCTGGACTTAACATAGAAGTAGCTGACTCTCCAGCATTATCATATATAGCAGCTAATATTCCCTTTCTATCTAATACCATATTTACAGCTTGTCTAAACTCTTTTTGGTTTAAAGGCTCTTTATTTAAATTAAAAGCTAAATACTCTGCTCTCATAGAGGGTTTATTTACTAAGACTAAATCATTATTCTCCTCTATAAATTTTATATCAGATGGATTTATATTATAAGCTATATCTACCTCTCCAGTTTCTAAAGCTATAAGTCTATTATTTCCTTCTGGAATAATTTTAAATTCCAATTCATCTATCTCTGGTTTTCCCATAAAACTATCTTCAAACGGTTCAAGTTTTACAATATCTCCACTATTCCAATAAGTTAATTTAAATAGTCCTGTTCCATTAGGTTTTACAGCTATCTCTGATTCTCCTCTTTTTAAAGTATCCTCTTTATTTATGATTCCACAAAGAGAAAGTGTTAAGTTATATAGTAGTGGTGAGAATGGTTCTGACATGGTTACTCTTACATGAGTATCATCTACTACCTCTACTCCACTTATACTCTCTACCAATATTCTTGTCCCAGCTTTTCCTCTCATTCTTTCTAATGAAAAAGCAACATCATCAACAGTTAACTCTGCACCATTATGAAATTTTATTCCTTTTCTAATTGTAAAAAGAATAGAAGTTGGTGTTTCGAATTCCCACTTCTCTGCTATCTCTGGAACGAGATTTCCCTCATCATCAACAACTAGCAAAGTATTAAAAATCTGTCTTGCTACTTTCATAGAATCCACCTGATTTGCTAATGGTGGATCCAAAGTTTTTGGCTTTGTTGCTTGAGCTACTACAACTTTTTTATGTGCTTGTTCAGCTACTTCTGTTTTTTTATCTCCTCCACCACATGATACAAATAAAAGTGATAAAAGAAATAACCCCAATTTTTTCATATGTTTATCCTCCCTACTAAATTATATCCATTTTTTTCTTTTAAAATATGCAAGCATAGCTAATACCAATACAAACATTATTCCCAAAATTATAAAATAACCATATTTACTCTGTAATTCTGGCATATATTCAAAGTTCATTCCATATAAGCTAGCTAAGAAACTAAGTGGCATAAATATTGTAGATATAATTGCTAAAATTTGCATAATCTCATTCATTCCATTACTAATTGTAGAGTGATATAATTGTATTAACTCTGTAACTCTACTGTTTAAAATATCCAAAGTATCATGTACTATTATTCCATGGTCTGATAAGTCTGTCAGATATATTTTTATATCATCATTCAAATATTCAGCTACACTATTAGTTTGTAATCTACTGATTAACTCTCTAATAGGTCCTATTGTTCTCTTTAATGTAGTAACTTTCTGTTTCAGTGTAATGATAGCTTGTAAGTCCTCTCTTTCAGAGTTATTTATTACTTTTGATTCAAGCCTATCTATCTCCATTTCCACTTCATCAAGTATCATAAAATAGTTATCAACTATACTGTCTAATATTGTATACGTTAGATACCCAACACTTTTTTTTCTCATTCTAGAGTTAGGTGCCTCAATTCTAGCTCTAATAGAATCAAATACATCTCCAGGAGTTTCTTGAAATGTAAGCAAATAATCCTCTCCTACTATAAATGATACTTGCTCATAAGTAATATCCTTTGAAATTAGATTTAATTTTAACATCTTCATTACTATAAAAAGATATTCTTCTCTTTCTTCTACCTTTGCTCTTTGAGTACTATTTACTAAGTCTTCCATAACTAAGTTATCTAGACAAAATAACTTGCCTATTTCTTTTACAAGAGGGATATTATGTATTCCATCTATATTTATCCAAGTTATCCCTTTAAAATCTTTTCTTATCTCAGATAAATCACTACTTTCATCAAAAAGCTCCCTTTTTGTTACACTGTCATTGTAAGCAAGAATATCTATATGTATCTTATGCTGTGGATTTTCTCCAGTATAAATTATACTTCCTGGAGGTAATCCAACTTTTTTTATCCTATTTGATGAATCATTCATCTAATTCACCTCACTTACTAAAAATTTCTTCAAAATATCTGTCTATTTCTTTTTGTACACTGTCATCATAATTTTTTATTTGATTTTTTACTAATTTTCTTATATACTCTATCTCTTCTTTATTATTAGGATAGTATATCGGTGTTTCTTTTAGTGGAGTAGAGTAAAATTCATAGTTCTTCCCTTTTGTTTTTCCATTATACTTAAACCATTGTAAAAAAGTACTAGAGTTCATATACCCTAAAATATAGAATATATCTATCTCTTCACTCTTAGTAGTTACAAAATAGATATCAGCACTTCCATAAAATTCCCCTTCATCATAGGAAAATTGATTAGTTTTACATCTTTGACGAACAAGTATCTTAGGCTTTGAAAAAATCTGTCTATCTCTTGCCCATTGAAGTTGCCACCACTCTATTCTTCCTATTTTTACCTCTCTTCTTGCACTTAGCTCTGAGTAATACTTCTTTAAATACTTTTCTAACTCTTTATTAAGAGGGGTTTCTTTATCTAAATACAAAATCCAAAAGCTATTTTTTTCATTATTATACTTTCCAATATCTTTATTTTTGTAAAAAGGTTTAAGATAATCTTTAAATTTCTCTTGATATTCATCAAAAACAAAAGCTTTATCATAGCCAGAAACTATTCCTTGATTTATATTTACTAAATCTTTCAACCTATAATTTGCTATCTCTTTTACTCTTTTATTATACTCCCTACTCTCTCTATCTGCCAACACTATTTTAAAATTCTCATCATAGAGTTCACTATTTTTTAAATTAAATTTTTCCTCTGGTAACTCTATCTCTATATTGATATCAATATTTTCTAACTTCTCCCAAGTAAAAATTATATTATGTTGTCCCTTAGCTTTAGAAAAAAGAGAGTTATCATAAAATATTATTTTAGAAAAACTTCCATTCTCCTTAAGAGTATTACGTAATTTTTTAGCACTATCAGCCTTCAGCCAATAATTTGTTGTAAGATAGACTAAAATTCCTCTCTCTTCTAAAAGTTCCACAGCTTTTTCCACAAAAAAGTAGAAATAATCCATCTTTCCTTCATAATATTTCATACCAAAAGAGGTATTTTTTATTTTTTGAAATACCTCTCTGTTGTTTTTTTCTCCTAGATATGGAGGATTTCCCAAAACTATATTATATTTTTTTCCCTCTAACATCAATCCATCTATATTTTCAATATCTATACTTCCCTTTAAAGAGTATTTTTTTAGAAGCTCCTCTCCCTTTCTCTTAGTCAAATTTACAGCTTCCTCATTTATATCACACCCTTTTATCCACAGTGGATTATAAAAGTATTTTCCACTGATATCCTTTGAAAGAAGTATAAGAGATTCTAAAAATGGAAGTAAAAGATTACCATTTCCACAGGATAAATCTAAAGCTCTTACACTCATCAATTTTTCATAGGTAATCTCTCCTTCAAAATACTTTTCCAATGCTATTAAATTTATTTTTTCGGCTATCTTATTTGGAGTATACACCTGATAATTATATTTTTTCTCTTTCATCAAAACACTTCCATCTTATTTTTCAAAAGACTCTTAGCCCAGAATAACATATATACAGCAGAAAATACCACTAACTTTATAATTGTATTATCTATTTTATAGCTTGCTATTAGTGCAATAGCTGTAATAATAAATGTTTTTATAAAGAAAATATAACTCTTTTTTAAACTAAAGTTTATATATTTTCTTCTAAATACTATTAACAAAAGGAAAAAATTTACTCCTGAAGCTATGGAAGTTGAAAGTGCTAAACCTCTGTATGCCATACTTTTTATCAACAAGAAATTTAAGACTATATTTATAACTATTGAGATTATAGAGAATTTTACTGGATATTTGCTGTTTTTTACACTATAAAAAGCTCTAGTCATCAAATAAATAGCTGTATAGAAGTATAATCCCAATGAGTAATAAAGTAAAGCTTGAGAAGTAACTCTTACAGCTTCCTCATCAAATTTTCCATAGGAAAGTGTAAGCCTAATTACCTCTGGTGCGTAAAAAGTCAATACAGCTGTTGATGGAATTATTAAAAACAGTAAAATATTTAATCCTTTTACTATATTATCAGTTGCTCCATCTAAGTCATTTTTTGACATAGCTTTAGAAAGTGCTGGGAATATTACAGTGGATATGGATACTCCAAATACCCCAACTGGTAGAAGATACAATCTAGTTGCATTTTCAAGGGCTGAAACTCCCCCTTCTGCTAAATATGAAGCAAACATCTGGTCTACAATAGTATTTACTTGCCTAGCTACTATTCCTATGAGCATAGGACATATCATTATAAAAATTTTCTTAAGATATGGGTCTTTCCAATCTATTTTAAAAGAGTATCCCTTCATTATTTTAAAGAAAGCTGGTAATACCACTAAAAATTGAAATAATCCCCCTATTACAACTCCATAAGCTAGAGCGTCTATCCCATAGGTTTTTCCAAAGTACATAGAGGCTAAAATTATAGCTAAATTAAAAAAGATTGAAGTTGAAGCTGGTACAGCAAATTGTTTAAAATTATTTAATATAGCACAAACCATTCCTGATAAACTTATAAAAACAAAATACACTGACATTATTTTTAAAAGCCTTGAAGCTATTATTTTAGTTTCATCAGGAAATCCACTAACTATTCCATCTATTATTCCCTGAGAGAAAATTATCATAAGAATAGTTACTATTGTACTAAATACAAAAAGCAAGTTGAGGATTGAATAGATAAACTGTTTGCTATTCTCCTCTCCCTCACTCTCTACTCTTTCATTATATAAGGGGATAAAAGAACTTCCTAAAGCTCCCTCTCCCAATAGTTGTCTAAAAAAGTTACTGATTTTAAAAGCACTGAAAAAAGCATCTGTCATAGCAGATGCTCCAAAATAGTAAGCTATTATCCCAGCTCTTACCAGTCCTAATACTCTACTTACCATTGTAATTATCATAACTAGAAGTCCACTTCTAAACATAATACTTCCTTTCCTCTTTTAAATATTAAAAGAACTCTTAATTTCTTTTAACCATTTCCCCTTCTATTAGAATAAGTCCCTCTTTATATAGCTCTAATATAGCCAAGAAAATATAAACAAGATGCATTCTATTTTCTGCCTCTCCAAAGATTGAGTCAAAGGTTCTATTATGAGAATATAATTTTAAATATAACTTATCCATCTCATCTTTTAAAGTATATTTTTTTTCTAATTCTAGTTCTAAATATTCATTTTCTTTCTTATCTACATATCTTTTATAAGCTGAATATAAATCACTAGCTTGTAATTTTGAAATATCATACTCCTTTGGAGCTTTTTTTATAATCTTTCTACTCTCTCCCCTTGTGTAAGAGATATTATACTCCTTTTCCATCTCTCCTATTTTTAAGGCAATCTCTTTAAATACTTTATAATCCTCTAGTCTTCTTTTTAACTCTTTTTCTTTATTTTCCTCATCATTGATTGATAGAAGAGTAGATGCCTTTATCTCTAAAAGCTCTGAAGCAGTTACAAGAAACTCCACTTTAATATGGAGATTCTCCTCTTGTGCTTCCTTTAATACTCCTAAATACTCATCTATAATCTGAGAGATTTTTATTTCTGATATTTTTAATTTTTTCTTCTCTATCAAATGAAGAAGTAAATCTAATGGTCCTTCAAAATTATCTATCTTTAGTACTATATCCATTTCTTCTCTCTTTTACCACTTTAGTCCAAGTTTTCACATCATTCCCAATTACTCTTTTTAATTCATCTATTGAAGAGAATTTCTTTTCCTCTCTCAAATATTGTTCCAATTCTACAGCTACAATTTTTCCATAGATAAACTCGTCAAAATCTAAAATATTTACCTCAACACTTTTTTCTCCAGGTTTTAAAGTAGGATTTACTCCAATATTTACCACTCCATCACGGTAAAAATCCTCCCCTTCTATCTTCACTCTAGCCCCATATATTCCATTTTTAGGATATAATCTTGTAGATATCTTTATATTGGCAGTAGGAAATCCCAACTCTCTTGCTATTTTTTTACCATGTACTACTTCTCCCATTATAAGAAATCTATGTCCTAAATATCTATTTATCTCTGCAATATCAGCATGCAAAATTCTATTTCTTAAAAAAGTTGAGCTTATTAAATCTCCATCTACATAGACAGCTGGGATTTCATGGACAAGAATTCCTCTCTCTTCTCCTAGTCTAATTAAATCTTTTGTTTTAGATTTTCCTCCCTCTCCAAAAGAAAAATTAAATCCTACAAAAATCTCCTTACTTCCAACCTTTTCTTTTAAAATATCAGCAAATTCGTCTGCTGTTAAATTAGCAAACTCCTTTATAAAAGATTGTAAAATTACACAGTCCACTCCCATATTTTCCAATAGATAGAGTTTTTCCTCTATTGTATTTATCACTCTTGGAGCTCTTGAGATATCTATAAGTTCCATAGGATGACTTGAAAAAGTAAACACTACAGATTTCCCACCATTTTTCTTGGCTTTTTCCACAGCATTTCTTATCAATTTCTGATGCCCATAATGTACCCCATCAAATGTTCCTATAGCTACATAGCTCTCTTGTAAATTTTCTTCTAACTCAAATATATTTTCAATTACTCTCATACTTATTCCTCAGTTTCTTCTTTTTTTAGATTATTATAAATCTCCTCTATTCTTCTAAATCTATTTCTTACACCAGATTTTGATATTCCTACCATCTCGGCTATCTCTTGAAGAGTGCTCTCAGGATTATTTAATCTCACATGAGCTATCTCTTCTAAAACAGGACTTAGAGAATTTAAACCCATCTCTTTTTCTATATGTTTTATCATTTTAATCTGATTATTTCCTGTATTTAAGGTCTTAGTTTCATTAGCTACTTCCCAGTTCATCTCTCTGATAGTTTTATTTTTTAAATCCTTTATCATTGTAGTTTCTTCATATTTAAAAAAAGATTGAATACTTCCTATCATTACCATTATATCCATAATATTTTCTGAATTTCTAAGATATACTAACGGTTTATTTCTCTTCATAGTTTTAAATACTTTTTTATCTTTAGATAAAAGTAAATTATATAATTTATCTGCAGCTTCTTCATTATCCATAAAGAAATCTAGTGCATACTCTTTTTCTGGGTCTTTTATATATCCACAAGATAAAAATATTCCACGAATAAATCCTTTTAATATATCCTCACTTGCTAATATTAACTCCATACTAAAACTTTTCATATTCTCTATAAAATCTCTATATCCTTTTTGTCTAGGTATCACTATAATATAGACATTATGCTCCCCTAGCCTCTTAGATATTTGATATTTTATCTCTATTTTTAAGCTAGTTATATCTTTTATAAACTTATATACTCTTTTTGCTAGAGCTAAATTTTCCAATCTAAGCTCAATTTTATCATCATAAAAAGCATTTTTACTGAGAAGAACTGCTGATATTTCAGCAGTTTTCTCTATATTTGTTATCATTTCATTATTAAGTATCTCTTCTTTTACATTATAGGTATAAGACATCTCCCCTCCTATTTTGTTTCAGCCCAGTTTACTCCAATATTAGTATTTATCTCCAAAGGTACACTATCAAACTTTACACTTTCTCTCATTATTTTTTCAATATCTTCTCTATACATCTCTAATTTTTCTTTTTCTATTTCAAAAATAAGCTCATCATGTACCTGTAATAGCAGAGATATTCCATCTCTGTCTTTTATATATTTATAAATCTCTATCATAACTTTTTTTATAATTTCAGCAGCTGTTCCTTGAATTACACTATTTACTGCCATTCTCTCCGCTTGGCTTTTTATATTTTTATTCTTAGAGTTGATTCCATCTATAAGCCTTCTTCTTCCAAAGAAAGTTTCTGTATAACCATGTTTTTCTGTAAACTCTACTATCTCCTTTTCAAATCCCTTTACCTTAGGATATTGATTAAAATATCTATCTATATATTCACTGGCCTCTTTTTGTGATATTCCTAGCTCTTTTGCTAATCCAAAGGCTGTTTTTCCATAAATTATACTAAAGTTTATTGTTTTAGCTATAATTCTTTCCTCTCTACTTACTTCCTCTTCATCTGAAAGTTCAAATATCTTTCTAGCTGTAAGACTGTGTAAGTCCATACTGTTTTGGTAAGCTTCTCTTAAATTTTCATCTCCAGAAAGTTGTGCCAATACTCTTAACTCTATTTGAGAATAATCTATTCCCATAAGTACAGAGTTTTTTTCAGCAACAAAACCTTGTCTTATTTTTATTCCCTCATCAGTTTTTACAGGGATATTTTGTAAGTTAGGGTCAGATGAAGATAGTCTACCTGTTGTAGTTCCTATTTGATTAAATGTAGTATGAACTCTATCCTTTTCATCTCTCAATTTTGGTATAGCATCTACATAGGTATTTTTTAGTTTTGCTAATTTTCTATATTCCAATATAGCTTTAGCAATCTCTGCTCCATCAACTTTTAACTTTTCTAATACCTCTTCATCAGTAGATAATCCTGTCTTTGTCTTTTTCACAGGTGGTAAATTCAACTTAAAGAAAAGTATCTCTGCTAATTGTTTAGGAGAGTTTATATTGAACTCCTCTCCAGCCTCTTCATAAATTTTTTCCTGTAACTTTTCTATTAAATCTCCCAACTCTTTTTCATAGTTAGAAAAATACTCTGGGTCTATTTTTATTCCCTTTATCTCCATAGAAGATAGTATCTCTATAAGTGGCATCTCTATCTCATTTAATACCTTCATCAAGTTTCTATCCTCTAGTTCCTCTTTTAATATATCATAACACTCTAAAAGTCCCATTGTTCTTTGACATAGATATTTTCCATACTCTTTGGCAGAAATATTTTCTGGTTTCTCTTTTCCAAATTTATCAGCATAGTTGTCTAATTCTATCCCAGTGAGATGCTCAATAGGTAGCTCTACATTTTCTTTAGTTTGTGAACTTATAAGATGGTAAGCTATCATCATATCTAATTTACAATTTTTTACACTGATTCCTCTATTTAAAATATTTTTTAAATTATAAGTGACAATCTCTCCATTGTAATTATCAAAAAACTCCTGTATCTCTTTGCAATTTATTTCACAATCTTCTACTACTGGAGTTGGGTCAAACAGAGAGATATTAGCTCCTATCTTACTTTCACATTTTTTCTCAAATGGAAAATAGTAATCCTTGTCAAAAGAACTAAAAGCAATTCCATATTCAGTATAGTAGCAACTTACTAAATCAACTTTCTTTAGAGATTTTACCATATCTTTTATATCTGCTTTTCCCTCTACTACTTTAAAAGTTCTCTCTTTAGAAACTCTTTTTGACTTCTCTATCTCCTGTGTTTTCTCATCTCCATTTTCAAGCCCCATCTTTTTAATTAAAGCTTTAAATTCTAAAATTTTAAAAAGTTCTAAAAGTTTTATATTATCAATATCATAGCTTAAATTTTTTAAATTAAACTCCAATGGAACATCTTGACAAATAATAGCTAGCTCTCTACTCATAAAAGCTATCTCTTTATCCTCTACTAAATTATTTACAAGAGATTTTCCTATTCCAGCAATCTCTGTAAGCTTATCTATATTTTCATAAATTCCCTCTAATGTTTCATATTTTTCCAACATAGGAATAGCTTTTTTAGGTCCTATTTTTCTAACACCTGGAATCCCATCACTTGAATCTCCAATTAGACCAAATAAATCTGGAATTTTTTTAGAAGGAACTCCTAAATACTCTATGACATCTTCATCTGTTCTTATTATTTTAAATTTATCTCCACCCTCTCCTTTTCCAAGTAGGGCTATATTTATATTTTCATCTAATATTTGAGCTAAGTCCTTATCTCCTGTTACTACATAGACCTCTACCCCTTGTGCTGAAAGATTTTTAGCAAGAGTTCCTAAAACATCATCTGCTTCATACCCCTCTATCTTAAATCTTTCTATATTATAACAATCTAATAACTCCTCAATTCTTGGTATTTGAGCTATTAAATCTTCAGGTGCTGACTCTCTCTGTGCTTTATACTCTTTATATATCTCACTTCTTTTTAATGAAGCTCTTTTCACATCAAAAGCTGCTCCAATATAATCTGGAGAAAACTCTTTTATTATGCTCATCAAAGTATTAACAAAACCATATACTGCTCCTGTTGGCTCTGTCTTTGTTCTAAAATTCATATTAGCAAAATATGCTCTATACATTATGGCACTTACATCTAAAAGCACGGCTTTTTTCTTTTCCATTATTGCCTCCTAGCTTATACAATTTTACTGTACTATTATATCATAAATACCACTATTTTGCTTGTAATTTTTTCTTAAAAAACATTGGACTAAAATAAAAAATATGTTATAATTAATTAGTGATAGAAATTAACAGGAGGTAATAATATGAACGTTGTCGTTTTAGTTGGTAGACTTACTAGAGACCCTGAATTAAAATTTGGACAAAGTGGAAAGGCTTATTCAAGATTTTCCTTAGCAGTAGATAGACCATTCTCAAAAGGAGAGGCAGACTTTATCAACTGTGTTGCTTTTGGAAAAACTGCTGAACTTATAGGAGAATACCTTAGAAAAGGAAGAAAAGTTGGAGTTAATGGAAGACTTCAAATGAATAGATTTGAGATGAATGGAGAGAAGAGAACTTCTTATGATGTACTTGTAGAAGCAATTGAATTCTTAGAGTCTAAAGGAAGCGGAGACTCTATGGGTGGATACGAGCCTGAGTATTCTTCTCCAACACCAAAATCTTCTGCTAAAGAGGTAGAAGAGATACCTTATGAAGATGATGATGAATTTCCATTCTAGTCAATAAAAAATTTAGATGAGAAAGTAAAAGCTCTCCCATAATATGGTAGAGCTTTTTTATTTTATTTTTTAAATTTATTTACAAAATATTTCTTTAATTTTTCTTTACATTTTT
>ERZ834859.2753-NODE-2753-length-14298-cov-18.366355_pt1 | contig 14298 bp, 9 predicted proteins | sample MGYA00519947_ERZ834859 | MGnify/ENA primary metagenome ERZ834859 (study PRJEB31850, sample SAMEA3708763) | human gut metagenome | biome: human gut; feature: human-associated habitat; material: faeces | place: China | collected 2014 ...
CCGGTTCTGTTGTTTAACTTTTAATCTTTCGGTAAAAATTTACCGAAGTATTGTTCATTTTGCAGGTATCGGTATAGAGGACGATGTCGGAACTGTCTTGTGCACAAATGAAAAACGCTTCTATGTTTTTGTTGTTTTGCGCCGTTTGGACTACTTTGGGATATCGTTCTATGGAAATTTGGCAATAGTTGCAAAAAATATAAATAAGTTTAAACTGTTTATCAGAATGTTTGATTTTTTCTACGACGACTTCGTCCCCGAGGTTGAGTATTTGTGCAGAAACAGATTGTGTTGCCGTACATAGTAGAATCAATAATGCATAGATGAGTTTCATATTAGTTTGTTGTATTAATTAATTTGACCGAATATCCTCCATTCTCACCCAGATTGGGGTTGTATTTAATTACTTCGGCTTCAATTTTATAAGCTGTTGCAGAGAATAATCCAGTTTGAGATTCTATTGTGAGTACATTACTATTAGTGGATTCTGTAATAATTTTTCACAATATAAGGATATATTATTACATATGCAATGTTTTAATCTTTAATTTATGTAAATTGGTTCTTGGGCTTTTGAAAATCTATGCAGATGATTTTATTCATATCCGGTCCGCTTCTACATACCCGTGCATCACGGCATAGATGGCAAGCCCCGAAACCGACTTGATGCCTAGCTTCTCGGTAATGTTCTTTCGGTGCGAAATAACCGTCGTCAGGCTGATGTTCAGTTTATCGGCTATTTCCTTGTTGATAAGCCCTTTGGTAATCAGAATTAGTACCTCTATTTCACGAGGCGACAGATCATGCTCCTGCTGCATTTCCTGCGGTGATACGGGATGATGTGTCGCCTCGTGTCCCTGTTTCCGCATCTGCATGATGGCTTTCACCAGCTTGTCCTGAGGCAGGCAGACATTCAGCGTGGGAATGCCGCTCAGTGAAGGCTGTTCGCCTGCCGCCAGCACGATAGTCTTCGGACGGCGTGCCAGAAAGAACGACGTATGCTCGAAGTATGTCTGTGCCGAAACAAAATAATGGCTGTACATGTCCGGCGTATCGTCTATCAGTCTGGCGAACGACGGAAACGTACGGATGGTCGCTACGGGGATAAGCTCTTCCAGAATGGTCTGCAAGCCCAATGCTGTCAGCGTATTCTGTTCTACGATTGCTATTTCAGGGATATGTTGCATCTTGGTTATAGGTTATGTTTTTCACACAGGTTCATTGATTCATGTCGGAGGAATTGTTTTAGTCATTCTGACTGTCTTTTTCTGGGCAAGGTTTCTGTATTAGTTTCTGCAACTTGCTCATGCTTTCTCCTCCTTTTCTTCCTCTGTTGAATTGCTTGGTTTGTTTATCATCTTCCATACACTTTTCACTTCGTCAATCAGCTGTGCCTGTGTGGGCAGATAAAGCTGGTATTCGCTGGCCAATATGGTCTTGTTGTCTTTGGGGAGAGCCATGCGTACTGCCGTGTCGTTCTTGCTGGTACAAAGCAAGATGCCGATGGTCGAATTTTCTTCCGGCAGCTTCTCCATACGGTCGTAATAGTTGACATACATCTGTAGTTGTCCCAAATCCTGATGCGTCAGTTTGCCGGTCTTCAGTTCCACTACTACAAAACATCTCAACAGGCGGTTGTAAAACACCAGATCGGCAAAAAATTCATCGTCCTCCAATAGGATGCGTTTTTGGCGTGCTACGAAAGTAAAGCCTTGCCCCAGTTCGAGCAGGAAGTGTTGCAAATGGGTAATGATGGCTGATTCCAGATCTTTTTCATAATAAGCCGGTTTGCGCTCCAACCCTAAAAATTCCAGATACATGGGATCTTTGATAATTTCCAACGGCGACTGTGGAATACGTTCTTTTCGGGCTACCGCAAGAACAGCTTCCTTGTCATTACTCAGCAACAGGCGTTCGTAGAGTTGCGAGTTGATTTGCCGTTCCATTTCACGGGCGGTCCAACAGTTGTTTACTGTTTCCAGCTCATAATATTCCCGTTTATTGGGGTCAGAAATGGTAATCAACATTTTATATTGTGTCCAGTTCAATTGCGACCGCAGTGCGGACGCAATTGGATAAAGTCTGTAAAATTGTCTGCAACGTTCGAGCTGGCGTACAGAAAAGCCGCTTCCATATTCCGGTTGCAACTGCTTTGCTAAGTTTTTGATAAGGTAGCTGCCATAATCGGCACGGTCTTTACCCTGCTGTTCTTCTTCGAGAATGCGTTGTCCCATCTGCCAGTACATCTGTACCCGGCAAAAATCCACGCTGCGTACCGCATTCGTGCGGGCTGCATCGATAATCCTGCGGATATCGTCGAGAAACGTATGGATATTTTGCTGTATGCTGGTTGCCATATTCTATGTTTATTTCTTAGCTTATCTACTTGTTCCCTTATTCCCGCTGCAAGTACGCCGCTACGGCATCGGCACACCGTTCGCCGTCTACACCTGCCGACACGATTCCGCCGGCATATCCCGCTCCTTCTCCGCAGGGGAACAGTCCCTCTACGGTGACGTGCTGCAAGGTTTCGTTGTCGCGTACGATGCGGATAGGGGCCGAAGTACGTGTTTCTACGGCAATCATCACTGCCTCGTTGGTCAGGAAGCCGTGCGAGCTCTTGCCGAACAACTGGAAGCCCCGGCTCAGTCGGCTGCTGATGAATTTCGGCATCCAGAAGTGAAGCGGCGAAGAAACCAGTCCCGGGCTGTACGAGGTATCGGGCAGGTCGTAGCTGATTTTCCGGTTGATGAAGTCCGCCATACGCTGCGAAGGAGCCGTCTGCCGCATGTTACCCTGCTGCCAGCAGAGTTGCTCCAGTTTCTCCTGAAAGTGCATTACAGCCAGTGTATGTACGCTTCCCTCGGGCAGTTTTCCCGAACGGGCAATCAGTTCTTCGGTCTGCGCTTCTGCCGAACCCTGAATGGTTTCACACTCCTGAAGCTGCAAGTCGGGCAGGAGCAGGTCTTCGGGACGCAATTCTACCACCATGCCGGAGTTGCTCCACTTCGTGCCACGGTTGCTGGGACTCATGCCGTTTACCACCAGCTGGTGAGGTCCGCTGGCTGCCGGAACCACAAATCCTCCCGGACACATGCAGAAGCTGTACACCCCTCTGCCTTCTACCTGCTGCACGAAGCTGTATTCGGCTGCCGGCAGATACTTTCCGCGTCCGTTCTTGTTGTGGTACTGAATCTGGTCGATCAGCATCGACGGATGCTCCAGACGTACCCCTACGGCGATACCCTTGGGTTCGATGGTCACCCCGTTGGCATACAACCAGCGGTATACGTCGCGTGCCGAATGTCCTGTAGCCAGAATCACCGGACCGTGGAAAGTCTTTCCCGTATTCGTTTCAATGCCTGCTACCTTGTTGTCCTTGATGAGCAGGGCATCCATGCGTGTCTGGAAGTGCACCTCTCCGCCACAGGCGAGGATGGTGTTTCGCATGTTCTCGATCACCCTCGGCAACTTGTCGGTTCCGATGTGCGGATGCGCGTCTATCAGGATAGATGTGCTTGCTCCGTGCTGGCAGAACACGTTCAGAATCTTGTCCACGCTGCCACGCTTCTTGCTGCGCGTATACAGCTTGCCGTCGGAGTAAGCTCCCGCACCTCCTTCACCGAAACTGTAGTTCGATTCCGGGTCCACCTTGTGTTCACGGCTGATGCGGGCAAGATCCGTCTTGCGGTCGCGCACGTTCTTTCCGCGCTCCACCACCACCGGACGCAGTCCCAGCTCTATCAGACGCAGGGCAGCAAACAGACCGCCCGGTCCGGCTCCCACCACAACCACCTGAGGCTTTCCCTCCACGTTGCGGTATTCCGTCCGTACAAACTCCTCCTCGGTAGGCGTTTCGTTGATGAACACCTGTACCTTCAGGTTTACGTAAATCGTCCGCTGGCGGGCGTCGATGCTCCGTTTCAGTACCCGTACGGCGTGTATGGTACGAATGTCGAGCCCCTTTTCACGGCTCACGTATTGCTTGATATGTTGTTCGCTGGCTGCCTGCTCGGGCAGAACTCTTAACTGATATTCTTGTATCATAACTGGTTGTTCTTGTTTACGTTATCTTCTTCCATGAATTCTTCATACGGCTGTGGGACCATAATGCCACAGTTTGGTTGACTGGTCTGTAAGACGGCGGTATGTATCAGAACGGTAAAAGCGTAACAGGGCAAATCTGTATCATCCGGGCTATCTTGCCGGGTAAAAACAAATACAGGTTATTATCTGTCACTTCCAGATTCATAGATGTACCTCCTTGATGGTTGATTTCCTCCATCAGTCACTGGCGGCTTTGTGTGTGGAGAATTTCGAAATTTTCTTCCAGATAAGTCAATACTCCTTGTTGGGAGAAAAGGTCGGCAACCTCTTTTCCTGTCATATTGTGCTCATGCTTGTACTGTTCCATGCAGAAAGTCACAAAGAAAATCTTGTCCAATTCTTCATTCTGCGTCATGACTTGTATGTTGTTTTTTGCACTCTTTTATCCGAACAGCTGCCGGAAAGCTTCTTCCACCTTGCGCACGGGAACCAGTTCAATCTTAATCTTCTTGCGGTCCAGTCCCTGCAGGTTATGCTTGGGTACGAGCATCCGTGTGAATCCCAGTTTCTCGGCCTCACTGATGCGCTGCTCGATACGGTTTACGGGACGGATTTCTCCGCTCAGCCCCACTTCACCCGCCATGCATACGCCCGCTTCGATTTCCGTATCCATGTTGCTCGACAGAATGGCACTGATTACCGCCAGGTCGATGGCCGGATCGTTCACCTTCAGTCCTCCTGCGATGTTCAGAAAGACATCCTTCTGCGCCAGTTTGAATCCTACACGCTTCTCCAGTACCGCCAGCAGCATGTTCATGCGTCGCAGGTCGAATCCCGTAGCCGAGCGCTGGGGCATGCCGTACGCCGCCGTACTCACCAGCGCCTGTACCTCGATGAGAAACGGACGGATACCCTCTACCGCACAGGCGATGGCAATGCCGCTCATACCCTCATGATCTTGCGTAAGCAGCAGTTCCGAAGGATTGCTCACCTGCCGCAGTCCGTCCTGCCGCATTTCGTAGATACCCAGTTCCGCCGTACTTCCGAAGCGGTTCTTGATACTCCGCAGGATGCGGTACATGTAGTGCTGGTCGCCCTCGAACTGAAGCACCGTGTCGACAATGTGCTCCAGCACCTTCGGTCCGGCAATGCTGCCTTCTTTGTTGATATGACCGATCAGAATAACCGGTGTTCCTGTTTCTTTGGCGAATTTCAGAATAGAAGCCGAACACTCGCGCACTTGTACGATGCTGCCCGGCGACGAGTCGATGTTTTCCGTCGAGATGGTCTGTATCGAGTCGATGATGACCAGATCGGGAGCCGTATTCTTGATGTTTGTGAAAATCTGTTCCAGCGATGTTTCGCACGCTATCAGCAGGTTGTTTGCTTCAGAATGGGGGATACGGTCGGCGCGCAATTTCAACTGCCGTGCGCTTTCTTCGCCCGAGATATACAGCACCTTCTTGTCCGTGAGGCGGAGCACTGTCTGAAGTACCAGCGTCGACTTTCCGATACCCGGTTCACCGCCTATCAGCGTAAGCGAGCCCTCTACCAGCCCGCCTCCCAGTACGCGGTTCAGCTCGTCGTCGCCCATGTCGATGCGCTGTTCTTCGCCTGAGGTAATCTCGTGCAGTCGTTGGGGTTTCGAACGCACCGATTCGATACCGTGTGCCACATGCTTGGCTACGGGCATTTCCTTGCGTACCACTTCCTCTACAAACGTATTCCACTGTCCGCACGACGGACACTTGCCTGCCCATTTGGGAGATTCCTGTCCGCAGTTAGTACACACATATACGGTTTTTTCTTTCGCCATGATTTTTTATTCCGATTGATTGCTTATCTTTGCAAAGATACTAAAAACCGGACTGTTTTCCTCATGTTTGGATGTCTTTCTTTAGTGGCTGTGTGGTCTTTGAAAATGAAAAATGCTGGTGTTTTAGCGAAAACTTGCCGAACTTTTCTCTAATTTATGTACGAATAGAGAAATGCTTTGTACAAAATATATCGTATTCTTGCAGGAGATTTACAGTATGCTTTGAAGTGTTAAAAACGATCTGACGAATTCTTAAAAAAAATCCGGTTGAAGTTTTTTCGGAAAAAACTTCCCTTGCTTTTACTCTTTCTTTTAATATATAATAGGAAAGGGTGGCAACACTAGTGGTGCTGTTGTGGCCCGTAGGAGCTTGTAATAGCTTGTAAATAAGTGTGGTAGGTATGCTACCTTTTGGGTACACTAGTGGCCCGCCTGCTTTTTGTGTTATAGGAAACTTGCTAAAATCGCAAGTACGGCAGGTGTGTGACATTCCGATTAAAATTTGGACTTTCTGATAATTTGCTAGCGATTTTGAATACTGTTGTTTGAATTTGCAAGGAATTTTGCATGTTTAAGTGTGATACTGTTTTGTTATAAAAAGGATAAGTTGGCTTTACTTGAATATTCTGTCTGGAAAGCTGATAGAATAATTAACATAAACAAGTTAATATGTTGACAAAGTTGAATTTTTATGCTGATTTTTTAAATTTTTTTGGGTATATTTGTTTCTGATTTATTAATAACACAAAAACAATTTAAGAAAACGTATGAAAAATCAATTGAAGCATTTTCTATTGTTTGCGGTGCTTGTAATTTTTGGTACAGCCACTGCAGTAGCTCAGGCTACATTGAAAGGCAAGATTGTAGATGCGGAAAGTAATGAGCCTCTTATCGGGGCAACGGTTTCCGTAAAAGGTTCTACCGAAGGTTCTGTAACCGATATCGACGGAGTGTTCTCGTTGAAAATTACAACATCGGGAACTACTGTCGAATTTAAGTATTTGGGCTATAAGACCAAAACAATGAAAATAACTCAGAAGGGTACTGTGGATTTGGGTACAGTTTCGATGGAGGCCGATTCACATGTACTGAATGATGTCGTAGTAACTTCTTCTATTGCGGTAGCACGTAAAACTCCTGTTGCCGTATCAAGCGTGGCAATGGACTTCATCGAAGAAAAACTGGGTACTCAGGAATTTCCTGAAATCCTGAAATCTACTCCGGGTGTGCATGCCAATAAAGATGGTGGTGGTTACGGTGACTCTGAAATCTATATGCGTGGATTCGGTAATGAGAATATTGCTGTGATGGTAAATGGTGTGCCGATGAACGATATGGAATGGGGAGGCGTTTACTGGTCTAACTGGTCAGGACTGACTGACGTGACTCGTACAATGCAGACGCAGCGTGGATTAGGTGCTTCAAAAGTTTCTGCTCCTTCTGTGGGAGGTACTATCAATATCATTACTCAGAGTCTGGAAAGCAAGAAAGGTGGTACAGTATCGTATTCTTTGGGTAACGATGGTATGAACAAAATCTTGTTCAGTGTTTCTACTGGTCTTACTAAATCAGGATGGGCTATGACTTTGCTGGGTTCTAAGAACTGGGGTAACGGATATGCTCAAGGACTTGACTTTGAAGGCTACAACTACTTCCTGAATGTCTCAAAACGATTGAATGACGCTCATCAGCTGTCGTTTACAGTATTTGGTGCTCCTCAAACACACTATCAGCGTAATGGCGCTTTGACAATTGCTGACTGGAAAATGACTGAAGAAGTGTATGGCATTAAGAATTATAAATATAATTCAACTTACGGTTTTGACAACGAAGGTCGTCGCAGAACCAGTGAGTACAACTCTTACCACAAACCGCAGATCAGCTTGAATCATCAGTGGCAGATTGATGACAAATCTTCTTTGAGTACTGTTGCTTATGTTTCTATCGGACGTGGTTATGGTTATTCCGGACAAGGTAACGAATATTACGGATATTCTTATCAGGATTGGAAAGGTGCCAACTATGGTGTGCTTCAGACTAAGTTCCGTAATCCTGATGGTACATTCGACTATGGAGCTATCCAGGATATCAACGCGGAAAGTGAATATGGTTCTATGCTTGCCATGAGCTTGTCAAAGAACTATCACAACTGGTATGGTTTGCTGTCGACTTATACCACTAAGTTCGGTAAGTACATCGACTTCTATGGTGGTGTAGACTTCCGTTATTACAAGGGAACTCATACCAATGAAATTTCGGACTTGTACGGTGGTCAGTATTTCATGGACTCTACTCGTGGTGATGTGTTGGCTGAAAATAATATCGCAGCTGCCGATCCGATGTGGAAATATGAAAAGCTGGGTGTTGGTGATGTAGTTTACCGTGATTATGACGGACATGTAATGCAGGAAGGTGCTTTCTTCCAGAGCGAATTCAATAAAGACAAACTTTCGGCTTTCGTTGCCGGTTCATTGTCGAATACTACTTATTGGCGTTACGACCGCTTGTTCTACGACAAAGCTCATGCTAAATCAGATAAAGTTAGCTTCCTCGGATTTACTGCAAAAGGTGGAGCTAACTACAACATTACTGAAAATCATAACGTTTTCTTCAACTTGGGTTATATCAGCCGTGCGCCTAAATTCTCTTATGGTGCTTTCATGCAGGCGAATGCAAGTCATGCCATCAACAAGGATGCTAAGAATGAAAAAGTGCTTTCTTTCGAATTGGGTTATGGTTTCCGCAACAGCTGGTTGACTGCTAACGTCAATGCTTACTGGACCAAATGGCTGGATAAGGCGATGACTAAATCTGGTCAGCTGGATAATCAGGAACGTACTGAATACTATATGAACATGACTGGTGTAAATGCCTTGCATAAAGGTGTGGAACTGGATGTGAAGGTTACTCCGGTAAAATGGTTGGATATTACAGGTATGTTCTCTTTGGGTGATTGGAAATGGGACAGCAATGCTACCGGTTATGCTTACGATGACAAAGGTATGCCGCTGAAGGAAGACGGTACTCAGGCAAGCGGAATCGCTGCTCCCGATCATGTGTCGGCTTCTATCAACCTGAAGGGTGTACGTGTGGGTGGTTCTGCACAGACTACTGCTGCATTGGGTGCAACTTTCAAGATTGGCAAGTCTATCCGTGTTGGTGCTGACTGGACTTATTACGGACGTAACTATGCTTACTATTCATTCAGCGGAAGCAATTTGAAACTGGGTCAGGAAATCAGTATTGCTGAACCATGGAAAGTACCTGCAGCAAGCCAGATCGATATGAATGCTTCTTATCGTTTCAAACTGGGCAAACTGGATGCTACATTGTCAGGAAATGTAAATAACTTACTTGACTACCAGTACATCTCTAAGGCATATAATCCTAAATCAGGTGTTGTTTCGGAAGAAACTATCTATTGTTACTATGCTTTCGGACGTACATATAGTCTAAGACTGAGAGTTAATTTCTAATCACCTGTTTTAAAGAAAAGAATTTATGAAAAAAATATTATTTATATCTACAGCATTGTTGGCTTCACTGACTGCATGTGAAGATTACAATGACCAGTTTAACCTCGGCTCTCAGATTTCGGATGTCAAGAAGGGAGTCGCTATCAAATTGGCTGCAGCAGATTATGCGACAGTTGCCAATAATGCAACCAATAAGGAAATCGCTTTGTCGAAAGATCCTGAAAACGGTACATATGTAGCTGCTCTTGAAGCAATTGGTAAAAACAGATATTTTGCAGACAAAACAGAAGCAGAATGGTTCCTGCCAGCTTTTATTACAGAAAAATATCCGCAGGCTGATGCCGGATCTCGTTTTTCTGTTTCATATAACATGTATAAAGCTCCGTCTACTTATTTGGCAGACTTCAAGAATCTGAAAGAGTATACGCTGACTAATGCTGATTATAAAAAGGTATGGGCAGAAACTGCTACGGCTACCTACCTTTCTCCATCTACGATGAAGAAACTTCCTGAAGTGCTGGCTAGTGCTATGAGTAATCCTGCCGAAGGAGATATGGTGGCTGTGAATTATGCATATTCTGAATTTGAACCAAGTGCTGGTGGCGGTTCGGTTGTTCCGATGGTATACCAGCAAGTAACTTCATTCGACGGTGAGGAAGGTAATTATGTGATTGCTGCCATGGCTGATGATGGTAACTACTATCCGTTCGGAAAGCTGGATAAGGAAAGTTACAACTATGGATATATGAATCCGTCGCCTATTACTGTGGGTGAAAACGGTGTGATTTCCAGTGAAGACGGTGCTGAACAGGTTGTTACACTGGGTAAGACTGATAATGGCTTTACCTTGCTGAACGGTTGGTCGCAGTATATTTACATGAGCGGTACATTCAATAGCTTTAATGTAACTTCATCTGTTCCGACAGAAGGTGGAGAATGGACCTTGAGTGAAAATGGTGACGGTACATTCGCACTGAAGAATGTTGAGAAAAACAAAACTGTGAAGTTGACGTATGTAAACGAAAAATATAGTTTCGGTGCTTATCCGGAGTCTACTTATACTTATTTCTCAGATCCGATGAATAAGGAAACTGATAAGTTTACTATGAAGGATGTAAAATTGCCGGAAGGTTCTACGTATGTATGGAAAATCGATAAATCTGGTTACTATAAAGCTTCTGCTTTTGTAGGTGGAAAAAATCTGGCATCAGAGAGTTATCTGGTTTCTTCGGAAATCGATCTTTCGAAAGCTACAGCTCCGGTACTGAACTTCAATCTGGCTATTAATTATTTGAGAGGAAATCTGGCTACCGATTTCTTTACCGTACGGGTTTCTTCCAATTATACTGGGGATATTGCGAGTGCTACCTGGACCGACCTGACTTATGATGCATCGAAAGTGGGTAGTTCATGGACCTTTACTGATCAGTCTATCGATCTGAGTCAGTTTAACGGACAGAAAATCGTGATTGCCTATGGCTATAAGAGTACTGACCAGTGCGCTCCGACTGTAGAACTGAAAAACACTTTAGTAAAGGAAAAAGATGCAAAATACTGGGATGTATGTTTGTTTAAGGAAGTTCCTGAAAATGAGATTGCAGCAGCTATGATGCGTATGGCAACACGTGCATCGGGTGCTTATGCCAATACTGCAGCATTGTATGTCTATACGAACGGTACATGGGCTGAATATGCTAAAGAAGATGTGAATGTATTGGTTGCTGATCCGAAATTCTACGCAGAAATTGGTACTGACTATGTTTCTAAGCCGTCTATCATCTTCCCGGTTTATCTGGCACAGAAGTTCCCATATGCAGTGAAGGGAGAACAGGTAGCTGTAGTTTATAAGAAGACAGCCGACGGTAATCCGATTGTAGAAGAGTATACATTCAATGGTGGATGGGCTGCTTCTACTAATTATTCTACACGTACTACTATCTTCGAAAAAGCTGCCGACGGTACTTATACTGCACAGGCAGGTGTTTATCTGGATGAAGCGCTGACAGGTGGCAATGACGGAGGATTTACTGTACAGGATATCGCATTGACTGGTGTAAGCTATGTATGGAAGAGTGATGCAAGCTATGGATGGAAGGCTTCTGCATTTATGAACAATACGAACTATGAAACTGAAAGCTGGCTGCTGACTCCGGCTATCGATCTGTCGGAAGCTATGTCACCGCAGCTGTCGTTCGAAGAAGCTCATAAATTCTTAGGTACCAATAAGATTTCTGACTATATGATGGTTAAGATTTCAACTGACTATGTAGACGATGTAGAATCTTGTACATGGGAAACCGTTGAAGTTGACGAAACACAGTGGTCTGACGGACAGAGCTGGGACTTCTACAAAGTAGGTCCTTACAGCCTGAGCGCATATGTAGGTCAGGTTATCCGTATTGCCTTTGTTTACAAGAGCACAAGCAGTGCTGCTCCTACTTGGGAAATTAAGAATGTTCTGGTAAACGAAGCAGAATAATTTTATAATGTATATCCGCTGGTTCTTTCTCTGCCGAAGGGTGAGAACCGGCGGATATTTTTCTCTTTACTAACGAAATCTAACAGGTTTAGTCATGAAAAAACATTTATTTATTTTAGGACTGGCACTGGCTTTGTTCAATGTCGGTTGTGATGATCAGAATACCATACCTAATGGTTATGTACAGACAACTCAGGAAGGAGCATCTACGCTTGTTCTGAAAGGATACGAAAATGCTGCATTAGGCTTTTCTGTATTCCAACCGGAAGGATTTGATTCTCCGTTTTATATACAGGATAAAAAGTTTGCCGGAAACGCTTACAGTTTTACCCAGGTAGCAGCTGCACGTCTGGATGAAATGACAACTGTTCCTGCAAATGTAGAATGGCAGTCGAATGCTACTGTAACAGCTGGTGCGGCTTACTGGGCTCGTTATGCTGCTTCAACGGTATATCGTTTTGTAAAATTCCGTGTATCTGATATTAATGGAAATAATGTAACGATTGAGTATGTCGTTACCGACCAGACCGAAGAACGTCCGAACGATAATGTCAATGCAAATACTGGTTATGATAATGTTTCGGTAACCGGTTATGAAATTCCTCATTTGAATGACCAGAATGTATACGCCGATCATTATGTAACAATGGACGGAGTACAGATTCTGAACTATGCATTAGAATGGGATAATACAAAACGTCATGCCAACTGGGTAGCTTTTACGTTCGATACTATAACTTCGGCTGATAATGTGAAACGTACAAATGAGTGGGCAGTAGATCCAAAGCTTCCGGCAGAAATGCAAGTTCAGGAAGATGATCATAAGAACGACGGTTTTGACAAGGGACACCTCTGCGCTTCGGAAGACCGTGTATACCTGAAGGAGGCAAACGAACAGACTTTCTACTACAGCAACATATCGCCGCAGCTGAACGACTTCAACGGTGGTTTCTGGGGTAAGCTGGAAGCTCGTGTACAGACTTGGGGACGTTCTACTACAACCGGTACGTACGATAAGGTGTATGTTACAAAAGGTGGTACGCTGAATAAGCTGCTGAAAAACTTCAAAGGTACTACAGTTAATGGTGGTACTCCTACAACAGATGCAAACGGATTTACTATACACGGACTGGCTTGTCCGGAATATTACTATATGGCTGTTCTGAGCCAGAAAGACGATGTATTCCATGCTATTGCTTTCCTGGTACCTCATAAAGAAGGTATGACCAGAAATCCTTCGTCTGACGAACTGAAAGAATATGTGGTTTCTGTAGACAAACTGGAAGAAGAAACAGGCATTGATTTCTTCTGTAATTTGCCTGACGTACTTGAAAATGAGGTAGAGGCTGCTTATAACCTGAATGACTGGGCATGGTAATAGGAGGCACATATATGAAAAAATATCTGTTTGCGTTTTTCTGGGCATGTCTGGTAATAGCGGGCTATGCTCAAGAGCAGAAAGGTACGGTTTACGGAGTTGCCTTTTATAACCTCGAAAATTTGTTTGATACGAAGCACGATGAGGGTAAGAAAGATTATGAATATCTGCCTGACGGAAGAAATAAATGGGACGATAAGAAATATCAGTCGAAACTGAAAAATATGTCGACGGTACTTGGATCGCTGGCTACCGACAAGACACCTGAGGGGGCTGCGGTAATAGGTATGGCTGAGGTGGAAAACCGTCATGTGCTGGAAGATTTGCTGAAACAGCCGGCACTGGCCGATCGCGGGTATGAGATTATTCATTATGAAGGACCGGACGAAAGAGGTGTGGACTGTGCTTTCTTTTACAACCCGAAACTGTATACAGTGACAGCTACCAAACTGGTTCCTTATGTATTGGCTCAACCGACAGATCGTCCGACACGCGGTTTTCTGATTGCTGACGGTAAACTGGCTGGCGAACGTGTGGCTTTTATTGTAAATCACTGGCCGTCGCGTGGAGCTGAATCTCCGGCTCGTGAGCGTGCAGGTATGCAGGTACGTGCACTGAAGGATTCGCTGCAACGTCTGGATTCGAAAATCAAGATTGTAATCATGGGCGACATGAACGATGATCCTATGGATAAAAGTATGGCAGAAGCCTTAGGAGCAAAGCGTGAAATGAAGGATGTGAAGAAGAAAGATTTATATAATCCTTGGTGGAATACGCTTGCCGGAGGCGATGGTACATTAAAGTATAGAGGTAAATGGAATTTGTTCGACCAGATTGTTTTTACTGGCAATTTCCTGAACAAACGCCATAAAAAGCTGAGTTATTTCACTCATGAAATATTCAAGCGTGATTACCTGATACAAGCGGATGGAAAATACAAAGGCTATCCTTTGCGTACGCAGGCTGGAGGCAGATGGATGAACGGATATAGCGACCATCTTCCGACTGTAGTATATTTTATTAAAAAGTAATAAGTTACATTTTAATGATATAAAAAGAAAATAGACCGCTCCAATTGGAGCGGTCTATTTTCTTTTTATAT
>ERZ834859.2759-NODE-2759-length-14261-cov-2.374490_pt1 | contig 14261 bp, 6 predicted proteins | sample MGYA00519947_ERZ834859 | MGnify/ENA primary metagenome ERZ834859 (study PRJEB31850, sample SAMEA3708763) | human gut metagenome | biome: human gut; feature: human-associated habitat; material: faeces | place: China | collected 2014 ...
TGGGGTTACCAGTGGGCTACCGACAAACACGGAAGAGAACGGAATACAGATACTGATTTCTCACTTGCCAATTATCGTGAAGTGGATACTCGTCTGGCTGAATATCAACGGATAGGGAATATGGCAGAGAAAATTCTGAAAGCTCTGCCGGAAGATAAGAAGGCATGTTATTATCAATCATTATATTATCCGGTCAAAGGTTGTGAACTATTGAACCGTATGATTCTCAACGGACAGAGAAACCGTTGGTACTCTATTCAACAGAGGGCAACTACCGCAGAACTGGAAAAAATGACTAAGGCTTGTTATGACAGTCTGGAAGTAATTACAAAAGGATATAACTCATTACTTGGAGGTAAATGGGATCATGTAATGACCATGAAACAAGGATTTGCCGCAGCCTACTTTGAACTCCCGGCTCTGCGGAAGGTAAATCTGGCACCTGCAGCCTCTTTGGGCATATTGGCCGAAGGAGAGGATATTTTGAAAGGGCAGAAGAGTTTCCATTCCCTGCCATGTTTCAACACATACTTCCGCCAATCCTATTACGTAGACGTTTTCAATAAAGGAGCGACTCCTTTGAAATGGAAAGCATCAGTTTCAGATAACTGGATTCTGCTAAGTCAAAAAGCCGGAGAAACTGCTACAGAAAATCGTATAGAAGTCTCAATCGACTGGGCTAAGGTCCCGACTGGTGAGAAAGTATTCGGAACGTTGGAAATCGCATCTGATCGTGGCGAGAAGGAGAATGTTTATATTTCAGTCTTCAACCCTTCTTCTCCTTCATTAGCCGAAATGGACACTTTATTTGTAGAGCACAATGGATATGTTTCTATTGACGCTGCCGGTTTCCACCGGAAGGTAGAGAACAAAGCTATTCAAATGAGAACGATTCCTAACTTGGGAATAGAAAATACAGCTATTCAACTAGGTGACCCGACAGCCGCCCCGCAGCGGACAGCAGGTCGCAGTACCCCTCGCCTAGAATATGATTTCTATACATTCGAACAAGGTTCGGTTGATGTCTACACATACGTATTGCCTACATTTACATTAAGTAAGGACCGTGGGTATGCCGGACATGAAGCAACGAATGTGGAAACGAAATATGGAGTATGTATTGACGAAGGTCCTGTGATGAATCCTTCTACTTCTTCTTTTGAGTATGCACAAATCTGGTACGAAAGTGTACTGAAGAACTGTAGAATCAACAAAACCACTTTGCATATCGACAAACCGGGTAAACACACAGTGAAAATTATATGTGGCGATGCCGGAACTGTATTGCAAAAGATTGTCTTGGATTTCGGAGGAATGAAGCGCTCATATTTAGGTCCGCAACCGACGAGACAGGGAAAATAGCAAGCTGAATAAAATATACTAGAGCTATGAAAAACACTTTTTTTATGTTATTTTTCTCCATAGCTATCTCATTTATAGCGTGCGGGGGCAGTGGTGAAAATGATGAGAATTTACTAGCTGGTAACGGGAATACGGAGAAACCAAAGGACGACGAATCCCAAGAACCTGTGCTCTGTAGCATCACACCTATAGGGGAATTGAATCAGGGGACTCCTATTATAAATTCTCATACAGATGTTACGAAACGTTCTTCATTGATGATGAATTATCGGATGTTTGTGACTATGGAATCTTCTTATCCTCGCTATCCTCGTATAAAAAAGATGAAGAATGGTGACTATATTTTGTTCTATCACAATGGTAGTGCTAATAATAATATTGGTCGGCGTTGTGTTTATGCACTTAGTAAGGATATGAAAACGTGGATCAATAAAGGAGAGATATTTAACAGTTATGACATTATCGATAGCAAAGGCAATAAGAATATACATTGCTATGCTAATTGCGATGGACTGGTGCTTTCTAATGGAGATATATTGGCTGTTGCATCTTGCAGGGCTAATTCCGGCTATCGCGATTTACCGGAAGATGCAGGAATTGAATTAAGGCGCAGTACGGATAATGGTGTCACCTGGAGTGAACCTGTCAAAATCTATCAGGGAGTTAATTGGGAACCTTTCTTGTTGGAGTTGCCTACAGGTGAATTGCACTGTTACTTTACAGATAGCAGTCGTACTGGTTTGGAAGGACATGGCACAGATACAGGTACAGCAATGGTTGTTTCTACTGACGGTGGAAAAACATGGAGACCGGACTTTAGTTCTTCTCCTTATTATGTATTGCGAATGAGGTGGGAGAAAAACGGAATTGTCGGCTATAATCATCAGATGCCTTCTGTTGTGAGACTCAATGATAACAAAGGATTAGCTGCTGCTGTGGAAACCAATAATTCAGGATATCATATTTCACTTTGCTATTCAGATAAAGACGAATGGGAATATTTGGCTGCCGACCAGGAAGGACCTGTCGATAGTAATAATTGTGTTTTCTCCGGTATGGGACCATATTTGGGACAGCTCCCTTCGGGAGAAACCGTCCTTTCGTATGAATCGTCAAGTAAATATACTCTTAAAATAGGAGATGCTACTGCTCGTAATTTCGGTAGCGCTTATCAACCTTTTTCTGGTGGTTATTGGGGATCATTTTGTATTATTGATTCACATACTTTGGTTGGAACTAATATTAAAGCGAAAGAAGGACCGGTTCAGATGGCACAGTTTGTACTTAATCATCGTATTGATGCCGTGAAAAGAAAGGTAATGGTAGATGGTAATAATAAAGAGTGGGCAAATACAGATCATGCACTCTTTGTGGGCAGTCAGTCACAAGCGCAAGGGACATTACGCTGTTCGCATGATGATGATAATATTTATTTTCTGTTAGAAGTACTTGATCGAAACTTGCTAGCTTCTGATTACGCTTCCTTATACATATCTCCTGTGGGTAATAATAAGCTGTCAAAAGGGGCTTGTTGCATACAAGTAACAATGAATGGACTGAAAAATTGTGAAATATATGATGCATCATGGAAAGAAGCTCAATTAGATGCCCAGGTCAAAACTTATGTTTGCAATGAAACAAATGAGAGGCTTATAGATGATTATGGATATATTGCTGAAGTTGCTATTCCACGTTCAAAATTGACTATCACTTCCGGGCAAGTACTTGTCAATTTTTCTATTACAAAGCGGAATTCTTTAGATGCCATTTGTGATGTTGCATCTACAAGTACGGCACGTTGGATACCGGTGACTGGGTTATGATTCGGAGAATTTAATATTGAATAATTAATTATATAGAACACTACGATTATGAAAAGGAATTATTTGATTTATGCCTTATTGATGACTGTTTTTTTGAGCTCAAATGTGATTTCTGCTCAAAATTATTTTGGAGATTTTCCTGTGAAGGCAGATCCAAAAACGGTTGGAAATAAATTGAGCAGACGTTTAATGGAAACTAAACATCAACTGTATTTTGATAGAGGAATACATTATGCAGAGGTGTGTACATGGTATGGAGCTCTTCGTTTTGCAGAATTGACAAATAATAAAGAATTGATAAAGCTGTTAAGAAACCGTTTCGAATTATTGTTTCATCTGGAAAAAGAACTTCTACCTCCACCGATTCACGTAGACCAAAATATGTTTGGTTGCTTACCTCTAAGATTTTATAATATAACGAAAGATAAGCGTTATTTAGATCTGGGACTGCCCTATGCTGACACTCAATGGGAACTTCCTGCCAATGCGAATGAAGAGGAGCGTAAATGGGATAAAAAGGGATATTCTTGGCAAACTCGTCTTTGGATTGATGATATGTATATGATTACTATTGTGCAATCTGAGGCTTATAAAGCTACAGGTGATCCTAAGTACATCAATAGGGCTGCCAAAGAAATGGTTCTGTATTTGGACGAATTGCAACATCCCAACGGTCTTTTCTATCATGCACCGGATGTGCCTTATTATTGGGGACGTGGTGACGGTTGGATGGCTGTCGGTATGACGGAGTTGCTTTATAACTTACCGGAAAAGGATCCTAATCGTGCACGTATCATGAAAGGTTACTTGTTGATGATGGATAACTTGAAAAAATACGTGAACAAGGACGGTCTTTGGAATCAGCTGATTACCGAACCGGACTTTTGGACAGAGACATCTGGTTCGGCAATGTTTGCTTATGCCATGATTGTGGGGGTTAATAACGGCTGGTTGAATAAAGAGGAATATGCTCCAGTGGCACGTCGTGCATGGCTTGGCTTATGTAATTATATTAATGACAAGAATGATCTTACTGAGGTTTGTGTTGGAACCGGAAAGAAAAACAGTAAACAATATTATATGGATCGTCCCCGCATCGCCGGTGATTATCATGGACAGGCACCGATAATATGGTGTGCTTATGCATTATTGAATAAATAAAACAATAAAAGACCGGATACAGATCTATGGAGTTTTTTATTCATAGTGTATTGTTGCTTTTAACATAACATATATTTATTTTTGAAGGGTCTGAAATTATAATGCTTGAATATGAAAAGAGAATTTTGTATTTTTATTGTACTTTCTTTAGTGTTTCATATACATGCTCAATTAGTATACCACAATGCATCGAATTTTCCACTATTAGGAAGGGCGACAGAGAGTGCTGGGGCACGATATGAAAGGTTCCCGGATTCATTAAAGAATATTTCTCGTGCTCCATTATGGAATTTAAGCCGTAACTCTGCGGGAATGGCAATACGTTTCCGTAGTAATTCCACTACGATAGCAGCTAAATGGGTGGCTCTTTTTAATACCCACATGAATCATATGACTGATACTGGTGCAAAAGGTTTAGATCTTTACTGCCTTCAGAAGAATGGTGACTGGCGTTTTGTCAATACTGCCCGTCCAAAAGGAAAAACAAATCAGGCAACAATTATCAAAAATATGCATCCTGAAGAAAGAGAATACATGCTTTATTTGCCATTGTATGATGGTCTTATTTCTTTGTCTATCGGAGTTGATTCTTTGGCTACTATTAGTCAGCCGTTAGTGGATTATCCAATTCGTAAGAATCCTGTTGTTTTTTATGGAACCAGCATTCTTCAAGGAGGTTGTGCTTCACGTCCAGGAATGGCACATACCAATATTATATCGAGAAGATTGAACCGTGAATGTATCAATTTAGGATTCAGTGGAAATGCATTTCTAGATTTGGAAGTAGCTAAAGTAATAGCTGAAGTAGAAGCTAGTGTTTTCGTTTTGGACTTTGTGCCTAATGCTTCTGTTGCAAAGATGAAAGAACGGCTGGAAACATTCTATCGTATCATTCGTGGTAAACATCCGGATACACCAATTATTTTTATAGAGGATCCTATTTTCCCTCACACATTTTATGATGAAAAGGTTGCTAAAGAGGTGCGACGAAAGAATGATACGTTGAAAGAGATATTTAATTGTTTAAAGAAAATAAATGAGAAAAATATCATTCTTATTTCATCAAAAAATATGCTGGGAGAGGATGGAGAAGCTACTGTAGATGGCATTCATTTTACAGACTTAGGTATGATGAGATATGCTGATTTAGTTTGTCCGGTTATAAAGAAAGCAATTAGATGAAATGGTGTTGCTATTAGTTTAAAATATAGCAACACCATAAATATTCTAGTTTTCAAATAATGTTTGAGTAGTAGTGGATTGTTGAAGAAGAAATTATCCAATAAAAGAAAGATATTGTTCAGATGGTTGCTAATAAAAACTCCTCTGTATAATCTTTGAATACTTTAGATTAGTTTGGGACTAATTTTTCATTTATTGACCTATATTTAATATCTTAAATAGTTCCAATTTTCTACTTTTGTATCAGATGATAGGGGTGCTAGTACCTTTATAGAGAGATAATGATCATTATTATATAATACGGAATTTAGTTTTAGATGCAGTTAAAAAGATAGTTCAAGGGATAACGTTTTTTGATAAAACACAGGGTATTACTTAAATCTATATGTAATGAATTACAAATCAATTAAAAAAAATATTCGAAAAATTGGGCTAATGTTTCTTAGTGCGGGACTTCTGCTTTTTTTGTCATGTGGTTCTGATGATACTAAGGATGTTTCTAGTGAAGATGGGGATGTAAATTCGAATCAGTATTTACAAGTACAGCCTAATGGACTAAATGTAATTAAGGTTTCCAGTAGTGATGTGACACAAGTTGTGTACCCTTTCTCTGTGGAGTTGAAGGGGGGCAGTGCGAGTACAGCTTTTATAGCAGAACTGGATGAGTGGAAGGAGGAGGATTTGAAGGCATATAATAAGGAGGAAGAAACTGCTTATAAATTATTGCCATCGTCGTTGTATTCGATAAGTACCTCACAGCTTGCTTTTGAACAAGGAGTTACTTCAAAGGAAATAGAAGTTAAATTTGACCCAGCTAAAATATTTGCTGAATTCAAGAAAAATGGGGCTGAATATGTGATAGCATTGAGACTAACCTCAACTACCGTAAAGGTTCGTAAAAGTCAGAGTGATTTTCTACTACATATTTCGTTTGATTATCCAATAGTTAGTTTGGCTACTACTTCAGAAGAGGTTAGCATTAGTAAAGTGTTGATGCCCATTTCTGTTAATACTACTTTTAATTATAAGGTAGATGGAGAAATAAAAAATAATCCTTGGAACTTTTCGTGTAAATTGGAAGTACCCTCTAATGCGAAAGAACTGGTTGCTGAATATAATAAGAACTATAAAACTTCTTATCAGCTTCTTCCAGCGGCTAACTATGATTTAGGAACGGGGATATTTTTCAAAGCTGGGGAGAATGAGGCTGCTGGAGAGTTTATAGTTAAGCGTGAAGGAATGGAGACCGTAAAATATTTGTTGCCTGTACGGCTAGGGGAGTGTTCTCATGAAAGTGTTGCTCTTCGTGATGAAATTTGTTACTTCAAAATAGGTATAACTTACACGAACCCGGTAATTACCTTCTCAAGTGCAGCCGATCCTACTGTTATTCGCACAGAGGATGGTTTCTATTTATATGCTACTCAAACAGATAAATATTGGGTTCCTATTTATTTTTCTAAGGATTTAGTGAATTGGGAATTTAAGAGAACTGCTTTTCGAAATGCGACAAAGCCGCAAATTCCTGGTGGAGGTGCATTTTGGGCTCCGGAAATCCGTCATATTAATGGTAAATATGTACTTTATTTTTCATGGGCAAAATGGGGAGATGGAGATGCTAGCTACACTGCAGTTGCTACTTCAGATAGTCCTTTAGGTGATTTTGTAAATAGTAAAGAGTTGCTGACGAAAGAAGATTTTGGGTCCAATTGTATTGATCAGTTCTATTATGAGGAGGATAATAAAAAATATATGTTTGTCGGTAGTTTTAATGGTATTTATGTAACTGAACTTACTGATGATGGACTTTCTGTGAAACGTAATGAGAATGGTACCCCAACTCTTAAAAAGCAAGTCTGTGGTAAAGCCTTTGAGGGTACCAATATTTATAAGAAGAACGGCTATTATTATCTGTTTGCATCTATAAACAATTGTTGTGATGGCGAGAGAAGTAGATATAAAGTAGTAGTGGGCCGCTCACAGGATTTACTTGGACCATACCTTGATAAGAGTGGTAAAGATATGATTAACAATGCTTGGGAGTTGGTATTGGAAGGAGATGGCCAGAAATTCTTTGGTCCTGGTCATAACTCCATTATTGTACAAGACGATGCCGGTACTGATTGGATGATATACCATAGCTATGTGAAAGAAAATGGTGAGGTTGGAGGACGTTTGGGTATGTTAGATCGGGTATTGTGGACAGAAGATGGTTGGCCCTATATAAAAAATTGTGTGCCTTCAACTTCAGATTTTCTTCCCGTATTTAATAATTAGGGTTGAAATGTTAGTTGGATATAGTTTTGAGATTAAAAAAATAGCGAACTAAAATTTAATGTATGAAAAAGAAAAGTTTTTGGAAGGACCGGTACATCAGATTGTTTACTATCATGATGCCGTTGATAGTCCTTTGTGTACTAGGTTGTAAGGACGATGAGTCGGAAGAAGCGGCTTTTGATCCGAGTAAGCCGATTGTGATTACTGATTTTGAGCCTAAAGAAGGAGGTGTTGGTAATAACTTGATTTTATATGGTGATAACTTCGGTAATGATCCAACCAAGTTAAAGGTTATTATTGGGGGTAAAGAGGCTAATATCATTAATGTTAAGAATCAAATACTGTATTGTGTCGTTCCACGAATGGCTGTGGATGGAGATGTAGAAATCAGTGTTTATGATGGTGAGGGAGAAGAAATAGCCTATGCGGAAGCCGAAGAGAAGTTTACATATGTAAAGCAATGGCTAGTATCAAGATTGGCTGGTCAACGGTTTCAAAATGAAAATGATGCATATGAACAAGATGGCTCTTTTGACGACTGTGGGTGTATTAAAGGGGCAACTTGGTTTTCCTTTGATCCAAAATCTAATTTTGATCATTTATATATGACTGCCTCTGGTGTAGGTTCGTGTCGTTTGATTGATTTGGAGCAAAAGACAGTAACCATGCTTCCTGATTTAGGGAATAAAACAGAACGACCCACTATTATAAATTGGACAGTGGATGAAAATCAAGATATGATTGTGTCTAGAGATTTATCTAATAATGGAGCTGTAAATATCGTTCTTTCTCGTGCTTCAGGTTTTAAAACGAAAACTTTGTTAGAGGACAGTCAACATAAACAAAAAGGAGTGACCGGTGCTTTTGTACACCCCAAGACTGGAACTCTTTATTATACATTATATGAAACTCAACCGATGTGGCGATATGATTTTGCAACAAAAGAATTTACAACTTTTGCCAGTCATATGAGAACTAAAGAAACTTTACGAATGGTGGTACATCCTACGGGGAAATATGCGTATTTATTACGTTTGTATTCTTCTCAGCAAAATAGCTATATTGCACGAATGGATTATAATGAAGTATTGGATAAATTTTCCGAGCCCTATATAATTGCCGGTCATGCTAGTAAAGCTGGATATGTAGATGGAGTAGGAGGAAATGCTCGTGTGAATGGGCCTGGACAAGGCGTTTTTGTAAAAAATGAAGATTATACAGGTGCAGAGGATGAATATGACTTCTATTTCACCGATGAATATAACCATTGTATACGAATATTAACTCCTACAGGTAGGGTAACAACATTTGCTGGACGTGGAAATGGAAGTACAGAAGGAGGATATGCGGATGGGGCATTACGTACAGAGGCGCGTTTCTTTCATCCATGGGCTATTGCTTATGATGAAAAAAGAAAATGTTTTTATGTGGGTGAAAGAGGAGAAAAGCATGATGGAACAAAACAGGCTGTCATTCGTAAAATAGCCCAGGAAGAATAATAAATGATAAACACATATTTTATGATGAGAAAAAATATATTTATATGTATATTGTTGTTACTTTTCTCAATAAGTGCATGGACACAAGAAAGTGTAACAGTAACAGGTATTGTAACTGACCAGAATAAGGAACCCCTGATTGGTGTGAATATTGCTATAGAGAATATGCCCGGATTAGGTGTGATTACTGATCTAAATGGTAGATATAAAATTAAGACTTCTACTTATAATAAACTGGTATTTTCATACATCGGATATGAAACAGTGAATATATTGGTGAAAGAACAACGTGTAATAAATGTAGTCATGAAAGAAGCTTCTGCTACTGTCATTGATGAAGTTGTGATTACGGGTACAGGTGCACAGAAGAAAATAGCTGTTACAGGTGCTATTACTAACGTGGATGTGGATGCTTTGAAATCTGTTCCTTCTACATCAGTGGCAGATGGGTTGGCTGGTGTGGTTCCGGGAGTAATGGCAATGCAGACTTCTGGTCGCCCGGGTAGTGTGTCAGAGTTCTGGATTCGTAGTATTTCTACCTTTGGTGCTAATACTGCTGCATTAGTATTAGTTGATGGATTTGAACGTGATATTGATGAAGTAAATGTAGAAGATATAGAATCTTTTACTGTACTGAAAGATGCTTCTGCTACTGCTATTTATGGAAGTAAGGGTGCAAATGGTGTCGTTTTAATTAATACAAAACGAGGAAAAGAGAGTAAGATTAATATTGATGCGAAAGTAGAAGGATTTTATAGCACTTTTACTCAGGCACCGGAGTTTGTAGATGGATATACATATGCTTCTATGGCTAATGAGGCTAGATTGACACGAAATCAAGAGGCACTTTATTCTCCAACGGAACTAGAATTATTCCGTTCAGGGCTTGATCCAGATCGATTTCCTAATGTAGACTGGATGGATGTGATGATGCGTGATGGTGCTTGGAGTTCGCGTGCTACTCTGAATATGCGTGGTGGTGGTCGAACAGCTCGTTATTTTGTGTCTGGTAGTTATCAAAATCAACAAGGTATGTATAAGGTAGATAAAGCGCTAAAGGATTATAATACCAATACAAATTATAGAAAATGGACATATCGTATGAATCTGGATATTGATATTACAAAGACTACTTTGTTGAAAGTGGGATTATCCGGTTCATTACGTAAACAGAATGATCCAGGAAGTGGAACGGATAATCTTTGGTCGGTGCTTATGGGATATAACCCTATTATGATGCCTGTAGTTTATTCGGATGGAAAATTTCCTGCTTGGTCTGATAAGGATGATAATATGAATCCTTGGGTACAAGCCACTCAAACAGGTTTTAATGAGAGTTGGAAGAATAATATTCAGACCAATGTAACATTAGAACAAAAGTTGGATTTTATAACAAAAGGATTACGATTTATTGGCAGATTTGGATATGATACTTATAATTCAAATTGGGTTAAACGCTATAAGTGTCCAGAAGTTTATAGAGCCGATCGTTATCGTCAACCAGATGGAACGCTTAATTTTACTCGGGTAAGGGAAGCTGTTCCTATGACGCAGACATCTAACTCGGAGGGTGATAGAAGAGAATTCTTTGAGTGGGAATTGCATTATAATCGTGGATTTAAGGAACATCATGTAGGGGGTGTTTTAAAGTACACTCAATCGTCCAAGGTCTTTACACAAAATTTAGGAACTGACTTGAAGACCGGTATGGCTCAACGTAATCAGGGATTAGCTGGTCGGGTAAATTACAACTGGAATTATCGTTATTTCGTAGATTTTAATTTTGGATATACTGGGTCTGAAAATTTCCACAAAGACTATCGCTTTGGCTTTTTTCCGGCTATTTCTGGTGCATGGAATTTGGCAGAAGAACCTTTCATGAAGAAACTGGCGGGAAAATGGGTTAATATGCTTAAAATCCGTTACTCTTATGGAAAGACAGGTAATGACAATCTAGGTAAAAATGTCCGTTTCCCTTATTTGTATAGTATTGGTGATGGAGGGACTTTTAACTTTGCTGATATATCTGTGGGAGACAAAAGTTGGACTGGAAAGTATTATTCTAGTATTGCTTCTCCCAATGTTTCATGGGAAGTTTCAACGAAACAAGATTTAGGTATTGATTTTTCTTTTTTGAGTGATCGATTGTCAGGTGCTATTGATTATTTCTATGAACGACGCGAGGGAATTTATATGGAACGCAAATCTGTTCCTTATGAAGTCGGATTGGAAAGTAATCCTAAGGCAAATGTGGGTATTGTAGAGGCGAAAGGATTTGATGGACACTTTGCTTGGAAGCAAAAGATAGGAAAAGTAGATTTCACTTTGCGAGGTAATATGACTTATAGCAAGAATAAAATTATAGAACGAGATGAAGAAAATACTATTTATGAGTATAAACTTGATCAAGGGCATCGTGTGAATCAAGCAACTGGGTTTATTGCCTTGGGATTATTCAAGGACTATGAAGAAATTAGAAATAGTCCGAAACAAGAATTCAAATATACAAAAACCCAGAATGGGTATACAGAAGGTGAGATATACGAAATCATGCCAGGAGATATTAAATATAAAGATATTAATGGTGATGGTATAATTGATGGTAATGATAAAGTCGCTATTGGAGCAACGACTAAACCAAATTTGATTTATGGATTTGGTATGTCAGCTAAATGGAAAGGATTAGATGTGAATGTTCATTTTCAGGGATCAGGTAAATCTACTTTCTTTATTGATGGAACTACCGTGCAGATGTTTAGTGGTGGTGATGGATGGGGAAATGTATTGAAGGAGATGGCTAATGGTAATCGTTGGATCTTAGGAGTAAATGAAGATCCTAATGCTGAATTTCCTCGTTTAACCTATGGTCAGAATCCTAATAATTATCAGAAATCTGATTATTGGCTGAGAGATGGATCTTATCTACGTTTAAAAACCTTAGATATCGGTTATTCTCTTCCGACAGCTTTGGTGAATAAGATTCACTTAAATAGAGTACGTGTTTTCTTTGTCGGAACTAATTTGTTGACTTTCTCTGATTTTAAACTTTGGGATCCAGAATTAGGAGTTTCTGATGGAAAGAAATACCCTTTGAGTAGAACGTTCTCATTGGGTGTATCTGTTAACTTATAAACAATGTAAATATGAAAAAATATATTATAACTTTGTGTTTGGTAGTAGGGCTGGGTACCACTATTGTCGGATGTCGTGATTATTTGGATTCGGACTACATTTTTGATGAACGTATGTCTATAGAACAAGTGTTTCAGAGTAAAGATTATACAAATGAATGGTTGGCGCGTGGCTATACTTACTTGAAACATGATTATCTCCAGCAGGTGAATAGTAAGAAAAATACGTCTTTCAATTTTGCAGACGACATGTATTATGGTGATTTGAATTATGTAGATTGGAAGGGTGGAAACTATACGGAAAAAGGATTAGGTAGTGGAAACAGTTTGTATATATGGCAGGCCGCTTATCAAGGAATTCGTCATTTGTCTGTTTTCCTTAATAACATAGACATGAATAAGGAGTTTTCCGAACCAGAAATTGCCGATATGAAAGGACAAGCGCATTTTTTGCGGGCATATTGTTATTGGATGTTGATTCGTTCGTTTGGTCCTGTCCCTATTTTGCCAGATGAGGGTATTGACTATACGAAAGAATATGACGAGATTGCCTATCCGAGGAATTCATATGATGAATGTGTTGATTACATTTCTAATGAATTAGTAAAAGCTGCTATGTTGCTAGAGGAGGCACGAGGTCCACAAGATATAGTACGTCCTACTCGTGGAGCAGCTTTGAGTCTCCGTTCCAGAGTGTTGTTATACGCTGCTAGTCCCCTATTTAATGGAAAAGCTCCTGCAGAGGTGATTGCTGCATTGGTGGACAAGAGTGGAAAAAAACTGTTGTCTGATACTTATGATGAACGGAAATGGGCTATAGCGGCAGCTGCTGCAAAAGATGTAATAGAGTTAGGCAAATATCAACTGTATGTTGCTTATAAAAGTGAAGGAGGTTCAAGTTTATCTGACCCTGCAACTATTACTCCTCCGGACGATGAAGGAACTTTCCATTCTAACCCTTGGCCTAAAGGTTGGCAAAATATTGACCCATTTAAATCCTACCGTGCATTGTTTGACGGAGAAGTCTCTGCCTATGGAAACTCTGAGATCATATTTACTAGGGGGACTAATCAGGGAGCGGAAAATATAAAAGTGATGGTTATCCACCAATTACCTCGTTCACAGGGGGGAGGATACAATTGTCACGGCATGACTCAGAAGCAATGTGATGCCTATTATATGAAAGATGGTAGTGATTGTCCAGGTATGAACTCAATGTATGCAGGAATGGAAGGATATACAGACCCCAGTCGTTATAACAATGATCCTCGACCAACTGAGGTAGTAACGAAAGACGAATTGAGTAAGTATCCAGAATTAGGGGCAAAAGGAGTTGGCGTTTCTAAACAATATGCAGGTCGCGAACCTCGTTTCTATGCATCGGTAGCTTATAATGGAAGTGTTTGGCATATGTTAAATGCCGACATAAACCAAAAGGAGGAAAAAGATGTACAGATTTTCTATTACAGAGGCGAATCAGATGGTTATAAAATAGGAACTAACTGGCTTAATACTGGTATTGGGATTAAAAAGTTTGTGCATCCAAACGACTTGTCAGATGCAGATAAAGCATACGATGCAAGTCGCATTGAGGCTAAATATGCTCCGGATATCCGTTATGCAGAGATTTTGCTGAATTATGCGGAAGCACTGAATGAGGTGCAAGGTACATATGAGATCCCTTCATGGAATGGAGAAAAAATGCATACTATAACACGTACAACAGAAGAATTGAAGAAAGGGGTTCAACCAATCCGTATCCGTGCAGGGTTACCAGATTATGATGTGTATGATAGTCCTGATAAATTTCGTATTAAGATTAAGCG
>ERZ834859.2786-NODE-2786-length-14110-cov-2.881608_pt1 | contig 14110 bp, 8 predicted proteins | sample MGYA00519947_ERZ834859 | MGnify/ENA primary metagenome ERZ834859 (study PRJEB31850, sample SAMEA3708763) | human gut metagenome | biome: human gut; feature: human-associated habitat; material: faeces | place: China | collected 2014 ...
CCCGCCGCAATACCAGACGTGATCGCCCAGAACAAATACAACAGATCCATCGGATCCTTGACCGCGGTACGGTAGCGCACAATCGATAATGCACCGACCATACCAAGCGAAATCACAATATTCGTACTGATGGCCAGCGTGACCATGCAGGTGAGCACGCACATGCCCACCAACGTAACGGCAAAACTGCGCGAATACACCACACCCGTGTAGAAACGGCGGTACACGCAGTAAATGACGATGCCGACGATCAACGCCACCAGCAACGCCAGCGCCATTTTGGGCACATTGTATTGGCCGAAGGATTTCAGCACCGACTTTTTGATCATGTCATTGACACTCATATGGTTTCTTTCTCTCCTGCTTCCTTGATTCGTAACGTTTGTTTTTGCTGGAATGCCAGTCAACATGCCAGCCGATTACAGGCTTGGCTTTACAGGCTTGGCACGCTCCAGCCTTCCTGCCAGTAGTCGAATCCCCGCAAATACGAGGCTTTGTCGTAGCAGAGCACGTATTTCGAAGCCGATGTCAACTCCTGCGCCTTGCCGGGCAGCAGATCACGCACCACTTGCGGCAGGAACTCGGTGAATTTGACCTCCATCACCAGCTTGCCCGGCTCAAGCACGGGCAGTACCGGCAGTGTGGAGTCGAAAACATCGAATCCGCCGACCGCCGCACGCACGTTCATATCGAAGGTGATGCGTACGGTTCCGGCGTCAAGAATCCACGGTTCGCGCTCATAATCGACGATCACGCGAGGGCGCATCACATTGCACATGCATTCCACATAAAACTCGCGGCACAACTGATACTCGCTGTCACGCAGAAATTCGTAATCGCCGGCAAGAATACGGTCGAACTGCTCGTGCGTGAGCGGTGCATCCTCCTTGTAGATCCAACTGTCGCTTTTGCGTTTGCGTTCCAGTTTGATCACACGATCGCTGTAATCGTAGATGCGAATACGGTATTTCCTACGCAGCAGCACACCGTCGACTTTTTCCTGATATGCGGTGTTCCAATAATCGTCGAAATACAGGCTGCGAATCATATAGCCGCCGTTTTTCGCATGCTTGTCGAGGCCAAGCAGCGGCGCCATACGCACGTTCAAGTCGGCTTTTTGCGCGTATGAGATCAGATATTTGAGCTCATGACGGAACCGTTCCTTGGCTGTGCGCGGTGGAACGGATAATTCCTCGCCGACGCGATGTTTGATACGTTGCAGCAGCGACGTTCCGCGATTGCCACCATCACTGCACATTGGCATCCTCCACAATGCTGCCGTCGGCTTTCACATAGAAACACTTGGTGCCGTAGATCTTGTTGCCGTCGGTGACGTAGTAGTCAAACGCGTCCTGCGTCTCGCCTGATGCATTGCGCACGCTCACCTTGATGAAGTACTGGCCTTCACCAGGCATATCCATCACGGCTTCCGGCAATACGAGGTCGCTCTGTGTGAACACCACGTCTTTGCCTTCGTAATCCTTGGCCACGGTAACGGTATAGCGCAGATCCTCATCGTTGAAATCATAGGAGACATCCCAGCTGAGTTTGAGCTTGCCGTTGGTAGGAGTCGGCTTGCCGATATAGAACGGCATGGGCTTATTGAACCCGGTTCGGTACGTCTGGTAGTTCTGTTCGATTTCGCTATGCAATTGGTTTGCCACCGTGTCGTATTGGCTTGACGTCAGAGGCTCATGCATGGAGTCGGGCATCTTCCGCACGTATGGTTCAACGATGGAACGGTACCGCCGCACCATGGAATTGATGCGATCGGCGCTCATATACTTGTATTCGTCTTTCACGGCCTTGCCGAGCGCGGTTCGGAACGACTTGGTTTGCAGACAACGTCGGAACAGTATGTTGCCCCAATAGTTGCTGACACCGTTCTCCCAGCTTTGGCCCTCGGAACGTTGCCTGATCTCGTATTCCTTGCGCATGAGCATACCATCGTTATCCCAGTCGAGCAGGTAAAACGTATCCGAATTCGTGGGACTATACAGGTACATATTGCGGCTTTGCGTATCGATATTGCCGGTCAGCAATTGGAATGCCATCCAATATGCGAGATTTTCGGTATCGAAATATTTGCCGAGGATTTCGCCCATCGGCACTGAATAATCATTGAGATCGTTCAGCATGGCGATCAGTTTGGTATGGTCGTTGTCGCCTTTGATTTCCAGTTTTTCTTCGAATTTCGCTTGATCGTAGTCAGGATCATCGGCGAGTTTGATCACGTCTTCATCTCGATAGAATTCGAAATAATTGACTTTGTACAGCTGGCCGTTCTTATCGAGTCCGTGCACCTGCAATGCGGTTTTGTTGAGCTGTTCGACTTGCGTGTACAGACCGTAATCGTCGAAGGAATCCGATCCGCTGGTCTCGTCTTTCACGTACAGGTGCACGAATTGCGTGCGCAGTCCCATCATCTGGTCGATGCCTTTGATGAGATCGTACGCCATTTTGTTACGGAAACGCAGACCTTCGCCCATATGCTTGTTCAATGCGATGGTACGCTGCCCACGCCACTTGCCTTTGCCGCTTTTCAACTCGATCTTGTAGTTCTTCTGCTCGTTTTTACTCGATGACTGGCCACGTATCTGCACGGTGGCGTTCGGCGCGCTTTCACCAAAACCAAGCTCCCCGGAAACCGGTCCTTGTTCGTCGCCGACCTGCAGCAAACCATTGACCTTGTAGCGGTCAACGCCCATGGCCGCATAGTCATCAACGGAATACTGGTTGATTTCACTCCAGCTATGGTCGGTGCCTTCCGACGAATTACCGCGCGATACCGTCAAATACATGGTTTCGACACCGCTGTCGTCATACACCTTGTATAACGATTCGTTGTCGCGCAAGTGTGCGCCGTCGATGCTTTGTTCAGCGCTTTTCTTGACTTGCTCATGCGTCTGCGTTGAATCCGATGATTGCGATTGCTCGCTTTCGTCAGGTGCCGAGGTTGCGCATCCGGCACAGGAAAGCACCGTCAGCATTGCCGTCAATGCCGCTATTTGCTTGACAAGCGTGGTAATGGCTTTTGTGCTGCGTCGATTCCACCATGTCATGATTTACGATTCCTCCCGATTATGACATCCGTTTCTGCAATATTCGCCTTGTCAGAAGACCGTGCATGCCCTGAGCGATGCAATGATTGGTCGACCCGCTGTTCGCCATGTTCAAGCAGTATGCCCAGTTCGGTGAAACGTCCACGTTTCGTTTGCGCCACAATCGGCTGCTGCCCCAGCACTCGGTATGGCAGATTGTCGGTGTATGAGGCGAGCCGGAATGTCGCATATATGGCGAACAGCGATGCCCCCATCAGAAAACCGAAACCGAACAGCGACGTAGTGAAGAACTGTCCGATTACTGTGAACACAACCGTCGAACCCGCAAACAATGCCGACGCCGTCAATGCACCGGAATAATCGGTAAAATACAGCAGAATCAGCATCACGGTGTTGCCGACCGCATAAAGGGCATACCCCACGCAGAGCACACGGAAATATCCGTGCATCACATCGCTGAATCCTAAAGGAAGCGCGTTCAGCACTGTTTTTTCCAACGAAATCACGGCAGCGGTCACCAACAATTGCTTCAACGCCGTGTAATGCAATTCTCGATTGAGCACAGCCAACATTTCGTTTTCGGCAACGGTAATGTCTTTGACCGTGCCTCCATCATTCAACAGACTGTAATACGACCGATATGTTGGGTAGAAATTGACCTCCACCGACACCACAAAATTCACCGTGGTGATCAGAATCGTCAAAAACGCCAGCATGGCGGGCACATCGTAATATGGCGCGCCATAAAACAGGCCCTTCACCTTGATGCCGAGCGGACCGCACCATGTGATCACCAAATGGGCGAACAGGCCGATGGTGGTCAGCAATCCGGTCAACGCCAACGGCAGAAACTGATCGACCCACTGCAAAAACAGCCACGGATGCTTACGACTTTGCGGAAAATAACGATGCAACAAGAGCACATCCCACACCAGCATCACACCATAGCCAAGCACCACTGCAAACAACAGCGACTCCACAGGAGGGCAGGCCAACGCAAGCAACACGCATGACGTAACGAACGCCACCAACACCGCAGCCACGAAAGAATACAGAATGCTTTTGTAATCCTTGATGGCCGTCAAATAGCTCATCGCATTCCAGTTGACGATCATTTCAAGAAACAGCCATAAACACAACACGCCCTGCATCAACGTGGCACCGGAAAACAGCAGGAAAACCGTGTACAACACCGCGCCCACCACCAGCATGATGCCAGTAGACCCCCAGAACGACGGCAGAATCATCTTCTCATCGTGATCAAACAACATATCCGCCAGAAAACGGGTGACCGGCATCGACAGAAAACTCGTCAACACCAACGAGGCAAGCAGCGTGTAGGTGATCATGCATACGAGCAGATCGCGGTCGGGGCGGCCCACCTGCCACCAGCTGCTCACGATCAGCACGCCGAACTGCAGGAGTACACCCAACAGCATCGGACCAGCGCAAATCACGCCGGCATAGCCGTAGGCTCGCAGCATCGCCATCAAGCCCCTACGATGAAACAGTTTCTTCAGTTCAAATCCAATACCGGCCATATCAGCGCTCCAATCCGAACTGATTCAATCCGAACTGATCCGCGGTATCGCTATACAGCTTGCGATAATCGTCAAGCATGCGCTCATGCCGGTAATAGGCATTCACACGATTGCGTCCGATCTGCCCCATGGTTTCACGCAGCGTGCGGCTGGAACACATGCGTTCCATCGCCCCGCTTAAGCCTTCGCGGTACATGGGAGGCACATAAAAACCGGCAGTGCCGAAATCGTCGCCTTCCTCGCCTTCCAAAAGCTCACGGCAGCAGCCGACGTCAGTGGTCACGCAGGGGCGTGCGGCTGCGAACGATTCCAGCACCGACAGCGGCTGGCCTTCGGAAATGCTGGTCAACACGGTGAAATCAAGCTTGCGCATGTATTCGACCACGTTCACACGGCCGGTGAACTCAAGATTGCGCACACCCAACTGTTCCACAAGCTCATAGCATTCGTCGGCATACTCCTGATCGTCAACACCGCCGAGAATATGCAAGCGCACATTGTCAACGCGAGAGGAAAGCTCATGGAACGCGTGAATCAGGGTTTTCACATCTTTGATGGGCGCCATGCGCACCACCGCGCCGATATCAACCCAACCGTCGTCGGGTTTGGAAGGAATATCGCAGAAACGTTCGTATTGAATGCCATTGGGAATCACCTGGCAGGCATCGGCGGGCGCACCCATGCCAATTTGGATAAGACGGGCACGACCGAACAAGCTGGTGATGCGCCACGCACGATGGTAGATCTGTTCCGAAAGCATGTAGAAGAAGCGGATCCAACGCGGCCGGAACGCCGGCAGCACCCATTCGGCGGAAATGATTTCCTCTTCGCGTTCACGCGTATAAATGCCATGTTCCGTAAGCAATACCGGTGCATGGTTGATACCCCCCCCCAAACAAGCCAACAATCCGCCATATCCAGTGGAAATCGCATGGTAGATCTGCGCTTCCGGCACTTCGCTGCCCATCAAGTACAACACCGGCAGCAACATGGAGCGCACGGTATGGAAAGCGTCGGCGTAGGCCACATACGGATATTCTTCCATGCAGATTTGCGTAAACAAGTCGATGAATTCACGGCTTTGCAGGAACGACAGCGGATGCACGCCTCTGGTGTGGAACAGGTTGAACAGCACATCCCAATCCGGGCTGCCAAGATTCACCAGTTCGCGCAATGACCGCAATTCCTCTTCGGTGAACGACACTTGCGCTCGTTCACCGCTCAGACGCAAGGCGTCGTCGAGGAACACCTCATGCACTTCCACCACATTGTCGGGCAGATCATATACGAATTTGCCGCGGTCTTCGGCTTTGGCGCCGATCACCCACAATACGAACTCGTGCTCTTTCATCGCTTCGATATAACTGTGCATCCACGTGGACACGCCACCATGCACGTACGGGTAGCATCCTTCCAAAACCAGGCAGATTCTCATGCCTCTCCCCCAGTCTTGCGTTCGATATGAACCGTGGCGTTCGTGGCTTTGAGCAGATACAAGTTGCCGGTCAGCTTGGTGAGGCTTCCGCCACGAACCCTGCCAGGCGTGCCATTGTTGGCACGGAACATGAGCCACCCTTGATCGGTGAGGTTGCCAAGTTTCAGATCCCAACCATCGTCGGACGTTTCCATCGAAACGGTCAATCCCGAAAAACGTTGGATGGCTGCGGCACATTCCGTGCCTGTCCGCATACGAATGGACGGTGCCGACGATTCCAGCCAGTCAAGATAGTTTTCCAATCCCTGGTAGTACTTCTTCCATCCTTCTTTCGCTCCACGATCTTCATCAAGCAAATCGTCGGGATGCATGAAGTGCGTGCTCACATAGTGCATGTTCAGTTCGGAAACCGCGGCAAGACGCATGTACATGTCACCCACCATGCCGCCGGACACGATACGTGGAGCCTCCACCACGCCATCGGCCGCAACACCGAACTCCTGCACGTACGTCAAGGAACTGTCGGAAGGCATATACGTACTGGCGATGGCGCGAATCTGCGGCACATCCTCACCTATGATCTTTCGTCCCTCTTGGGAGAGGATATTCGACGGCGGCACGTATACCGACGATGTTGCGGCCGGCAATACGTCTTTCTGGAATGCGATCAGTTCCTGCAATGATGCCACAATGGCTCTGCGATTCGGCCATTGCACGTACGTGTATTCGTTGCCGTAATCCGTATTCGGCAACACCAACGGCTGATGGTTGTACCCGTGATATCCGATTTCGCCGTTTTGCCGAAGCAGCAATCCCCCATAATACTCGAATTGTGCGCCGTCCGTCTGCCGTACCGGATCATCCTTGGTGTCATCGCCGTAATTCTCAATCATCACACCGGTGAAACGAATACCGTACCGTTCCGCAAGACGCACCAAATCCGGCCACCATACTTGAGAATAGAATTCAGCAATACTTATGTTGTAGTCACGTTTGATGTATTTGCCATTGCCGGACGGTACCGGAGAGGGAAAATCATCCAAGTAGAACGCTGCGCTGTTGATCACCGGATAGGCCGTGGCAGAACCGAGCAGGCTGAACGCCGAAGCGTAAAATCCTCGAAACACCTTGCCGTAAATGCCGATATTGCACATCACAGCTGTTCCTGACTCCACCGCGTTCCTCCACACCAATGGCGTTCTGCCATTGCTGCTGACCGCTTCCACCTGTGCACGATCATCCAATGCGACGCTCAGCGACGATTTGAACGGGTCACTGAACGTGTACGTCTGACCGCCACCCAACATAAAATCCTCGGACGGTGTAATTCCCTCAGTCGCCACATATTCGTATGTGGACGATTCAATGCCGATCTGCGGGCCGATCACATCCAAATAGCCGGTTTTCTCCGGAGTCATGGCAAACATGACGCCACCGCCCTTTTTGGCCCATTGCATGATTTGCAGCACATGCTCGCCCAGACGGTCGAGATTAGGCATGGCCACCACTATGGTGCTGTAGTGAGTCAACGCTGGAAATTCAGCGTTTTCGTCAGCCACGTCAACCGTAGTGGTGGGGACTTTCATATCAAGCAGAATCTGGTCAAGCATGGCTTCGGCATCGCTGACACCCTCCTGCGAACTGTCGACCACCAACAGATTCGTAGCTTTTTCGCCAGCGATGGCATTGGCTGCAGGAATGGCTTTGTTTCGATCCAAATACGTGATGTCGAACCGCGTGACACCGTAATGCACGCCCAAGCTTTCCACCAGCAACACCAATGCGATGGCCATGAACACGGCCCACACTTTGACCAAACCTTGCCAGCGGAATCGCTTCCACTTGGCCAACACGTCTGACAGGAATCCTCTGATCATGCGCGTTCAGCCTCCTTGGCTCCAGTCCAGAACCGCAGCGTGCGTCTTCCTTGGCCACCGAGATAAATATGCTTGCTTTCAATCTGCTGAACAGTGTGGCGCAACGCATCGCCATCATTGCGTGCGGCATCGAGTCGTAGACGCATCAGCCATACATCGCCTTGATCCGGCCACCGTTCCATAGCGCCGTCAATGGTGTGCGCGGCATCATCAAAGAGTCCAAGATCGATTTGCATTTGCGCAAGACGGCACGCAACGTAATAATCGCCATGTTGGCGAAGTCGTTCCTGCAATACTTCGGCATATCGCTGCTTCTGCAACTGCAATGCGTATCCTTGCGCAATACCGGAATTGATATATCGTTCCAGCGCATCGCAATAGCGTTCCAACATCGTTTCGGAATTTCGATGCTGCAGATAATCGTTGCGGCAGCGCTGCAATGCAAGATCTTCCTTGGCACTGATCTGTGCCAAGGCGGTAGCCGCGTAATGCACGACTTCCACATCCTCATTCAGTCGGGCCTGCGACAGCACATCGATATAACGGCTGGGATTGTCGTTGAGAATGGACATCACCAGACTGCGCCGCTGACTCGAATCATTGACGATCAGTGCCTCTTCCAACGGCACGGTATTGGCGAAATCAGCTCGTTCCTCAACGAGAATGCTTCGACGTTCCTCATCATCCACACGCATTTGCTCAAGCCCCGGAGCCGTGTGCTCGCCAGCGCGCATCAGCGTGCGCGTATGCAGCATCAGCACGCATAACGGCCCCCACAATGGCACCAGCAGCATAAAAGGAAGCAGCCGCCCCTCCACGCGAAGCACGCCAACGCGAGACAATACGCACATCAGCACGCATATCATTACATGCACGGCGATAAGCAGCATCGCCACTACCGTTGTGTTCATACCGTGCCGCCTTCGTGCGATTCAGCGGCCACTTGTTCCGAAGCCTCATCCAGCAGCGCGTCTTCCTCTTGCCCGGAAACGCGTGTCACATGCAATCCAGCTTGGGCCAAACGCTTGTTGATGATAGGCAGCTCATGCTTGCCGGCCTGGTTCATCAACACATACACGTTGCCGTCTTGCAGTACACCCGCCTCGTCCGTCTGACGAATGGCCCCCATGAGACGGCTGCCATTGTCTTGCCAAGCATCATCCACACGCAGCAGCAGGTGATCGCCCATATGGTCGTGCTTGAGTTCGTTGGCGGCAAGCACTTTGGGTAGAAACGCCCGAGTGTTCAGGAATTCGGTGCCGGGCACCAGCATCGCATGCCGTGCAACATTCTCATAATCGAAAGCACGCACCATAGCGGATTCCACCAAGCCGCACATGATGGTGAACAGATTCTGGAAGTACAGATTCATTTGGTCGGGCTGAGCTTTGGCAAGCACAATCACCACGGCCAGCTTGCCATCGGCATGCACGCCTGCCGCATACATCGGAAGGTTTTGTTCGAGATTGCGGTTTACCCACAATCCGCCATGATCCAAAGCAATGACAACGTTGGCATAATTCTCAAGCAACGCCGATTTGCTGAACAAAGATTCAGTCTGCGGGCTTGCGGCCATCAAACGCGCGAAACGACCACCATTATCGATTCGGTAAATACCGAAACTATCGCCGCCCAACGTATCTTGCATAATGCGAATGGCCGCACGATACAGCTTTTGAGGCTGCACTTCGTCCAATTCACGGGTCATCGCATACATTTTGCCGAAACTGTCGCGTCTGCCGATAATCTGCCCGCGCAACATACGACGATCATCGAGCACATCGTGGTACAGGTCACGCAGGAACGCAAGTCGTTCACGCAGCAAACTGTTTTCGTCACGCATGAATCGCAGGTTTTCGCGATTGCGCAGCTGCACATACCCGCATACTGCGCCCGCAACGAAATACACCACAAACGTAATCCAGTTCGACGTATCGTAAAACAGCGGAGCGAATGAAGCGCCCTTCGATGCATACGACAACGCCATGCCGGCACATGCGAGCGCGGCCGCGAACACGCCTGCGTTCAGTCCGTACATCGTGCCGACGATCACCACGAAAAACAGGCGCAAATCCACGGTTCCCAGCTGGCTGTTGCCTTGTACCGCGGTGCGAAGCAATTCCTCCAGTATGAACGTGACGCAGATTTCGAATGCGATCCATGGTTTCGAATGGTTGCGTAGAAAATCCCAGACCGGGTGCTTCTTGGATTGTTCCTGAGCACGCGCTTCTTTCCAGCGCTGAAGCACAGGGGGAAGATCCTGTTTGAGCGAATATCGCGGCGACCAGCCATAGTGTAATCGCAGCACATGATCGTCTGCTGGGTAATGTTGGGGTCTGTCTTCGCCAAAAGTCACCGATAATCCGGGAAATGCCACGCTGATCGCATCAGCCAAATCACCGTATGTGAAGTCGAACACGTTGGGCACATGGAAGATTTCGCTTTCGGCGGTCCAATCGTCGAACATGCGGTAGATCAGTTCGGCAAGATCGTCGGCGCAGAGAAAGCATGTCTGTTGCTGTTTGCGTTCGCAGAATGAGATCGACCCTGCCGATGCCTGTTCGAACAGTCTGCCGAAATATGCGGTTGCTCCATTGCGCTCGGGTGCATACAAGTATGGACAGCGAATGATTTTCGCTTCCAGACGGTAGGTGCGCGCGTAATACAGGCAGAGTTCTTCCGACGCTCGAGACATCAGACTTTTGCTGGTATCACGTACGTCGGCGTTTTCCGGATAGGTGAATTCGGATTCCGGTCCGCATACCATCAGCATTTGCGTGGATCTGTTACGTATGGCGTGCAGCAATCTGCGAAGATATCCGAGATCGCCGTCACGCTCACTTCGCGGGGTGAGGCCTTCGGAAAAGAATACGATGCGATCGAATTCGTATGTGGTAAGAGTTTCGGCAAGGGTGTTGGCGTCAGACATGTTGACGATTCTGAGACGGTCATTGCCGTCTACGGTGCCTTCTCGTTCCGCTATCACCACATGGTCTCGGGGAAAGGAATGCTGAATCCACTGCTTGGTAATGAAGTCGGTGTTGCCGACCAGAAGCACTTCCATGCCGCCACCCCAGCGAATACTCCCTTAACGGGGTTACGGCATAACTCTGCCCACAAACCCCCATTGTTACTGCCTTACGGTGTTCCAGTGTAGCCAAACAGCAGACAGACTCCCCCTCTAACGGAGGTTTTCTTAGTCATTTCTCAGTAACTCGCAAGTCAACATGACTTGCGTCGACCATTTTAGGGGGCTTACCCGCAATGCGAGCGCGTATTCAACCAACAGCCGGCATCAGTGGCTTGGCGCTAGACATACGGCCGCAATCGTCATACGTGTGGGCAAAAACAAAGAAACCTCGGAGATTTCCGAGGTTTCAAGCCATGGTGGCTCCGAGCGGCATCGATCCGCTGACCTAACGATTTTCAGTCGTTCGCTCTACCAACTGAGCTACAGAGCCATGAACAGGAATCTGTTCGAGCGACCCCGGCCGGACTTGAACCGGTGACCTCCGCCGTGACAGGGCGGCGCTCTAACCAGCTGAGCTACGGGGCCATTGCCACCTTGTTACCAAGGCAAGTACCCCCTGAGAGAGTCGAACTCTCGTTGTCAGATTGAAAGTCTGGTGTCCTAACCGTTAGACGAAGGGGGCGCTTTCAGCGTTTCCGCGTGACAACTCGCTTAACTATACGCGAATCCTCGAAACATGCAAGTCTCGGCGTGTCGCAACGCTGCGCAATCACGGAAGCCATGCTGTTCACATGTTGAAAATCGTTGAAATAAAGCCATTTCAGCACATGAACAGCATAACATGAAGCCTCATACGCAGCGATAGGTGAAGTCATGAATCACACGACCGGCAGCAAGTCCTTTTTTCTCGAAATTCGTCAAAACTCGACCAGAAAAACGCTCGGATTCACTGAAATCAGCGTGTCGCAGACTTGCGGCTTCGTCGGCATTTCCCTTGCCGACATGCTCAACCGGCAGACTCACCGTCAACTTGCCGTCATTATGGAATCCTTCAATACCGTCCATGACCTCATGCACATGCAATGCATAGTCTTCAATATCGGTAGCGATACGCCACACTCCTCCAGCCTGCAGTGTGCGATGAATCTCACCGGCAAGCTCCGGTTGCACGATGCGGCGCTTGTGGTGACGCATCTTGGGCCATGGATCGGGGAAGAAGGTCCACACTTCGGCGATCGAGTCATCCGCGGCGGCTTTGAAGAGTTCAGGAGCGTTGACTTGTGCGATGCGCAGATTGGCGAGGCCTTGCTTGCCTGCGAGCAGCATGGTATGCGCCACGCCCGGATCGTAGACTTCGAGCGCCAGAAAATTCATTTCTGGGTGTTCGGCGGCCGCGGCAACAACGTTTTCGCCCTGGCCGGTGCCGATTTCCACAATCAGAGGATTGGCATTGCCCCACGCTTCCGCAATATACGACTGGTCGAACACCAGATCGTTTCGCACGTCAAGGGAGCCTTCACCTGCATTGATATCCAAAAGATAGGTATCGGCATGGGCATCCCATGCGCGCCGCAAGCGTGCGTCGAGCCTGGCGGAACGGCGCACGAAGGAAAGCACCTTGCGTCCATACAGAGCAGGGCGCTGACCAGCATCAGCCTGTTGTTCACCTTGTGTTTTTGACATGTTTTGTTCGTTTTCGCCGTTTACTTGATTTTCAGTCGGCGTGTTCACATCTTCTTGCATACCCTATTTATAGAGGAAACGCAGGAAAGGGTCGATTATGTGCGTTCCTGTTCATGTGTTATACTCAAATTGTTCAAAAGGTAACAAACTAGAGCAAAAGTGAACAACGTTCGTTGAACGTTCGTTTTTCGAACAAAGCGCTTTATCGCTCATTTGGAGGAAAGGCCAGAACATGACAGTTCTCGTCACTGGTGGGTGCGGCTACATCGGTGCCCACGTCGTCCACGCTCTTCATCAGGCCGGCGAACAGGTCGTCGTCGTTGACGATCTGAGCTACGGCAAGCCAACCCGCATCGAAGGCTCCCGCCTGTACGGCATGGATATCGCCGCTCCGGGTGCCGGCGAACGTCTCGCTGAAATCATGAAGGCCGAAAGCGTCGACTCCGTCATTCATTTCGCCGCCCGCAAGCAGGTCGGCGAATCCGTTGAGAAGCCGCTGTGGTACTACCAGCAGAACATCAACGGCATGCTCAACGTGCTCATCGGCATGCGCGACTCCGGCGCCAAGAAGCTCGTCTTCTCCTCTTCCGCAGCCACCTACGGCGTTCCGCCGGTCGACGTGGTGCCGGAAGACGTCGTTCCGATGCTGCCGATCAACCCGTACGGCCAGACCAAGCTGTTCGGCGAATGGATGGCTCGCGCCTGCGAAGAGCCATACGGCATTCGCTTCTGTGGTCTGCGCTACTTCAACGTAGCCGGCTGCGGCCCGGTCGAGCTCGAGGATCCGGCAATCCTGAACCTCATCCCGATGCTGTTCGACCGCCTGAAGAAGGGCAAGGCTCCGGCGATCTTCGGCGACGACTACCCGACTCCGGACGGCACCTGCGTGCGCGACTACATCCATGTTTCCGATCTGGCCGACGCCCACATCGCCGCCCTGAAGTATCTGGACCGCGATGAGCGCAAGTACGACGCTTTCAACGTCGGCACCGGCGAAGGCACCTCCGTGCGCCAGATCGTCGATGAGGTCAAGAAGGTCACCGGCCTGCCGTTCAAGGAGGCCGTCATGGGCCGTCGCGCTGGCGATCCGCCGCACCTGATCGGCTCCCCGAAGCGCATCAACGAAGAGATGGGCTGGCACGCACAGTACAACGTCGAAGACATCGTGAAGTCCGCTTGGGATGCATGGCAGGCCAATCCGGAACACCACATCGACGTCGAGACCTGGAAACAGACCGACTGATTCCACCAGCAATTCGTAGTGTCGTGAGCGACAACACGGCACCGCAACGGTAACGGCCGGTCGCATATGAGAAGTTTTCCCCTCATATGCGACCGGCCGTTGCTTTTCTTCCCTACTACTGCCGCAGTTTAAGCAAATACTTTCTTTCAGCAATTCATACGAATATTCATCGATGACACGCCGAAATTTGCACAATAGCGACTTTGCCGTAATATATCTATCTGTTGCCAGTCGCAAGGCTGAAACAACGGCCCCGTAGCTCAGTTGGTTAGAGCGCCGCCCTGTCACGGCGGAGGTC
>ERZ834859.2791-NODE-2791-length-14088-cov-9.046818_pt1 | contig 14088 bp, 19 predicted proteins | sample MGYA00519947_ERZ834859 | MGnify/ENA primary metagenome ERZ834859 (study PRJEB31850, sample SAMEA3708763) | human gut metagenome | biome: human gut; feature: human-associated habitat; material: faeces | place: China | collected 2014 ...
GGGATTACCTAATAATATACTAATGATACGGCTTCCCCCATAAGCTGTTCTAATGGCTTAAACATCAACAACATCGACCACGGTTAACGCTAATCCAACAGCCACGACCAGGGCCACGACCTGGACGCAGCGCCGGAGGCCGCAGCTGTCACGCCACGGCCTCCGGTCGTCTCAATCGGCTGTCTTGAACGTCTTCCATGGCTTCCAATCGTCATCATACAGCATCCGAATACTAACCTCCGGGTGTGCATAGCTAAACGCCGGAGTGAATATCTGCATCAGACTTCCGTGTGGCTGGCTGTTTTGGTTGCTGGCTATTACCCAGAGACGGCCACCACTAGGCGACGGCATATTGGCAACCTGGGCCGCAACGCTGGCATTCTGGACATACCCCGCGAACCCGATTTCACGGTAGTCGTTGAAGTCGCTGCCCTCCGGGATGCTTTCTCCGAACGACCCTATCGGCGTGGGCGTCCCCGGTGCCGTTACATAGCATCCATTGTAACCAAATACCATTTCGATGGTTTTGCCGCCCAGCGTGGACAGGGAACTCCCGGACATTATCGCCCTATGCAGCATCGCATTGCTGAGATACTGCAGCCGGTAAAACCGTGCGACGCCATAGGCCGCCGTTAAATAAACGGATGCCCCCATGGAACGGATAAAGGTGTGGCTGTCCCGAAGATTGAGGCCGTGGTGTGGTAACTGGATCACGTCCACGCCCTGCACGATGGGGAACATCTTATCTTGTGCGGGTTCCTCGATGTCGCCGGTCAGCGCCAGAATTTTGTCCCCGACTCGCAGCCGGGCGCACATGGAAAAGTTGTTGTAATTGGTGTTGCCGGTGTCGTCCAAATCCTCGTCCAGCGTGTAGTTGTAATACCCTGCGATAGTGGGTGCTGCAACATTGTAAAACTCCAGATAGACGGCTTTGGACACCTGTACCATCATGCCCTCCGTGGCAGGCTCCACGATCACGCCGCCAGCGGCTGTAATTGCATTCTTGATGCTGGTCTGTACGGCCTGATAATTTACACCTTTGAAGGCGTCCCAGCTGACGGCACCGTTAGGCAGATACCACTTTTCCACAGCAATCCCGCTGTTGAGAATTGTCGTAACGCCCGCCAGTGTGCAATGGTCGCTGTGATAATGGGAGCCGACGAACGCCGTAATCGTCTTGACTCCATTCTGCCGCAGATACTCCAGCAGCCGGTTGGCGCTGTCATTGCCATGGTCGTAAACGACGCAGAAATCTTTGTTGTGAATCACCATGCAGAGGGAAAATCCGCGATCAGGATCGCCGGACACTGCGTCTGGTGCCGACAACATCGCTAGCGTAGCAGTCACCTTTAGGTTCCCGATTGCCTCCTCGTTCGCTGCAATGGACTCTTTCGCCGTGCCAATGCTTTCTGTGTTGGCGTCCACCTTTGCCTGTATGTCTGCCAGAATCTTCTCGTTGACCAGCTTCTCCAGCCGCCCGTCGTTATACATTACCGTGAGTTCGTCCCTGACGTGCTGGGGGATATCCGTGTTGTCCAGAATGTCCTTGGTGTCCTTAACCGTTTTCAACAGCCAGTCCAAGTTGAGATCGTGTAAATTTGTATAGGGGAATTGTTCAAACGCCATTGTTTTACCTCCTTAATACACCAACAGAGTGAATCTGCTTTTGAAGTCGTTGACGATGATGTCCACCATGGATAGCTTGCGCCGAAGGTTGACTTCCTCCTGCACCATGGCCGTCGAGGTGGTCACGCCGATGTTGCCGTGGATGCGTCCGTGGTGGTCGCTGTTGGAATCTGCGGCGCTCTGGCTGCCGTCTCTTGGTGTCATTTTGCCGCTGTCGAAGCCCGCCACCTCACTGCTGCCTGCGCCCTCGGAATGTGCCGTGTCCGTCCAGTCTTCAAACCGGTTATAGTTTTCGATAGGGTCGTACTCCGCCGTGATGGCCCGATACTGACGTTCCCAGCTTGGCAGCATAGATTTAGACCACAAGCCGATGGCCGTTTGCAGCACGACCGGCACCGGATACAGCACCTCCAGATCGGCACACTCCAGCAAAATGCCGTTGACCACTGTATTGCGGTCGACGCCTTCCGGCAGCTCCAGCCGGTCGAAAATCTGGCCGTCATAGTTATATAGGCCCAGTACAGACAGTTTACTCCTCATTGTCGGACACCTCCGTCGGCTGTACAGCCTGCTCGGGATCATTGCGCCAGTCCACGGACAAGTCAATACCAAACATCTTGCGGGCCTCCTCGCAGCCCTGCCGGAGGGATTCCAGCCACAGCTCCGGGAGATTCCGTGTTTCCACATTGTTGGCGTTAACTTCGTTGGAGATTAGCCGCTCCTTTTTGTCTGTGTTGGCATTGGGAATACCAACCTTAGTGTCAAATTCCGCCTCGATCTTGCGGAGATCAGACAGTAGGTCGCTGACAATGTAGTTCTGGCCGACGTTTTGTTGGAATGCCTCCCAGCACACAGTCCCATCATCATTATACAGCGCCTTGTCCACCACCACAGCAGGCTCCCCGCTTGCGATACGGTCATACAGCTTCTTGAGGCTCTCCGCTGCGTTTTTATTGGATGCCGTAAACACATAGGACAGCTTACTGTTAAGCAGATTCACGTCCACGGCCTCGGAGGCCAGCGCCATCTCCTGCGCATAAAAGCTGACCAAGTCCATGATGCCGCAGAAATCCGGCTGCAACTTTAGCAGCACACAGTTCCGCCCAATTTCCGGCTCCAGCGTCTGGTTGATTAGCGGATTTTGGATGATGACGGAACGGGGCTGGTAAAAGACATTATAGCCTTTCAGGCCGCAGCCCTGCGGGATGACGCCGAACTTGTCCGTGTTGACGATGGCGATGAAGCCCCAGCAGTACAGGGTATACAGGAAATAGTCCCGACTCCACGTGCTGGGCATTTTCCACTTGAACACACTGATGGCTTTTTGCAGCAGATAGCGCTGGAAAAACCGTGTCAGCCCAACATTTTTGACATGGACAGTGTTAGGCGTGGTCTGGGAAATGATTGCGTTTTGATAGTCGTAGAAGTATGGTGCGCCGGTCATAGTTTTCGCCTCCGTTTTCTTTTTTTGATATATGCCAGCAGCCACACAGGCAATTTTCCAGACAGCACTGGCGCAGGACTTTGTCTATTAGCATCACTCATAGTAAAAGCCCCCCTCCATGAATGCTTTAATTGCGCTAATTTCATTTTGTGTTGCCGGTATATCAACTTCAACATCGCTACAAAGAACATATCCATGCAGCGAATTGATGCGCCGTACTTGGCACAAAGGTCTGCCCCTGTCTGTCAAATCTTCGTCGACTGGGATCTCCCATTCGTACAGCATTGCGGGGATCCCTCGAAGCTGATCAGCGCCTCCAGCACCGCCCACGGTATTAGCACTTGGAATGCGCCCCTTGGCAGCGTTTCCTATGGCGGACAGCCCTCCGGCGATCGTTCCGGTGTAGTTGTCAGTAATCGCTGCCATGCCGACGCCTATTGCATCAGTAACAAGTGCGCCCAAACCATATCCGGGGGCCGTCACCTGCCCGATCTGATATGCCATCCCAACTTGGCCACTGATTCGGGATACAATCCTATCTTCTTTGGTTTGGACTATCAACGTGCCGTGCCCAGTTTTAAGATCTACCAAGGCTAACGTATGTATAGTATCCGTATTAGCGCACACCACGGGATCCAGAGATATGACACCAAATGGCGGATAAAACATATCGTAGTGCGCCATAGATGCGTTCATATAGGCTCCACGGCTTGCCGCCATGGGATGACGCCGCAAATTCCAGTTAATTTCTGCGTATCCGATTCCCGAATCTACACTACTTGCGGCCACTGGCACGTCCACATAGCCAACCCTGACTGTGTCAATGATAGACCCGACTTTTTGGAACGGAAGCCATATAATACTGGAAATGTATTGCAGGGGGTCAAGCACCGCTTTTAATTCACTATTTGTCGCAAACCCCCATATCCCCATTGCCTTAACTGCGTATGCATCCGACAAAATGTACTCCAAAAATAAATCCAAGGCTGACTTGGTGAACATGATATATTGTGTGGCCCCTGACCCAACGATGCCCACAACAAAGGTGCCTTTTTCAGGGTCTGTACTCCACGGGCTTTTCTCCCCGGCAGACAGTTCCGTGCTAATAGTCGTCTTTGCCGGATACATATTGTCAATGATGTTGCCGTCCCACTCTGCGGCGGATCGGAGAACATATGCGTTTAGTGCGCCAATATCCGGCTTCCAGCTGGCAAGCGTGTCCACGGAGCAATCAGCGATCCACTGGCCATTGCTAAAAGTCCACCCGGTGATCCAGTAATACCGCTTAAAAGTTCCCGCATAGCAGTAATTATACTGCGTGGGATTGCTGCTGCCGCCACGGAAGCTAAACACAAATACCGGATGCAGCAGGTCAAAGTCGTTATTGGTCTCGCAGTCCACCATGGTGGCGTCGCTGTCCGAAGGTCTCTTTGTGCTGTTTTCCGTCTTGGAAAATTTCCATAGCATTGCAGGAAACATATGTATCACCACCTTCGTGAAAAATGGCCGGGCGACCGAAGCCGCCCGGCCTTGCGCATTAGTCAAGCAGCAGCACAACGCCCTTCTCGGTGTGGTCGTTGTAGATGCGCTGCGTTTCATGCATCCAAATGTTGGTGTAGCCGCCCCGTGCGTTGAACGGAGTCGGATTGCTCCAGCTCTGGGTATTGGCCACGCCGACGGCCTCGGTGTCGATGATGACGCCGAAGATACCCGCCTGCTCGATGGCGGCGGTGGACACGGTCGCGGCTCCATTGGTGCCGATGCGGGCCACCTTCATATTGATGCTGTCGGGGGTCTCGGCGGACTGCCAGAAATTGACGGTCTCCGTCTCCGGCATGGTCAGCAGGCCGTCGTGGTAGGTGTCTGCGATGGCCATCATGTTCATCTGATGGCGGGCCGGAGCGTACAAAAATGCCCGCTGCATGGCCTTGGGAGTGTGCCGGATGACGTGCTTGCCGTTGACCACCGTCTGGAACAGCTCCGTCCGCTCTGTCATCATGTCGGAGATCTGGGCGATTCTGGCATAAGCCCACTGGATAAACGCCTTGAAGTTGGCGGGCTGGTACACCTCCTGCGGCGTATTAAACTTCAGGCCGGTCGCCGCTTCGTACTCCGTCAGCAGATGCACGACACGGCCTTCCTGCGCCTCGTCGACCACGCCGCCGATAAAGTTCGCCAGAGCCGCACGGGAAATATTTTCCCGGATGTTCTCCAGCTTATCGGACATATTCCCAGTCACCATGCCCATAAAGCTGCCCAGCTGTTCCGGGCCGGTAAAGGCATTGTCCAGCTCATCCTTAAAGATCGTGTACCAGTCCTCCCACACATTCGCGCCGTAAAAGTTGGTTTGAAGGATCTCCGGCTTGTTGATGACATACTGGTCTACGCTCTGGCCGTTACCCAGAGGGTTGTCTGCCTGTGTAGCATCATATGCCACCGGCCACTTGTAGCGATCATCCTCGCTGATGGGCTTGTCTGCAATGGATAGCTTGCGGACGTGGTTGCCCCACTGGGATTCCGTCTTTTCCAGTCCCTTAAATTTCCTGGAATAGGGACGTGTGGAGAAGATGGTGCGTGTCAGCACCTGATTGATGGCGTTGAATACGGGATCGTAGCCCGTGGCCAACGTGGTGGTTGCACAGCTGATAAAGCTGTGGATGTCAGTTGCGACCATAGCCGACTGACCGGTCGCCTGCTGCTGGATGCTGTTCAACAGCGTGGCGGCCTGCTTAAAAGTCATTTCACCAGCCATAATTTTACCTCCTTATTGTTACTTTTTCGGGTGAAATTCGGGAGGGTCAATGATATTTGCCAAAATATCATCGGCCGTTTCCTCACGGGGCTGTGCGCTATGAAGGATAGCGCTTTGCTGTATCTGGGTGGTCAGTGCGTCAAGCCTGCCCATCAGATCCGCATAACCGTCCGGCTGCTGTACCGGCTGCTGTACCGGCTGCTGTACCGGCTGCTGTACCGGCTGCTCCTTGGCAGCCTTTGCGATGACGGCAATCTGCTCCGCCGTGTAGCCAGCAGTTGCCAATGCGATAATCTCACTTGCTTTCATACTTTTCCTCCTTTATAAAAGCCTCGAATCCGTGTGCTTTCACGGATTCCAACATTTTTTCAGCGTTTTTCCGATCCCGGAACGCTCCGACTTGGACACGATACAGTGTTTCGGTTCGGGGCGCTTCGTCCGGGGCCTTGTAGGGTGCTCCGAAATATTCGCACACGCCCTTGCAGATTGCTTCAGCGATAGTTGTCGTATGGGTGATGATCCAGCGGGCCGTCTCGGGGACGTCATGAAACTCGCATTCACAGTACACGGTCGGGGCCGCAGGTTTGCGAATTTCGTACAGGCTTGCGTCTGCGCTGATGTTGTCAGACGTTCCCGGTGTCAGCGGCGCCAGATTGCGATAGATACACATCCCCGCCTTGCGGCCTTCGCCGGTGTTGTCATAGGTGTAGATGCGTGTACCGGACACCTCGCCGTTGCAGGCATTGGTGTGGATAGGGATGTAAAGGTCTGCTCCCCATGCATCGGCATTTGCACATTTTGTGGCCATATCCTGATAATGCACAAGCCGCACCGCAAAGCCGCAGCGTGTCAGCGCCCCCTCCAGCGCCACGGCAATTTTGCCGCACTGGATCGCCTCGGAGGTGTTGCCGTAGGCGTACCGGTTACTCGTCTGATCGCTGGGACTCAGAAAAATTTTCTTTGCCATTGGTTGCTGTCTCCTTTCGGATGATGTTGTCAATACCCGGAGTAAATACTTTCAAATTTTCGATGATGCTGCCAATCTCCATCAGCGCCACATAGCCGCAGCCGGTCTTAAACAGCGGCAGGCCCGCATCCAAGCCCATGGCCGCCGACTCGATCTCCACCAGATACAGCAGGCTCAGAACAAGGATTTCACCCGCCTTGTGGAAAAGGCCGTTGCGCATCACACTGGACTTGAACTCTTTGTTATACAGCGCTTTCAACAGGCCGGACAGGATGTCCACCACAATAAAGACTGCCGTGCCAATTACATAGACTCGCATACTACCACCTCGATTATTTTTTGTTGGGAGGGAGGGCATCAGGAGTCTGTCAAACTCACGCACGCCCTTCCGGGGCTGACATTGTGCGGCCCTCCCTCCTCTACATAATACCATAAGACAGGATTATGTCAAGTATTTTAGTAGTAGGATCTCGCAGAGGCGTTCCTCGAATACCACCCGGCGCTGCATATATGCCTCCCACAACCACGAAAATGCAACCTTAAAACGGCGCAGCTCGGACGGCCCGGTGCCGTAATGCGGTGGATTGCCGGAGGGATGCGTACTAAAATAATAGTCCTTCTGGCCCTTTATGCGGTATGCGGTCAGCTCCCCGACGGTCACCACCGGCACCAGCTGCTGCAGCGGTATGGACTGGATTCTGTTTTCACCGGCACCGGCAAAGGTGTTCCCAATGGCCATCTGACTGTATTCGCCATCTTTCGCCAGCTTATACAGGGCTGTGGCGGTTTTTTCGTGGGAAATGGGGGACTTTTGCAAAATGATCATACAAATTCCCCGCTTGGGATCAATGTAAACCTCCTGCCCTTTGCGGCGCATAGACTCCGCTTTTCGGACAAGCCCCAGCTCCAAAAACACTGGATTGCCCAAGTCATTGGCATTGGCAAGGCATAAAAGCTGACAAGGTGCCACGCCGTCAAGTTCCCGGTTACGGTTAATCGTCTCATAGGCGTTAAACAGGGCCGCCGCCTCATTTTTGATTGGTCGTTCATGTGCCTCGGGAATAAACTCGTCAAAGATAATCAGATCCACGTCGCTGGCATCAAAGCCACGCATATTGGATATGGTGGACAGCGCACAGGTATAACCAATGCAATCGCCTGTCACCTGTGGGGTGCCGTGTTCGTCCAGCTGGCCGTCGTAAAAACCCGCCGTGTATTTGCTTAGCGATCTGCTGACCGTGCACTGGTGGTCAACACGGTCGACGGCCTTAAAGGGCGAATACTCCGGCTTGTTGATCAAGTCCACTTGGGATTGCATCCGACGGAGCAGCATAAAGCGCGCACCTGTGGCACGATACCTCCGACGCGCTTCACGCAGCGCGCCGAAGGTCTTACCGGTGCCACGACCACCCACCACAAATATAAATGGCTGTCTGCATTTTAGGATGACGGGGATGTTAAGGTATCCACGGTGGTCGTAAAGATTCATACCCCCGCCTCCGTCAAAACGGCAAGTCCTGTTCTGCCAAAGCGGCGCTGACCATGTCGAGGATCAGACTTGTTTCGTCCTGACTAAATCGCTTGTAGACGATCCCCCAGTACTTCCCGTCCTTCCCCTTGCGGGATGGGAGACTGATAAAGTCGCCGTTTTTGCCCTCCACCACACGACAACCATAGATGGTAAAGTCATCGATAATCAGGTCAAACAGCACATCCTTATCAAACTGCACTGCACGTCTCACGGCATACTCGTGATTGTAGGTCTTTGTCTCGCTCGTCGTGTTACGGTTTCTCATAATATTCCCTTTCTGCGTGTTAAAGCCCGCCAGCTTATAAACATTATTTATCCCGGAACCGATGCTTACACAGCAAATAGTAATCGGGATCGCTTAAGATGTCCTCATAGTCCTGTGTAATGCCAACACGGTAGGTGCTATCCCGGATCAGGATGTTAGGCACCATCTCAAAACGATGTCCCTGCCATTCCTCCGTGTGTGGCACCACATCATCATTATAAACGCTCTCCGTGCCGCCAGCGTCCACAAACAAAAAGCCGGACTTAAAAGCAGTAATACCGCCATGCTTGTCAAGTTCTGCGCCGCCCTTCTCCTTGTTCACGCCTGCGATGGTGCAGCGGCATTTGCCATCTTCATAAACCGTGACGTATTTCTTGGCCCCCAGACTGACAAAATGGTTAGCCGTATGCTCTTGCTCATAGACACCCATGTAATGATCCTCGCCGTGGGGATCCGTTGCGTGGGCTCCCGACCGGAGACTGTCGGCCATTCGCTTCTGGTTGTATTTTGACCAGTCCACATCGCCAATGTACTTGACGGAGTCGGTATCACAGTAAATAGGCCAGCTGTGTTCACCGTCGGCCATACGCAAACCTTCCTGCAGTCGGAACCTCGCCCAAGCTGTCACCCAGACTCCCCACTGATAGCACAAAAACGCCCGTTTGCTGTTGGCGTTCAGCAAATCCTCGATCGGCTCGTCCTTCTGCCGGAACAGCCAGTCGCTGCCTTCTTCAAACAGAATGGATTGCTTTACAGGGTCTTGTGCCATCATGCCATACAGGGAATTCAACAAATTTTTACTTTTGCTGTAAAAAGGCGATTCGTGGCCGTGTTCGTCCAACACTCCCTTTAGCCTTGTCTTGGTCTGGTAGTAGTCGATGGTGCAGCGCACCAGCGGTGCTGGCAGCCGGTCATATCTGCTATGGTAGCCTGTCAAGATCTCGATGTCACTAAAATCGTACTGGTCTAAAAGGATGCGTAGATCAATATCTGTGATCGTAGTCTCCAGCATCTCCGCCGACAGGATGCGGCCATTGTCCAAAACAGGATGGATCGTGTTGCGACATTTGGCATAGCTGATATAAGGGAATCCCCATGCCGGATCTGACAAGGACACATCCCACAGACGGACACGGAGCAACAGCGCATAGCCACGATGATACAAAACCATGGCACGGTCAATGCCGCCGTCAAAGGCGTAAAAGCGGCCCATGGGAAACTTGCAGTTACACATCACATCGGGATAACTGCTGCTGCGATCTGCGCTATGGACATTGTCCAGCACCTTACCGGCAAAATGGCGGTTGCAATGGGTGTCCCCGCCCCGGAACGCCTCCCGCAGCATTTTATACAGCTCCACGTCCGGCTGCAAGTCCCGAATCATTTTGCTGGAACAAAAACGCATCGCCCGCTTACAGTCACGTCGGACATAACCGGTGCTGGTCATGGGAACGGAATAAAGGTTATCCTTATCTCTGGCCATTTCGGCCTGATACGCTTCCACCAGCCCCAAAACGTCGTTCTGGCAGTATTGCAGCTGCCGGTCGGTCAATGGTGTGTCCGGAAAGCGCAGTTCCTTATAGTCAAACTCGTCGCCGTCCAGCTTCTGGTGGTCAACGTGCATCTTTTTGGTATACTGCTTCAGCGACATATTGCTATGCAGCATGGCGCAACGAAATTCCAAACGCTTGTCGGCCATCGTGCATTTCAGGACCCGCCGGGAATCCACGGCAAAAACCTCGTTCGGCTGAAATGTGTAAATCCCACGCAGAAACTGAAATTCATACGACAGATTGTGTACCAGCACAACCAACGATGCGTCGCCGTGATCGTCCAATGCACGGAGAAGCCGCTGCATAAATAGGCGCAGCTCTGACCATGTGCGGCCGTAGACCGTGTAAAAGTCTCCAAATTGCCACTGCCAGATGTAAAGCAGGGATTCCTCACGTTCTGGGTGATGACTGGTCTCGATATCAAAGGCAGTGATGATGTCCAGATACTTGCGCTCTTGCTTTTTCGCAGGGTTTCCACGCTTGCGTTTAACAAACCCCACTTGCATCAAAAATGCCAAATCAACATCAGTGGCCCGCACCATAGGTGTTGTTTTCATCGCATCTTACCCCGCACAGATTTGGCGCTCTGCCGCTTACTGGGATCCCGCCGGAGATATTGCCGTGCCGTATTTGGATCGTCGGTAATGTCTATCTGTTCCAAATAAAAATCAAAATTCGTTTTCACACGATCCAGGGGGATTTTCGAATATTTGGCGCTCCGGTATAAGGCCACGACCTCCTCGAAGACGTACCTTTGCCCCTTCAATTCACGGGCAAATTCCAAAAACTTGGTAAACTCCTCATAATTGGCCACGTTTAGCCAGTTCATGCCCCAACGATCCTTAAAGGTACTAATGGACTTCCGCACCTGCAACCGTGTCCCGGATAGTGTGCTGGTTCGGGATTCCAGATAGCTGGCCAACTCGGAAAGTCCCGCTGCCAGCTGGCGCTTGTTCAATTTATAAGGGGATGATGCGCCGGTCAGAAAATGCTTATTTGCTCGGTACGCATAACTGTCCTCATACTTTGTGCCCTGAAACGCTTTAAGACGGGCCTGCGCTTCTATCCGCAGCGCCCTGTACTCGGCCAGTAGCTGCTTTTTGTTATAGCGCTCAACCAACGCACTAGGCAGCTGATAGTCGCTAAAGGGAAAAGAATATCTGATTCGGTGGCCCTTAGCGCTGCCCTTTGGCTTAGTTTTAGACTTTTTCGACTTGCTGGCCATATGCCGCACATCCCTTCTGCTTCAGATCCACACGTCTGCGGTATGCCTCCATGGGATGCCAGCCGCATCTGGCGCACTCACTATCGCCGATGTTGCACTTAACGCCGATGTTGTAGGGACAAGGCTGTTCGCCGGTTTTAGTCTTCGTCATACTCAATCGCCTCCAACCATTTTAATAATAGCCACGCCACACCTGCGGATACTATGATCGCTAACAAAAGCATATTAAACCTCTCTTTCCTTGTTGTGTCGTGCGTACCGGTTAAATCGTGGGTTGCTAAACGGGGACAAGGCCTGCGCCTTCGCCCGCTGGCGATCTCGCTCCGCATAGCCCTCCATGCGCTGCCGGTCATATTCCTTAAATTCACAACACACGCTCCGACAATTACAAGTCCGATGCGGGCAATCTTTAGTACAAGGGCATTTCATCTGATATCACCTCCCCACTGCTCCGCCATAGCAGCGGCGATGCCGGGAAAGGTCTTTGCCCTATTTCGGGCCCGGTCTGTGGTAAACTCACCACGGTATCTATCCTCGTGTCCTCTGGTATATGATCCAGACGGGCACCACGTCCTCGTCGGGGTGACAACGTTAGTTGGCTTCAAAGGGGGCACACCACGCTCCCACAGCAGTGTCTTCTTGGTGTAGGGGTGTCCGTACTCGCAGGGCTGGACGGCCTGTGTGGGCGCCGGATAGTCAAATATCTTGCTGGGGGTTGGGTTCTCGATCACTACTCTGTCGCAGTCCGCCGCCCATATCGCTAAAAACAAAGCCTTACCGCAAAGCCCATCATAATACCGTGAGATATTAAGTCTCCCACCCCTCCACAGGTGTCTTGCCCCTGCGTTGGAGGTCTTGGTGCATGGGGGGAACGCAATGATCATGTCCCACTTGCCTGAAACACGATGCGTTCGTCCGTCCATCGTGGTAAACTCGACACCTCCATTAAGGAGCGGGAGCGCATCCCCCAGGATATGCCACTCCGGGTGACCTCCGCTTGGCTCCTGCACGTCGCAGCTGTACGCTTCGTACCCCAGCGCCCGGAACGCCTTACAAACCGTCTGGCTCTCCTCGCAAGCAATCAATACTTTCATCTGTGTTGTACACCTCCTCCAAATAGTCGCACCACGGAAAACACGATACATCCGATCCGATTGCCGGACATTCCAGCGGATCAGGACAAATGCAAATTAACATTCTGCACCACCTTCCATCTTGCCCTCCGTTGTACCCTGCGCAACCTTCTGCAGGTTCCCTCGGAATACCACAACCATAGAAGGAAACGGGGCCGGGTTGGCCGCTCCCCCAAACCTCAGCCGCCCCCTCACAAAACGAATCTCAGCTTTGCCGTATATGTACTCGTGGAACCACTTGGTGTCCGTTCGTGCGGGCAGCAGCATCACTACCACCGCACCAGCCTCTGCCGACAAGACAGCCCTCTCCACCCATTTGCCTATTTGACGGCCATATGGAGGATTGCACCATACCACGCCCTCCCATGGCTGGGCCAGCCCATCCTGCGACGGCGTGTAATACCGGGTAGTCTTTGCGTTTCCCGGCAAGGCGCAGACGTCCAAGCTAAAGCCGAATTCTCTGTTCAACTCGTCGAAAAAGTCCTGCGGCGTCTCCCACTTATCCGTCTTGCTGCTAAACATCAAGCTTGCATTCATCACTCGACCTCCTAAAATTATGGTGTCCTCTGCATTTACACGGGCTTGGAACCGTCCAAGGCTGCATTACACCGGGAGGCTTGGGCGCCTCCCGATAAGCTGTGAATTGTCAGTCGATAGGAAAGAGGTTGCTCTCGCTCCATCCGATCTCGTCGTTTTCGAACTGCACCATAGCGTAGGCTCTCCATTCCTCATCGGTCGGTTGGTAGTAGTAGTCCAGCTCGTCTTCCGGCCGGTCTTCGTTCAGCCAGTCGATAACGTCTTCACGGTCTGCATACACCTTGCCCTCGACACGGAAATAACGGGTATCGTCGCACATCTTGGCCTCCTATCTATCACGCTCTGTGAGCTTGGTTCGCCCACGCCGCCGCTTCCTCAAAGGTGTCGAAGAAGTCCCGGTACTCGTCGCACATCAGGTTCTCCTCCTTCATGCTCTCTGGCTTGGTTGCGGCTTCCACCGGGAAGATGTTGGCTTTCACTTTGCCACTGTCGAAGAACTTGGTGCTTACGCCCCAATATTGCGTAGTCTTCTTCATCATAGTTTTCATGTTATAACCTCCTGTATATCGGATGTCTCACGGGCCGCTACCGCCCGATCTGCTATGCTGTTCATGCCTTGTATTCGGCATACGGCACATACTGCCAGACGATGGCATCAACGCCTTCAGGACAGTCTCGTTCATCACGGACACAAGCGTTTTCCTCATCAACATACCAACCAGCGCACTGATCAAAGAACTTTATCCAAGTATCCTGACTGATAAAGCCGATACAAGCCATCTGGTAGAAAGCATCCCATATTTTATCAAACTCTTTCTGATCTCCCGAATAGTTCACGATGGTTTCCTTCATGTTCTTCAGGTTAAGCAATTTGCAGTTTTCCATGTTCAATTCCTCCTGTATCGATATAATCACTTGTGCCACTCCTTGGCCCACTATTATGATACCACACACGGCCGTAGTATTCCAGTTACAAATAGTTACATTTGGTTACAAAACAGTAACAGCCTTGCCGTGGCGTGACAGCTGCGGCCTCCGGCGCTGCGTCCAGGTCG
>ERZ834859.2795-NODE-2795-length-14067-cov-2.907222_pt1 | contig 14067 bp, 13 predicted proteins | sample MGYA00519947_ERZ834859 | MGnify/ENA primary metagenome ERZ834859 (study PRJEB31850, sample SAMEA3708763) | human gut metagenome | biome: human gut; feature: human-associated habitat; material: faeces | place: China | collected 2014 ...
GCCGCCGGTGACGACGATGCGCTTGGGCTCGAAGGTGTCGGCCATGGAATCCTCCCGGTCCGCGCTCATGCTACCGATATGATTATCACCCCGGCCCACAGCATAATCACAGGACGCCCCGCATCTTTGTGACCCGTAGGCAGGCAGGCTCATACAAAATCATCCCTCATATCGCCATGAAGGGACTCAGCGCCGTCTCATAAGACATCCAAGCCCGTCCCGAGGCAAACGTCCTAATGCGCATTGATTCTCTGCTGCATTTTGGAAAGCATCTCCGGAAATCCCAGATCATCCAGCAAGTGGGCCCCCGCAGCGTTTACCTCTAAATAGTTCTTTACAAGATCCGTTACATCGCGTAAGAAGCCATAGAACTCTTCTTCCGTAAGAAAGCGTTCGAGCATCCAGATCATCTTGCTATACCCGACGTTCTTACGGGCTCCAACATGTGCGCAATATAGACGCTCATCATGGGCGCAGAGATTGCGGAACTTAACAAGGACCTCCAGAGAGACTCGAGCTTCATCGACATCAAAATACCCGAGCAGCTTGCTTCCTTTTCTTCCAGTGCTCTCCGCGATCATCTTGCACACAGAGGCCTTTTCATTGGGTTTCATCAAATTAAAGAAATGCTGAATATTGCCAAATGTCAGGGCGTTGCAGAGAACCCATATTGGAACCGATCCATGGGCGTTACGATAGTGCGAGATAAAATCCGAATCGCTCTTGTCTCTCGTCCTCTTCAGTATAGAGGTCAGACCGCTTAATTCATCGGCATAGGAGTTATTGCTCCTGTTGTATTCGAGGTATTCCTGCTCCGAGCAATAACTCTCTTGAAGTAAATACGCATCTTGCCCCCGATGAGCAGAGGCAAACGTATATGCAATAGCGGTTCTGGCGGTCGCCTCCGCCTTAATCAGATTGCGAAAGGTCAAAGCTCGCAGAGAGCGATCAAATGTGAACAGGGCAAAGATATCGTCAAATGAAGTGTTGCCTTTATATCGGTCACTTAGGTCGTCCTTGGTCACAACCGGCTCGAGGAACGGCTCCTTGTAACCGTTGATGATTGAGTAATAGCCTTCGCGCATCAAAGCGCAGCGCTCACCCTCGGTACGAGAAACACCACGCCTCTCCAGAAGCTCAATTTGCTCCTCAATGTTGAGAAACGGCTTGCCCACATAGCCTCCCTAGAAAAGAAAGACGACCATCCCCGTAAGGACAGCCGTCTTTTGCGGACGCGGGCCCCGTGAGGTCACCACGTCAATACCGCTGCTTAAAGCATAGCCGCAGCATGCTCAAAGTCAAGCGCTTGCCAGTCGATAGCACTTTGATTTCCAACGTGGACATTGAGAATTGAGCAGAAGGCATCAATTGAAGGCCCATAAACAACGTGCGCCAGGATCATGGCGAGCCGCGGGATGCCCAGGCTCGCCGACGTCGATCGGGTCACCGGCGAGGTCCGGCGGCGCGGCCCCGCCACACCCGTGCGCTACGAGCGTGAGAGGCCCGGGGAGCTGGTCCACGGGGACGTTAAGAAGGTGGCCCGCATCCCGGACGGGGGCGGGGCCACCTGCGCGGCGTTCATGGGCCGCGCGCTACGCTTCTTCGCCGGACTGGGCCCGACCGTCGAGCGGGTGATGACCGACAACGTCCCGGGCTACCGCAGCGGCGAGTTCAACGCACTGCTGGGAGCCGCCGGTGCACGGAACATATACACGAGGCCCTACAGCCCGTGGCAGAACGGCAAGATGGAGCGGATGAACCGCACCGTCGCGCAGGAGTGGCAATACGCCCGGGCCTGGGGCAGCGAGGCCGAGAGAGCGTCCACCCTCCCGGCCTTCATCGAGCGCTACAATCGGGAGCGTCCGCACAGCGCGTGCGGGGGCCTGCCGCCCATGTCACGCATCGTCGGCGTAAACAACTATCGGCACACAACAGCTATCGCTTGCGCCAAACCATCTTATCGACGATGCCGGTATAAGACTGAATGATCTTAACGACCTTGGTCGAAACGTTCTCATCAGCATAATCGGGCACAGGAGCCTGTGGCAAGGAGCCCTCTTCATCAAGAGCAACCGCCGTGCGAACCGCATTGACCAATCCACGCTCATCTATGCCAGCAAGCGTAAAGCAGGCCTTATCAAGGGCCTCAGGGCGCTCCGTGGACGTACGAATACATACGGCAGGGAACGGCTTACCAACAGAAGCAAAGAACGAGCTCTCCTCAGGAAGCGTACCTGAATCAGAGACTACGCAGAAGGCATTGGACTGCAGGCAATTGTAGTCGTGGAAGCCCATGGGCTCATGCATGCGGACGAGCGGATGAAGGTCGAAGCATGTCTGTTCGAGACGCTTACGGCTGCGCGGATGACAGCTATAGAGAATCGGCATCTGGTAAATCTCGGCGAGCTTGTTGATAGCGCCGAACAGACTCTCGAAGTTCTCAGGCGTATCGATATTCTCCTCGCGGTGCGCAGAAAGCAGCATGTACTTCTTGGGCTCAAGACCAAGGCGTGCATGAATGTCAGACGCCTCGATCTTATCGAGGTTGGCGCGCAAGACCTCAGGCATTGGGGAACCGGTGACGTACGTGCGCTCAGGAGGCAGACCGGTGTCCTTCAGATAACGACGAGCATGCTCGGAGTAGGCAAGGTTGACGTCGGAAATGACGTCAACAATGCGACGGTTGGTCTCCTCGGGCAGGCACTCGTCCTTGCAGCGATTGCCGGCTTCCATATGGAAAATGGGAATATGCAGGCGCTTCGCGGCAATGGCGGACAGGCAGGAGTTGGTGTCACCGAGCACGAGCAGGGCCTCGGGTTTAACCTCCCGCATCAGGTCGTAGGAGCGGGCGATGATGTTGCCCATGGTTTCCCCCAGCCCGTCGCCCACGGCTTCCAGGTAGACGTCCGGGTCCGCAAGGTCGAGGTCATGAAAGAAGATCCCGTTGAGCGTGTAGTCGTAGTTCTGCCCGGTGTGCGCCAGCAGGCAGTCGAAGTGCCTGCGGCACTTCTTAATGACCTCGGACAGGCGGATGACCTCCGGGCGGGTGCCAACGATGATCAGCAGGCGCAAACGTCCATCATTCGCAAATTGTCTACTCATTACTCTATGCTCCCTACTTACTATTCATTACTTTTAATACAAGATCTCTGCGGGCAACATAAGTCTGAACTATCGCTGTCGGCAATAGGCAAAGAATTGTTGCCATTACAATACCTATCCAGCCAAATCCTAAATTCACAATTAGGATCGAAATGGGAATCTTGAGAACCGCTCCGCATCCAAGACCAACTATCTGAGTAGACAGGGCATTGGAAGCGTTTGCGTAACAGGATGAGGCGTTCAGCAGAAGCATTGACCCCGTATAGGAGGCAAATATCATTGCATCTGGAATTGACGCCCCTATCGTATCTGCCCCAAGCCATATTCTAAATATTGGCTGGATAAAGTTGGCTCCGATAAAACAAAGGCAAGAAATCAAAACTGCTGCAATTACAAACTTACAATGAACGCTTTTTATCCAGTTGTACCTCTTTTCTTCAATCGCGAGCCCCATAGAGCTCCAGATTGGCTGTATCAGCAATCCGAATAGCGTAATTGCCATATTAAATAACCTGAAGTATGTTGAGTAATAAACTACATAATCTGATCCCGATAATTGAGCAATAAGAATCTCATTTGATGACGTAATTACCATCAAGCAAACCTGAACAATGAAGAATTTTCCACCAAGCCCGCAGACTGCTCTTGCATGCTCACGCGATATGCACCGAAATGATGGTGCCAAATCTCTATATCTAAATAAAAAGTAGTAGATTGTTGCGAATAGCAACGGAAGGTTCATGCTAATAACTTGGACCCAAGCAATATAAAACAATTTTGATGCCGCAGATGTCTGAAAGGGCACAACGAGCGCCAGCAAGACTGCAGCATTTGAAATCAATACGATCAATGAAGGCAGCGCTGTTTTCTCAAATGCATACAAAACTGAGGTAATTAGCCTTAACCAGAGCTGAAGCGCAGTGCCAACTACCACAATGCTAAGCACGGTTCTCAAATCAGAACTTGAGATAACGCACTCGTCTATACCAAATATTTCAGATAATGGGGCATGATAAAAAACAACGATTATCAGCATTGATATGCCGACACTTAAAAGCCCCAAAGCAAAGTATGCTGATGATACATAGTTTCGTGCTTCTTTGCTTCTGTTGGATGAACGACATGCAACAATCTTATTCCTTAGTCCATTGCCAAGCCCGAAATCGAAGAACAGCACCCAGTTCAATATAGATATAATCGCGAACCATAATCCCAGAACAGAATTATCATCAAAAAAGGCTAAATAACAGGGAGTTGAGAAAAAGGAGACCGCCAAAGCCATCCCCTTAATCCCAAATGATGCAACTATATTTTTTACTAGCGTGCTCGCATTACTCATTCAAGAAGCCGCCAATCTTAGTCTTCTCCATTTTAATCATCATTAACGGGATCGTAAGATACAACAGATCGAATATATGAGTCTCTTTATTAAGAATTGTATATAGTAGCACTATCAATAATAGCCTGCGAACAAACGGAATCTGTTTTAACCTCATAACACCAATGGCCGGAAGCAAAGATAGCACCGCACCCAATACACCATAAGCTGCCATATAAAAGGTTGACGTTGAAGTCTGAGCATCCACTGATGCGCGAAGTAATACTTCCCGAGCATAGGCATCTGATGCCTCAACTAGCCCTAATCCCGTAAAGGGGCTTTCAAAAAACAATCTGAGATTAATGAGTGGTGCCTCGAGTCTTGTTGAAACGGTCAACAAGTTAAGATTTGCCAACTTACCGAAGATTGACGGATTGAAGCTGACTAATGCATTAATGACATCACCGCTACAGAAAATCAATATGAATGTTGTAGCTATAACCGCTATACAAATAAGTATGTTTGATTTGCTGTTTGATTTGAAGATCATAGGCACTAAAGCTACCGGCAGAAGTAATATTCCCGCTGTTGAAAATGTTGTAACGAGAGCAATAGACATAACAATAATCTGTTTGGAATTATATTCATTTATTCCGACCGTCTGGCATGAAATAGCTAGAAGTAAAATGCTCGCAAAAATACCTGGCTCCCAAAATATACTCAAGCTTGCATACCATAAACCCGAATACATATAATTCGGACTGGAGACTGCAAACAATCCAAGCCTATATTTTACGGAATTAAAGCTCACAAACTCGTAGTTAAACATCTCGATCTTAAGTATGTTAACGAGCGCAAAATGCAGCAACGCAAAGGCAGCAAGTATAACGACAGTGGAATTTAATATTTTGAAAAAGGTTTTACCAGGAACAGTCAGTGCAACTAATACAGCTGTTGAAGCGAGAAGAAACATTCTGATTTTTTCTGAATTTAAATTCATCCCATGCGCAACGCTATCAATTGCAACAATTCCCAACCATAAAAGAAAGGAGCCCTGAATCAAATAATTAGTTCTTCGCCCATTGGCGATGAAAAGAACAACCAAGCAGAGAATTGCAAGCAGTAGCAGGACTGACCCTAGCAACATCGAGCCATTAAGAGTTAATGCAAATGACGAGCTATTGTATATATATGTAACTAAGAGCACAATTGCAACGAGTAGCGCATCTACTCGTTGCATCGCGATTCCATCCAAGAATCTCATTTCTTTTTCCCTTTAATCAGAAGAAGAAAGTATCTCATATAGCTCTTTATTCGATAAATCACCGGTTGGAGAATAATCTGATCGATCTTGTTTTCAATATCAAGGATCAGCTGATCCTCCCCTGCGCAAATAAGAGGAGACCGTAGAGGATAGGAATTGATCCCACAAAAACGCTTCGTCATCACATCATCCATGGAGTTGCCCCCATGGATAGACATTGCATCAACACCGATATTTTTAATTTGATTCCTTGAGGGCATGATTCCAAATAGTTTGTTACATCTTATTGTAGAAACAACTTGATAATCCCAGGATGCATAGCCGAGACCTAAACGCGCTCTTAATATTTCTGTATCAATACTTAATTTCTGTTGTAAATAGAGCCATCTATTTGTATAAGACTTTTTAAATTCGCCTCTTCCTTCTGCGGATAGATATCTACCAAAATCTTTATCGTAATATTTACGATACTTCTTGCTCCATGACGCCCATCCACATGGGAGGAGGCTTTTCGTAAAGAAATATGAGGAGTGGCCGTTCTCATCTATATCTTCAAGATAATTTGTCCCGCAGATCCAGAATACCTGTTCATTATCCTCGTATTTACGAAGCATCTCAGCGCAATAATCGAAGAAGGTGACCTCGGGAAGATTATCGTCCTCGAGAAATATGGCCATTTCTTCATGCTGGAAAACCCAATCGGCTCCTAATCCGATATTTTTATAAACTCCTCGATTGGTATCTGCGAAGTTTTGTATCACCTCACAATTCCAATCAATTGCTTTCAAGACGCTATTTCTACATTTCTCCACTTCAAGCTGTTCGTCAGGGTTCCTTCCAGCATCCGCAATCAGGTAAATCTTTTTAACCTGAACCTTTCTTAGCCTCTCAATAATTTTTAACGTGCAATCCACTCTTTTAAAAATGAACAGTGTAACTGGGATTTCAAATCCTCCATTCGGCGTCAATCGCTACACCTCCTCGTAGTACGTGTCGGGGTTCTCCGGATCGAATGGCTCGTTAGCCCACATGACCGTGACGAGGTCATCCGCGTCCGAAAGGTTGGTGATTGAGTGCGTGTAGCCTGGGATCATCTCCACGACGCGCATGTCGGAGCCGCTCACCACGTACTCATCGACGGGGAACTGGTCGCCCCCGGCGTCCTCCCCCACCCTCCTCAGCTTGATGGATGCCGTGCCGGAGACCACCAGAAAGCGCTCCCACTTCGAGTGGTGCCAGTGGTTCCCCTTGGTGACTCCGGGTCGACTCACGTTAATGGAAACCTGACCACGTTCGGGGGTACGTAGGAACTCCGCGAACGATCCGCGCTCGTCAACGTTGGGTTTGAGGCCGTAGGCGAAGGAACCGGGCTCGCAGTAGGACAGGAACGTGCCCCAGAGCTTCTTCGAGAAGGAGCCGTCGGCGAGGCAGTACACCGTGAGCGTCTCGCGGCTGCCACGAAAAGCCTCGAGCAGGCGAACGATCTCGCCGAGCGTCGCTCGGTCGGTGGGACGGCAGACGCAGAAATCTGCGCCCTCGACCTCAATCAGGCCATCGTAGCCGCAGCGACACTCCTCCCCCAGCAGGGCGGAGAGCATCTCCGCCACAAGGTCGTCGATGTAGAGCAGCTCGAGCTCGACCGAGGGGTCGCTCACGGTGTACTCGCGGCCGTTGGCGATCGCGTCGCAGAACGTCGCCACGGCGGAGTTGTAGTTGGGGCGGCACCACTTGCCATAGAGGTTGGGGAAGCGGTAGATGAGCACGGGTGCGCCAGTTCGCGCGGAGTACCTGCGGAAGAGCTCCTCCCCCGCCAGCTTGGACTCGCCGTATGCCGAGCCGGCGTAGCGCCCCTTGAGGCTCGCCTGCGCGGAGCTCGCGAGCATGACCGGGCAGGCGTTGCCGTGGCGCTCAAGCGCCGCCAGCAGGTCGCTCGCGAACCCGAAGTTGCCCGCCATGAACTCCGACGGGTCCTCGGGGCGGTTCACGCCCGCGAGGTTGAACACGAAGTCAGCACGGGCGCACATCGCGTCCAGCTCCTCCGCCGTGGTCTCAATGTCGCACTCCATCACCTCGAGCGGCAGGAGGGGCGCATAGCGCTCGCGGCGGTCCCTGCCGTCGCGAATGGCCTTCAAAGACTCGCAAAGGTTGCGGCCCACGAAGCCCTTTGCCCCGGTGACCAGCACGCGCATTACTGCACCGCCTCGTGCTCGCGGCCCTCGAGGGCCAGCTGAACGTACTCGGCGGTCTTGATCTTCTCGACCGTGCCGGCGACGTCCAGCCGCTCGGTGTTGTGGGAGGTGTAGGCCTCGTCGGCCTGCGTCTTGACGTCGCCGTCGACGAAGAAGCTGTCGTAGTTGAGGTCGCGGGAATCGCAGGCGACGCGGTAGTAGCCCCCCATGTCCTCAGCACGCAGGCGCTCCTCGCAGGTCATGAGGGTCTCGTAGAGCTTCTCGCCGTGACGGGTCCCGATCATCTTGGTGCCGACGCGGCCGAAGACCTCCTGGACCGCCTCGGCGAGATCGCCAATCGTGGAAGCCGGAGCCTTCTGGACGAACAGGTCGCCTGGGTTGGCGTGCTCGAAGGCGAACTGCACCAGGTCGACCGCCTCGTCGAGGTTCATGAGGAAGCGGGTCATGGATGGGTCGGTGACGGTGAGCGGCTCGCCCTTGCGGATGCGGTCGATGAACAGCGGGATGACGCTGCCGCGCGAGCACATCACGTTGCCGTAGCGCGTACAGCAGATGGTGGTGCGCCCTGCGCCGTTGCGGGCGTTGGCGTAGATAATCGACTCCATCATCGCCTTCGACTTGCCCATGGCGTTGATGGGGTAGGCAGCCTTGTCGGTGGACAGGCACACGACCTTCTCCACACCCTCGGCGATGGCGGCGTGCAGCACGTTGTCGGTGCCGATGACGTTGGTGCGCACGGCCTCCATGGGGAAGAACTCGCAGGAGGGCACCTGCTTCAGGGCCGCGGCGTGGAAGATATAGTCCACGCCGTGCATCGCGTCGCGCACAGACTGGGCGTCGCGCACGTCGCCGATGAAGAAGCGCACCTTAGAGGCGAGCTCGGGGCTCCTCTCCTGCAGTCGGTGACGCATATCGTCCTGCTTCTTCTCGTCACGGGAGAAGATGCGGATCTCCTCGAAGTCCGTGTCGACGAAGTGCTTGAGCACGGTGTTGCCGAAGCTGCCCGTGCCGCCCGTGATCATGAGGGTCTTGCCGGTGAAGGCACTCATTAGCGTACTCCTTATCACTCTAGATTTGATTCGTGCTTTGGAAAATGTCGAATGGGAATGCTTGACGTAATGCCTCTCTCATTTCGTCCAGATCCGGAACAAGTGGTGGCTCAATCTCAACAAGCTCACTGAGAGACCCAGCGATGGGATAAGCCGATCTTCCCGTCGCCTCATACCAGTCCTCATACTTCATGAAGTCACACTCCGGCATCATGAGAATCGCTGGCACCCCATAGGCTTCTGCCAAGATGACCCCGTGCAAGCTCGTTGACACCACACATTCAACCGAAACTAATTCATCAATGAAATGTCGATAATCCTCTGTCTTGATCTCGATGAACTTGTGACTTTCCCGAAGACAGGTAATATCCCTAAGCCGAGTTGAACCATCCTTGTGAATTACGAAACCATAACGATGCGTCTTTTTCTCAATCCTCGGCTGGTAGATTTCAGGCATGAATACCGCCGGGTCACCATACACAGCAGGAACGCGGTATCCGTATTCCATCAACAACGCACGCGTAACTGGACCGCGCACGGCCCTAACATCAAGCTTTCGGCCCTTTACACGATAGAGCAGCTTTGGGTTTAGAATACCACTCCCCCAGATCGTTGCGTCTTGCGCTCCTGCAGTTATTACACTACCAACAGCGCATAAATGGCGCGTCTCGCAAACCTCTGTATCAAGGGACAATCCCGCTTTCTCGAGAATGTGCTCAACGATTAACGGGGAAATTGCATCCCCCAAGTTCTTCGATTCCTTCCAGTAGTTGAGATTGACGCGGTTATTTACAGTGCGCTCCCATGGGTTGAGCAGGATAAATCCATTCGCAAAAGGCTTCATCGCCTTGAACAACAACCTTTTCGGCGTATCCCCAAGATAACGCTTAACTTTCACGTTCAACTCTCCAGAGTTCATCGGCCAACTCCAATCGCTCGGCGGAAATCTCTCATCAACATCGCCTGCACGTCCCCAATCTCATGGTTTCTCTTGCCACACGCCCAAGCCTTTTCTGCATACTCTTCAATCAAGGCCCTGTTTTCGGAGATACTCCTGATCACCTTTGGTATATCGGACAAATCATTAACAACGAGGGCAGCGTCGTTATCCCTGAGGTAGTCAGTAGCCGTAGTCGGTCCGCCAAGCGAAAGGATGCAGCGACCGCTATGGAGGTAGTCGACGATCTTCGTCGAGAATGAGTACCTGCACCTTTCGCGCTCCCTGGGCTCTGTTGCCTCTACGTGCACGAGGACATCTGATTGTTCAAAAAGATCAGGCAGCTCGCTTGCAGGAACTCCAGAATGAAGAAACGTCTTTTCCCGACTTAACGAAGTGCGCATCTCTTCCGACACCGGACTGTGCGTGAAAATATCCAAGCGAAGGGGCAATCCTCCACCACGTTCGATGGCATCCGCAAGAGCAGCAAGCACCCTCCATCGCTCGGCTCCAATGTTGCCAGCATACAGCATCCGTATCTCATCGACGGATCCGGAATATCCTGGACGTTCGGCGAAGTGGTAGCCCTTCCTCAGGACTCGATATCCCTTGGAAAAAACGCTCTCGTACAACTGTCCGAGTTCCGGGGTGATCGAATAGATCAAGTGCGCCCTCTTCGCACAACGTGATATTCCTTCGCGCTCCAGAGAGACTCTCGCTCGATAAAAGAGAGATTTTCGAGAGCGATCCACTGTGTAATGATCGTCCCATGCATACACGAATAAAGGTAGCGAATACATATCAGAGAGGTCGGAGAGTAAATCGTTCACAACGGGCACGCGACCCAGAGCGCCAAACAACAGATCGGGCTTAAAACTTTCGACAAATCGATAGAGCTCGTCAGAGCGCCAAGCTCCCAGTTCCCCAATTAAATCCTGAGCAAGCAGGAGGGAATCCCATCTGAGCTGGCGCGCTCGATTGTACGCCGAGGACAGGCCTTCGTCCGGCAAGCCTTGCATACTGGAACGTTCGAAATGAATCTCCGATCCAACCGGCCTCCTGGTCAGAATGCTTTTTGCAAGCTCCCGCTCAGATATCTTGAAACAACGATCCGCAAAAGCATTTGACGGAGTTCCCTCCCGGAAAAATATCTGAGCAACCTGCAGCTCATCTTCAAGTCCGTTGAACAGGTTGGAGAGAGTATTTCCGACGCTCACATCTGTTCGCCATGGTAGATTTGTAGCCACCAGCATTCTCACCGGAGCATCACCCCGTTCCCGTTTTTGCATCGAGCATCCATGGCCAAATCGACATAGCGTTCTTGGAGTAGCCTACTAGCGGAAACGATGTCATATCCACAATTCTCGGCCTCTCTGACATGTCCATCTCGAGGGGAGGGTCGCATCCGCAAGATGGTTTCCGCCCAGATGTCGACCCCGTCTGAAAGATTCAGTTTTACTGCGGAATCGCTTACTATCGCCTCATCCGGAACGTTTTCAGAACAGAGTGTCGGGAGTCCAGACACCTGCGCTTCAACCGCAACCATCCCAAGACCTTCATAGTTGCTCGGCAGACAAAAGACGTCAAGCGCCTGATAAAATGGGCCCATCTCTTCGCAATGCCCGACAAAGCGCACTTTATCGGCGATCCCACGAACCCTAGCTCGCTCCCTCTCGCTTTCCAGCAAGGGTCCGTCGCCCACCAGCAAAAGCAGCGAATCGCTATTACGCCGAAGAATTTCCTCAAACAATTCAATGAGAAACGCGTGGTTCTTCTGTGGTACAAACCTACCCGCATGTCCGATTACAAGCGTACCATCATCGATTTCGAGTTTCTCCCTCTCGCTTTTTCGAATCTTTGCATCGAAATCAAAATAGGATAGGTCTATCGCATTGCGCACTACCTCAAACTCTACCTTCTTGCCAAATAACCACTCCCCAGCGTGTCGCGAACACGCCATGCGATGCGTCGGGTAAACATTTGAGAAGCGACGAAGAATCCATTTCATAGCATTGCGGACAAACTCCCCCTTACCTGCAGTGGAATGCGAATGGGCGATCCGCACAGGAATACCGGCATTCTTTGCAGCACGCAGGGGGAACACCGAAAGAGCATTCTCATGGCAATGCACTATCATCCAACCCTGTTCACAAAACAGTTTGGTGAGCGCTCTTTGATATGCGATGGTGCGCTGGTAAGGCGGAACGGCAAAAACTCGACCACCGAGCGATTCGATTTCTTCACGAGGTACGAGCGTAGAATCCTCATCCACGATGAAGTCAAACTGCACAATGGAACGGTCCACATGACGGTAGTAATTCATAACGACCGCTTCGAGGCCACCACCGAGCATCTTGCCCATAACATGAGCAACGCGAATAGGTTCAACCACCTAAATCACCTAGCTTTCCTGCGTGAAAAAAGCACAGTCCACGACCCGCCCCCTCGAATGGGGCGGCAAAATGGAACCAGAACATTCCTCATTACGCCGCCCCCTTTCCGGTGAAGACGACCGAAATCGTCTGGAGGATAATCTTGAGATCCATCGCGACCGACCTGCGCGCGATATATCCCAGGTCCAGCCGCACCATGTCGTCGAAGTCCACGTCCGAGCGGCCGCCCACCTGCCAGGGACCAGTAAGGCCCGGCTTCACGGCCAGGCGCTGCATGGCCCACTCGTCATACTGCGCGACCTCGCGCGGCAGCGGAGGACGCGGGCCCACCACGGACATGTCGCCCACGAGGACATTTAGGAACTGCGGGAACTCGTCGATGGAGTGCTTGCGGATGAAGCGGCCGATGCACGTGACACGCGGGTCGTCCTTCATCTTGAACATAGGGCCCTCGACCTCGTTCTCGGCCAGCAGGGCGTCCTTCATCTTATCCGCGCCCTTCACCATGGAGCGGAACTTCCACATGGTGAACTCGCGAGGCTTGCCGTCCGCGCCGATGCGCCCCACACGCTTTTGGCGGTACAGTGGGCACCCCGGGCTCTCGATGGCGATCGCGGCGCAGAGTATCAACGACGGAACAAAAGCAACCGTAATAACTGCAGCGGAAAATACGATATCGAAGCATCGCTTCACAAAACGATACCCCAACCGCTCGCAATCATAAGCTTGAGCATTACGCATAAGGGAGAGCCGACGCACCGAGCGCTCCTCAAGCTTGGCCGATTCTCTTGTACCTGCAACTGGTATTGAAGTGGGAGCCTTTACGATAGGCGAATCGTCGATGCCTTCACCATAGGAATCTTTGTCCCTACGGTTACAGCTATCTATTATCTCCATTGGGAGCTGCCCCCCCCCAGGACATCTTGATCAACGTGCAAGATGCGATCTTCTTGCCGCCGACTTCCCATCTCATCGATTGACAATTCCCAAACCAACCTTCGTCTTAACCATACGTCCACATATCTCAAACTCGACAAAAGCAACGTTCTTATGTCGGTTCACACTCACTATCATTGCCTCTCGCCCACACAGAGGGCCAGATTGAACAACGACTCTTCCGTGCTCGATAACACCCATGCTCATATCAATGCAACGATTGTGGGTATTGCTCAAGGCTTCAATGCGAGCGCGTTCTTCAGCGGCTAAGGGAACGAACGACTCTCCCATCTTGAGCAAGCGCGTGAATTCGGGGATTTCTCGCAGTGTGCGAATCACCAAATCAAGCCGCTCGCTTACCACAATCACGTATCCAGGCAGCAATGGCTTTTGGACATCAATCCACTCCCCCGCCTTCTTAATTTGCGTTGCATATCGAGGAGAAAAACACTCTTCAACGGCACCCGGAGGCGAGAGGAGCTCTATAAGGGAGCAGAACCTTCGTTCTGCTCCCGTCGTAACCTGAATTACATACCAAGAGCCCTTTGACATACAGTCCCCTCAATCGACATTACGCTGAACGGCCCATTCACACTGAGGCAACAACGTCAAGGCTTCGCCATAGAGCTGCGTCTCGCGGAAAGTCGTATTCGCTCTCTTAACACCGCCGGACTCTGCACGTGGCACGATCCCCAGTGGAGAAAGATATGTGGACGAATGCAGCATGGTACGAATCCAATGATCGTAGAATCAATCGAATAGATTCGTAAAATGCTACTTTTTAAACTCTTTATTTATACCGCAAAATGCGCTCCGCGGCGTGGGGGGGGTGCGCCCCAAACTCTGGAGACGCTAGGCCGCCAAGCCAAGCGATTTCCT